>Ga0315276_10001683_pt1 | contig 19898 bp, 22 predicted proteins | sample YL17G05_0_MG_FD_204542 | JGI IMG/M metagenome (GOLD analysis project Ga0315276, IMG submission 204542) | Sediment microbial communities from Yellowstone Lake, YNP, Wyoming, USA - YL17G05_0 | ecosystem: Environmental > Aquatic > Freshwater > Lake > Sediment | place: USA: Wyoming | collected... | reverse complement strand
TGCCAACTTCCTTCTCAGGTCATCAAGCTCGTCATGCACCGCCCTGTTCTTCTTCAGGGGGTCCAGCCTCGCCTTCTTCTCCAGTTCCTCTATCCTGGCCTTGATGTTCGCTTTCTTCCTTGACAAGTCTTTTTTGCTCATTCCCATAGTATCAACTCCGATGAAGCGTGAATGCTGACAGCGCCATCACAAGCCCCGCCAGCAGGAATGCCGGCGCACAGCACGGACCGCCAGGCAGGCCCTCCACGGGCCATCCGTATCCTTCGGGGCACTGCCAGTCCCAATCCTCGGTGCCCTCGGGTTTGCCTTCCCATCCAGGGGGCACAGTTCCGTCCACGAACATACACTGCTTCAGGGCGTGGTTCACTACCATATCCTCACAGTCCCCGAGCCCGCCGCTGTGGCCCATGCTGCAGCACCTCGCGACCCTGAAAGGCGTGCAGTTCCTTTCTATGCTTACCTCGGTGTATCCGGCCGGGCATTCCATGGTGCCGTATCCCAGACCGGTCCATCCCTCGGGCATCTCGCAGGTCACACATTCGTCGCCGCCATTGAACTGGGTGCATTCCATGGTGGCGTTGTTGACTATCATCTCAGGGGGCGCAGGAGCTGCGAAAACCAAGGATGCGAAAAACAGGATTGCCATCACCGTAACGAAAAACAGGTGTCTCCCCATGCTCCTGCTATCATTTCCATAGATTAAAAACCTCGCTGTTGATGTGGTTATCGCCATGAAAAAGCCAGCTTATCGCTTTCCTGAAGAACTGGCCGAAGGCGTCATCCTCTCCCGCCCGAACCGCTTCATAATGATGGTGCGGGTCGGCAGGCAGACGGTCAGATGCCACTGCCCGACCACCGGGCGTATCGGAGATATTATACTCCGTGACGTCCCCTGCCTCCTGTCGAAAAGCGCGCGCAAGGAAAGGAAGACGGCATACACTGTGGAAGCCCTATCGCTTGACCCGCCCTCCTGCAGAAACAAGGGATGGATAGGCATAAACCAGACCAGGGCCAACGAATATGTCGCCTTCTTCATCAGGAACAACGCCCTCACCCGCATGGCCGGCAAAGGGCATATGGAAAGGGAAAAACCGCTCGGCCACTCGCGCATAGATTTCGTCATCCGCGGTCCGAAGGGAGACACCTACATGGAAGTCAAGACCCCGCTCATCTCGCTTCCGGCATCAAAGGGCATAAAAACCGCAAAACACTCCCGCTTCGATTCGTTCGAGCGCCTGATAAAGCACTTCGGCGACCTTGCCCGGAGCGTGAGGGGAGGTTCCCGCGCCATAGTCCTCCTGTGCTACCTCTACGATGCGTCTCGGTTCCATCCTCCAGCGCCGGACAGCAACAGCAGCCGCATCCAGAGGGCCGCGAGGCTAGCGGAACGGAGCGGGGTGGAGAACTGGCAGATAAACCTCCGCATGGACAAGCGGGGCGTGTCGCTCATCCGTTATTTCAGGCTGAAGCTTTGGTGAACTAAGGCCGGCACCCTCCGGCGCGTTTCTATCTAATTCAGCATCCAGATAAAGAAATTCAGCACGCTCGCGAACGACACCCATAATATATACGGCACCATTAGCAGTCCGGCGTTTTTGTCTATTCCATAGAACTTCCATATCGTGGCAGCTATGGCGAGCCAGAGCGCGATTATGCAAATGAAACCGTAGAGTGGGCTCTGCAGGCCGAAGAAGAGGATGGACCAAAGTGTGTTGAGCACGAGCTGGACAGAGAAGAGCGCGAGCGCTGTCTTCGTCTCTTTCTTCCTGATCCCTTTCGCATATACCAGATATGCCGCGATGCCCATCATGATATACAGCGTTGTCCAGACCGGTCCGAAAACCCAGTTCGGCGGGCTGAAATCCGGCCTGTTGAGGCCTGCGTACCAGGTCGGGATGGACTGGAATGTGAAGATGGAGCCGATGCCTCCTGCCATGAGGCACAATAGGATGAAACCAGCCAGCACCGCGATGTCCTTGCCTTGCATGATTTCCATTCTTCAGCGTGGTTTTTATGATTACGCTTCCAATTACCCACGAGTGATATCATGGTGTCAAGACTAGCCGCAGTGTTATTGCTATTCCTGCTTTTCGCAGGTTGCACCATAAATCCGCAAGACCTGGCCACACCGCCAAAAACAGGCGGAAGCACGGGCCCAGGCGCATCTAACGGTCAAACCACCGGCCAGACCAATGGCACAGGGAGCACAGGCACCCAACCGCAAGAGAAGCAATTCACCATGGAAGAGGTGGCCAAGCACAGCGCGAAAAACGATTGCTGGATGGTCATAAACAACAAGGTGCTGGATCTCAGTGACTATGTTTCCCACCCTGGCGGAGATGTCTACGCGCCCTACTGTGGCACAGACGCCACCCGGGGCTTCAATGACAAGGGGGGCACAGGCAAGAACCACACAAGTTACGCATCCGAACTCATGAATTCCTATGTGATTGGAGAACTCGGCAAACCGATGCCGGGCGGAACCGGTTCATCCGGGACTGGCTCAACTGGCACTGGCGGCACCCAGACCGGTACAACCGGAGGCAACGGTACCACCACGCCCACGAATGGAGGTAATGGCACAACCACTCCGCCTGCAGATGATAACCTGCCAGCCAACGCGTCCCAGAACGCTTCCACCCCGCTCATACTCACCATGGAAGAGGTGGCCAGGCACAACACTGCCAATGACTGCTGGATGGTCATCTACGGCAAGGTCCTCAATCTCACGGAGTTCGCTTCGCATCCAGGGGGCAGCACCTACCGGCCGTTCTGCGGGACCGAAGCCACCCGGGCGTTCGACACCAAAGGTGGGGGTGGCAACACACACTCCTCTTCGGCAGTGGCGGATTTGGCTGCCTATACGATAGGCGAGCTCGGCCAGCCCCAGAACAGGACAGTGGATGCCGGCAATATCACCATCACTGGCGGTGATGACGATGATGAATGGGAAGATGATGAAGAGGATGACTGAGGTGTTAATATGAACAAAACAAGCTTCCTTTTCCTGCTCCTCATCGGAGCCGTGATTCTTCTGGGGGCCTACAACTCGCTTTTCCCTGTTCCTGCATCCACCGCCTTCATCAGGTTCTTCGGCCTATCAGCCTTCATGCTTCTCTGCGTCTCGCTCATCATCGGTCCGCTCGCGCTGATATGGCCCGCGACATTCGCCCAGCTCATAGAGCCGAGGCGGGCGATAGGCATAACGACCTTCGTCTTCGTGCTGCTCCACCTGGTTTTGCTGGCTTTGGCCAGGTTCGATTCAGATTTCGTGGCTACGCTTTTCTCTACGAACCCCATCGTGACCGTAAGCGCCACGGTCCTGCTGCTCGCGCTCACCCTCACATCGAGCGATTCCGCTGTCAAGGTTTTGGGCGCGGGATTGTGGAAGAATATCCAGCGCTTCAACTACCTCGCGTTCGTGCTGTCATTCACCCACTTCATCCTGCTCTCAAACGGCCTTTTCACCAATGTCCGCGGAGTGATGTTCGTGAACATCTCCGAGGTGGCCATGGTCGCACTGGGCATCGTCACCGTGCTCCTGCAGGCAGCCGGCTTCATCACTCGGAAAAGGAAGGAAGCTGACAACAAGGCGAAGATGGCAGAGAACAAGGCCAAGATGGCGGCAACCGCTTCCCAGTGACTGGACGGCTGCCTGTTTTAAATCATTAACGCCGAAACAGCCTCATGACGCGCAGATATGTTTTATTCGCAGTTCTGTTTTTGGTTTTTCTACCAGCCCTGACACTGGCCTATAACTGCCTGTTCGATGCGAGCGGCTATTATCCTGACGAGAACCTCCAATATTGCAAATCCCACGGGTGCTATGCCGCCTACTATGGTCAGAAAGACTGCCTCAGCGACTGCTGCCAGGCGAACCAGCCCGGCGAATACTTTAAGGACCGGCCCGAGCTGGTGGTCCTGAGGGACTCAGTGACGGATGATCCAACCTGGAACCAGTTCGGCATCGACACCTCCAGTTACACCTATAAGACTTATGGGGGATGCAGCGGTTGCGTGCAGGTCAGTTTCAACGCTCTATGCATGCCTAGAGAAGGCCAGACCCTGAACATGCAGAAGCTCAATGATTGCATGCAGCGATGCGCCGAAGGCAACGTTCCTGGCGAAGACAACTCCGGGGGATTCAACTTCGACATGGTTCCACCCACCCAAAGGAGCTGCGTGTGCAATTTCTACAAGGAGCGCTGGGACAAAATCCAGCCTGGCTGCGAGGGGTACCTCGGCGACGTGGGCACACAGCAGCAGCCGGGTGGCGGGGGAGCGCCGCCAGCCACTGAGCACGGGCCGTGCGAAGGCGTCACATGCGATAACAACTGCTCGGTCCAGGGCCCATTCTCGCTCCTTTCCCACAGCGGCACCTGTTTCGAACTCTCTTCCACGACATATGAATGCAGGTACGCGGAAAGCGAATGCGAATGGGGATGCAATGCCGCAAAGGACGGCTGCGCGGATGCGCCTGCGGTGCAGATTCAGATAACTCAGCCGGCGGACGGCACAAAGGTGGACACCGGCACATCCGGCGTGGCGACCATAAGCATAAGCGGCACCACGATAAAAAGCGGCATGTACGGCATCCCGAAAGTTGTCATCGCGATAGGTTCATCTGATGTACGGGACGCTGTTTATGATTACTCCACAGGCCAGTTCAGCCTGAGCAACGTCCAGATAAAGAAGGGCAGGCCGGTGACCATAACCGCGATAGTGTATTCGCAGGACGGCAAACGGCTCGGCAGCGATACTGTCACTGTTTACCCGAATCCTGACATCGTAGAATATTCCTGGACCGCAGACCAGGGGGTGACATTCTACCGTAACGGCCAGGAGTTTTTACCTCAGGGCGGGGCCACTATCCAGGAAGGCGACGAATTCCAGCTTAGCGGCAATGGTGCGGTAAGCATCGAATATTCGGACGGCACTTCGGTCGTTGTCCTGTCTCCGGCAAAGCTGCGCTTCTGGAACGGAGCCACCTATGTGACCTACGGCGCCATAGAAGTGAACGTCCAGCATGATTACGAGGTGCTCGGCAGGCAAGGCCACATCGTCGTGAAGGGCACGAAGTTCGCTTTCATAGTGCCGCAGGATGCGGATGAGCCTGACACGCTCATAGTCTCCAGCGGCACAGTAACCGCGTCAGGAATAGGGTCCGAGGATGAGAGCGTGGCCGTGGGCGCAGGCAAGAAGATTGACATCTATCCGAATATGATTGCGGGCGAGGATTCTGTGCAGGAGGCAACTGATGCCGATTATGCCCGGACACCCAGCGGCAAACCAGCGGGATGCTGCGGTGCTGCGTTCCTGCTCATTGGTCTGCTGGGATTCGTGCTGAGAAGATGAACCGGGATTTGGGTAAAATTATTTAAAGCAGGAAAAACAACTGTTTCCGGGCAGCCCTGCCCGAAAAACCGGTAGGTATCAGATGGATCCGAAAACCCGCTTATTATACTGGCTTCTGAACGCATCACGCGGCGGGCCGACACGATTGCGCATCCTTGATGTCCTGATGCGAAAGCCCATGAACATGCGCCAGCTTTCCCTGACGCTGGAGCTTGACTACAAGACCGTGCAGGGCCATGTCGAGCTCCTTATCGAGAACGGCATACTGGAGACCCCGAAGAAGAAATACGGTTCTATCTACTTCATCAGCCCGGAATGGGAGGACAACGAATATTTAACAGAAATACTGAAAGGTGATGGCAATGGAAAAAACAAAAACAAAGGTAAACAATCTCGCCCTTAAGGCCCTCGCAGGCACTGTCCTGGCTTTGCTGTTCGCCGTGGCCATCTTCCTCGTAGCGGACGCCATAATGCCTTTCAGGCAGATGGGTCCAAGGCCGGAAGGCACAGAAGTGATGCCCTACATATTCATGTCCCACACCTTCATCCTCACGGTGATGCTCCTGCTCTCGCTCTACCTACTCTTCACCTACCTGAAGGACTATCTCCAGCTCAAGAGCGGATTCACGCTCGGAATCATCTTCGCCGTGTTCTCCTTCATGCTGTTCGCCATCACAGCCAACCCCCTGCTCATGGTCTTTTTGGGCGTATATGGCGACCGCGGGCCGTTCCAGCTGATACCCTACCTATTCGCGACCATCGCGCTCGCCATATTGGGTTGGGTGAGCTCGAAATAGGCCATATTACGGCGTAATTTGGGGGATATTCCGGTAAATCCTTTTAATGTCCAAAAATCCCCAGAAAAGCGATGCTGAGATGCGGAGCTGAAAACGGGGCAGAGGTTGCACTCGAGCTGAGGGATGTCGTCAAGGAGTACGGAAAGGGGAAAAGCCTCTTCCGGGCACTGGACGGCGTCAACCTCACGATACACCGAGGCGAATTCGTATCCATCATGGGCCCGTCTGGTTCCGGCAAAAGCACGATGCTCCATTTCCTCGGGTTTCTTGACATGCCGACATCAGGGGAAGCGCTGATATACGGGACCCCGATGTCGGAACTGGCCAAGGACCGCCTCGCGGACATCCGGAACGAGAAGATAGGCTTCGTTTTCCAGTCCTTCAACCTTGCGCCGACGCTGAGCGTCGCCAAGAATGTGGAGCTGCCCCTGATAATCGCTGAGGAGGATGCAGGTAAGAGGAGGAAGCGGGTGGAGGAGCTCCTTACATCGGTCGGCCTGCTGCAGAAATGGGACAGCCTCCCGTCCCAGCTGAGCGGAGGGGAGAGGCAACGGGCCGCGATAGCGCGCGCCCTGGCCATGGAACCGGAGATTATCCTTGCGGACGAGCCGACCGGCAACCTGGACTCGGCTTCGGGCAAGCACGTTATGGATGTGCTCCATGGCCTCTGGCAGGGCCGGGGCAAGACCGTGGTGATAGTCACGCACGAGCCCGTCGTCGCGGCTTACGCGAAAAGGACGATACATATCCGTGACGGGAAAGTGGAGACGGATACCGAACAGCCCGGCAGGAAAGCCGGAGCTGATGAGCTGAAGGTCAAAGAATTCAAGGTCAAGAAGTGATGTTATGGCTAAATGGAATGTTCTGATGGCAGCGCTATTGTTGTTCCTGACGCTGGGCTTCGCCCAAAGCGCGTCGGGGCCAGTCGTGCAGATGGTGGAGTACAATATCGTCCCGGATTCAGTGTATTCGGGCACGACCGGCCAGCTCGAGCTCACGCTCGAGAACAGCGGGACCGAGACGGCGAAGACCGTCACGGTCTATTACAACTACGATATCGGCTACAAATCGAGCGTCTATGTGGGGCAGATAGGCCCGGGCGCCGAAGCGATAACCACAATCCCGTTCAAGGTCCCGGACAAGGTGGACAGCGGCATGATCATACTGACGCTGGACATATACTATCTTGCCGAGGATGAGCTGTCCTCCAAGCATTCCATGGCATCCATCCCGGTGACGCTCAGCCAGCACCAGATACTCGAGGTGAACACCCTGTCCCTGAGCAAGGACAGCTTGAGGAAAGGCGACATCATGACGGCAGAGATAGAGATAACAAACACCGGAGGCGTGATGAAGAACGTGGTGATATCCGCCGCGAACAGTTCGCAGTTCAGCCTTTCAGGGACCACACAGCAGCGCGTCGGAGACATCCCTGCGAATTCCAGCAGGAGCGTGACCGTTTCGCTCATCTCATCTTCTTCAGCGGAAAGTGGCAAGTACCTCGTGCCGTTGAAGATAACCTACCAGGATGCCCTCCAGAACGAGAACGAAGAGACGGTATATATCGGCCCGGTCACAGTGTCCGGTGCATCCTCCTCGTTCAAGATATCATGCGAGCCGGCATCATCTAGCGAGATAGGATCGAAACTCGCCTATAACATAACATTGGAGAATCCTGGTGGAAGCGTCCAGTCCGCGGTCATCGCAATCGAAGAGAACGATGTCTTCACCCCCATAGGGCAGAATACATTGTATTTCGATGGCATCCAGCCTGGCGAGAGCCGTTCCGAGATGGTGTATCTCGGCATAGATTCCGCCTCATCATCAGGATACTACGTCCTGCCGATGACCCTCAAGACCAACAACGAGGAGGTAGCGTTCAATGCGGGCATCTATGTGCAGGCGACCCCCGGATTGACGCTGACATCTGAGACGGAATCGTCCGGATCAGATATCTCTGTCACGGTGAAGATAGCGAACTCCGGCAACACCGCGATACGCTCGGTCTATGCCCATGCCGAATCCAGCGACAGCTATGATGTCGTCGGTACCGCAGAGAAATTCATCGGGACGCTCAGCGTGGACGACTATTCCAGCTTCCAGATGACCCTCAGGCAGAAGGGCCCCACGGGCGACTCGATACCCGTGACAATCATCTTCAAGGACAACGACAACGTGGAGCACGTCGTCAAGCAGCTCGTTGATATCGGTCTGGATTCGGCAGCCACATCCACCACAAACATCTCGGCATCTGGCAACAGGACTTTCAGGGGTCCCTTCGGCGGTTCCATGGGCGGCGCCCAGACTGACAACATCCCGTTGTATGCAGGCATCGGCCTTGTGGTGCTTGGGGTGCTTTACCTGGGATACAGGAAAATCAAAGGCAAGCCGAAGCCGGTGACGTGACATGAAGCTCGCGGACATAATAGAGATAACTCTGGCGAACCTTCTGCACCAGAAGATCCGTAGCTGGCTCACGATATTGGGCATAGTGATAGGCGTGGCTTCTATAATCAGCCTCATATCGATAAGCATCGGCATGCAGGAGAACGTGAACAAGCAGACGGGCGCACTGGGCGCCAACCACATCACCGTGACCGCAGGCTCCGAGAGGGCCGGACGGATGATGGGGATGATGGGAGGGGGCGGAGGCCCTCCGCCAGGCGGAGGATTCATGCAGGGCGACTCCGATGAGGTCGCCATCACATTCCAGGAAGCCGAGGAGCTGCGGTCGATACCCGGCATATCGGTGATAGACGCCCAGCTCACAGACAGGTCCGACATAACCTATGACGATATGAACATCTCGCTCTCAGTGGTGGGGACTGGCCCGGACGCGCTTCCTGAGGTGCTCACCAGCGAGCTTGAGGACGGGAGATACCTCAGCTCGAGCGACAGGTACTCGGTGGTCGTCGGTTATAGTGTCGCCCACGAGGTCTTCAGCGATGATGAGGAAGAGGTGAACTTGCTCAACAAGCAGATTGAGATAGACGGCACCTCGTTCAAGGTGGTGGGCGTGATAGAGGAATCCGGCGGGATGCAGGGAAGCGACAATGATATCTATATCCCCCTGGAGACCGCGAAGGACTTTTATGGGCAGGACGATAACGCCAGCCAGTTCATCGTGGTCGTGGAAGACGGCAAAGACGTCGATGCGGTGGCCTCAGAAATCGAGGAAGAGCTGAAAGACCTGCACAACCTCAATGAGGACGAGGACGCGGATTTCTCGGTCATCACAGCGACATCCATGCAGTCCGCCGTCTCGTCCATTTCCGAGACCATCACCCTGTTCCTGGGTGGGATAGCGTCTATATCCCTAATAGTAGGCGGCATCGGTGTGCTCAACACGATGTATATGAGCGTCCTCGAGCAGACCAAGACCATCGGAGTCCTCAAGGCCCTGGGCGCGAAAGACCGGGACATAATCAACCTCTTCCTTGTCGAGGCCGCTACGCTGGGTTTCATCGGCGGCGCTGCAGGGGTCGGCCTGAGCTTCTTCGCGTCCATAGTACTATCCATGTTCAATCTTCCTTCGGTGATATCACCCGAGCTGGTCGCGTTGGGGCTGTTCTTCTCCATCCTGGTAGGAATCGTGGCGGGGGTTGTGCCCGCGCGCAATGCGGCCCGGATATCCCCTGTGGAATGCCTGAGATACGAATAATCTAATTAATCCTCGCTCCCGGCCTAAATTCTCCCTTCTTTCCTAAGTTTTTCCCTTTCTTCAGGTGGGATTTCGTATCCCGGTGTCTCCACAGAATCAGGGATATTGCCCCGCTTGTACCTCCACATCGGCGCGGTGTCAAGGCGGTAGAGGAACTTCCAGCTGGAATAGGTGGGCGCATAATCTATCCTGGTGCAGCCCCTGCTTTTGGCGAGCGTTATCGCTTCTGCCAATGCTACCTTCATGGTATCCGCGTATGCTGCATCCACTCCCCAGACCGAGACTGACATGGTGCGGCCGTAGAAGAAGTACTGGGTTATCAGGACTTTCTTCCCATCCTTCACTATGGACCAGTATTCGGTGCGTGGGTCCTCATCAAGGATGGTGTAGCATACCGTCCCATCCTCGCTCGCGAAATCAGATTCGTTCCCGAACATCTTGATATTCAGGCTGGCCAGCTCCATGAGGGTCCCTTGTTTCAGGAATTCATGGTCTCCGAACTGTTCGCATGCCCTCCTGAAATTCTTCTGGTGCTTGGCGGAGAACCTCTTGATGTAATCGTCTATGCCATCTATTCCGGTCAGGTCTATGAAGAATTCCGGGCACAGCCCTTCGATGCAGCCGTCGAATCGTTCAGTCAGGAAATCGAAATAGATGTTCTCGGGGATGTCCTTGGTCGTCTTCATGAACGCCGGGTCGAAGGTCAGGTAGTTCCTCTCGGCAGTGACTCCGCTTATTATGGTGTAGTATCCGTTCTCAGGCTCATATTGCAGGGGAAAGAAGTTTTTTCCGTCATAGAGGATAAGGGGCGTGTAGCCGTGTTCCTTGCATATGGCCACCCTGATGTCCCAATCATCTGTCCAGACCTGCTTCTCCGGAACGAACCTGTCCCAGATGGGCTTGGCCTCCTCCAGCGATATCTCATGCATCATGCATTCATCTGGTCAATATTTTATAATCCGGATGAATTCGCCGTTCTTCATTTGGTTTTACTCGTAGTTACGGTGCTTGCAGCAAGATTAGGCAAAAAGAAGTGAACGCCCCGGAGAAGATGCCGGCCTCATCGGCCGTCCTTCTCCGTGGCTAATGCTTCTCTTATATCTTCACGCCCCGGAGAAGATGCCGTCCTTCTCCGTGGCTACTGCAATTAACAGCCAGTTTTTGGGTACCTCCCTATTGTTCGGCGCTCCGAACAATGGGCACCATGGCGCCTAGCGCCACGATTGTTTTCCTAAAAAGGTACAACGCCCCGGGGATTTGGCCAGCGTTTGTCGCTGTCCATCCCCCGGGCTACGGTGCTTCTTCTGTCTTCACGCCCCGGGGAAGACTCGAACTTCCGGCCTGCTGATGTCTGCTGGCCTTTAACAGCCAGTTTTGGGCCGCCTTTTACTAAAAGGCGGAATAACAGTCAGCCGCTCTACCGGCTGAGCTACCGAGGCAATAGTAGAGCTATTGGAGACAGATTGATTTTAAACGTTCCCCCTTCTCCTGAGAAAACAGCCCGGCTCACGTGGCCCGGGTAGATATCATTCCGCGAGCCCCTAGTTTGTAGAAGAAGGGCCACGAATGGCCGGTTAATAAGAACGCCGGAGTTACGCCTCTTGGCAGATGTTCCAGCCGCACATGATGCAGCCGAGGCATCCCTCCATATGCTGGAGCTTCGTGCCGCACACCGGGCAGATGCCCTGCTTCACCAGTTCCTTCTCGTCCTCGTTCATTTGGAGCCCATGAGCTTGCCCAGGCCCTTCAGGAGCCCTTCGGGCTTTATCTTCATGCCCATAAGGAAGCCGTGGAGGCCATCCATATTGCTGAGCTTCTTGAGCACGCCGTCCGAAGCCGCCAGTACCGCCTTGTTGCTCTCCAGGCCGGCTATCTGGTGCATGTATCTGAGGAGCTCTGTCACCCCTCTCCTAGTATACTCAGGTTTCCCTTCCTTGGGCTTGGCAGTCCATTTCTCCACGAACTGCTTCACTTCCGGCGTCTTCACGAATTCTTCAGCGCTTGGGGATTTCAGCTGCTCCGGAGGCTTCTGCGTCTGCTCTGGCTCTTCTTTCTCCTTGAACACCGGTTTGAACTGGCCGAGGAATGCTTGGAACATGACGCTATCGCTCATCGAACGTTTATAAGCTTTTGTCAGCGCCTCAGAGGCCGAGCTCCTCGATTATCTTGGCTGTCTTGAACCTGGAGTCGTCTATCTTCTTCTCCAGCTTGACTATCTCCACGCCCTTCGGCCTGAACGTGTCCTTCTGGTCATAGCCATAGACGATGACGTCCGGACCCACGAACCCTATCATCCTCTCGGGTTTCTCAAAGCCGGATAGCGCCACATCGACCGGCTTGATAGCCTCCACCATCATCCTGCGGTAATCCATGGGGTGGATCGGCTCCCTTTTCTTCTTCCTTATGTGCGCGTCCTGGGCTATGGCCACCACGAGCACGTCTCCGTGCTGTTTCGCCTCGAGCAGCGTCACCACATGGCCGATGTGCAGCACATCGAACACGCCGCCGGCAAGCACGACCCTTATTTTCTTCCGCTCCCCATCCCGTACGAAAAACCTGCCTTTCTTCTCGATGAGCAGCTTCTTCTCATTGTCAGGAAGGAAGTGGTACATCTCCTCGGTGATGCCGCCATAGCTGAGCTGCATGACGAAAAGCTTCTTGATGGTCTCCTTCATGGCAGCATATCCCCTCTTCTGTTTTAATCTTTGACGTCAATCTGCGCTTTCTGCAATTTCCCTGAGTAATCCACATAAACCGTCTTCATGTAGGAGAACTCGTCTATGCCGAGGATTCCTGCCTCGCGTGTGTGGCCCGTGCCCTTCACGCCTCCGAACGGCAGGTGCACTTCTGCGCCTATGGTGCTGGCATTGACGTAGGTTATGCCGGCTTCGATGCGCTCGATGGCCCTGAACGCGCTGTTGATGTCTTTGGTGTAGATGGACGAGCTCAGCCCATAGTCCACCGAGTTGGCGATATCAATCGCATCATCCAGCCTCTCGAACTCAAGCACAGAGAGCACAGGGCCGAATATCTCCTCTTTGGCTATCGTCATATCCGGAGTCACATCCGTGAAGACTGTTGGCTGGTAGAAGAAGCCCTTTCCGCCGGGCCGTTTCCCGCCGCAAAGCATCTTCGCGCCTTCTTCCTTGCCGATTTCCACATACCTGCCGGTCTTCTCCTGCGCTGCCTTGTTTATCAGCGGCCCCACATCGCTGGTCTTGGCTGTCCCTGGCCCGAGACGCAGCATCCTGGCCCTGGTCACCAGTATGGAAAGCAGCTTCTCCTTGATTTTCCTGTGCGCTATCACCCTGCTCGTGGCTGTGCACCTCTGGCCGGTGGTCCCGAACGCGCCCCAGAGCATGCCTTCCACGGCAAGGTCGAGGTCGGCGTCTTCCATGACTATTATCGGGTTTTTCCCTCCAAGCTCCAGCCCCACCTTCTTCAGCCCTGCGTTCTTCACTATCCACTCCCCGGTGGCGCGCGAGCCTGTGAATGAAAGGCCTTCGATGCCATTATGCCTGACTATCGCTTCGCCCACCGTATTGGCAGGGCCGGTCACGAAATTCACTACGCCCGGCGGCAATCCGGCCTTCTCCAGTATCCTCACCAGCTCATAGGCGCACAATGGCGTATCGGAGCTTGGTTTCAGCACAGCGGTGTTGCCGCATACCAGCGCGGGCGCCAGCTTCCATGCCGGTATGGCTATCGGGAAGTTCCAGGGGGTTATCAGGCCCACGACCCCCACGGGCCTCCTGACTGTCATGCAGAACTTGCTCTTCAGCTCGCTGGTGGTCGTATGGCCGAATAGCCTCCGTCCTTCGCCGGCGAAATACTCGAAGGTGTCTATGGCCTCCTGCACGTCGCCAAGCGCTTCGGGCATCACCTTGCCCATCTCTGTGGCGACGAGCCGGCCGAGCCTCTGCTTCTCCCCTCTAAGCATCTCCGCGATCCTGAGCAGTATCCTTGCCCTCGCTGGCGCAGGCGTAGCGCTCCATCCGGGCAGCGCATCGCGTGCAGCAGCGACCGCACGGTCCACATCCCTTGCGGTTCCGACCGGAAACCTGGCCAGCACCTTCTCTGTGGCCGGGTCAATGTCGTCGAAATAAGCGTCTCCCCCTATCCAGTGCCCGCCGATATGCATCCTGCCGTTCAGCGCCATGGAAAGCAAACCGGTCTAAAGATTATAAATGTTTGGCGACTGAACAACTACATGCGATACCTGATACTCGTTCTGGCATTTTCAGTTGTGCTCATGGCCGGCTGCCTCCAAGAGCAGCCCCCGGCAGGCAATGCATCCGGTCCGACGCAACCGACGCCGGAGCCCCAGTCCTGCGTGGACAGTGATGGCAACGACCCCTGGGTGAAGGGCAACGTCACGTTCGGCTCGGTCGTGCGCGAGGATTCCTGCGAGAGCGATACTGTCCTCAGGGAGAACTACTGCGAAGGCGGCAATCCGGCATCAGAGCTCGTGATGTGCGCCCAGGATACCGTTTGCATCGAAGGCGCATGTGTCCCGACAAATGCGGCTGAAACGCCTGCCCTGTGCACCGATGGCGATGGGGGCAAGGAATACGGCACCGCGGGTTCGGTCAGCTATGGCGGCAGGAGCTACACAGACGCATGCCAGGGCGCCTATGACATGCTTGAATATTACTGCGATGGCGATGCCATGGCGCAGACGACCTATCACTGCCCGAGCGGGCAGAAATGCGAGAACGATGCCTGCATATCGCTCAACGCCTCATGCTCTGACCCGGACCATACCGACCCGCTTGTCGTCGGCACCACAACCCAATACGGCGGCGGCATGGTGGTATCATCCAAGACGGATTATTGCATAGACAACCGTACGCGCAACGAATACTACTGCCAGGACAATGCCATCGTCAACAGCTCAATGGCATGCCCTGCGGGCACCTACTGCGCAGGCGGCGCCTGCGTCCTTACCTGCAACGACCTTGACGGCGAGAACTACAGCAAGGCCTCCTATGTGGTGGACGCCGCAGGCAAGCACTACGATTACTGCCAGGATGACAAGCACCTGATCGAATATTTCTGTTCCAACGGCGCGGCCGGATACCGCTCGGTACCCTGCGGCGGGGTCTGCCACAAGGACCGCTGCTACAGCTCATCAGAGCTCACCTGCAGGGAGAGCGGCGACGTGACGCTCAAGGCAGGTTCCGACGTCGTGAAGACCTACAACGATACCTGCGCGGACTACCAGACCGTCATGGACTACAAGTGCATATCGAACAAGGTGGAGTACGTCTATGAGGAATGCGAGGACAAAGAGCTCTGCGAAGACGCCGATTGCAAGGCCATAATCGCGGCCGGTTGCTATGATATGGACGCCGACGAGGGAGATGACGACATCTACGCAGCATCCGAGGTCGTGCTGACCAGCAACGATTCCATAGAAGACATAAAATGGGACTATTGCACGAACGAGGCCATCGTGGCCGAGTTCTACTGCGAGGGCGAACACGTCCGCGCGGATTTCTTCTCGTGCCCGGCAGATTACCGGTGCGTGGGCGGCGCCTGCACCTATCCCTACACGTGCGCCGATACCGATGCGGGCCAGGACCTCACGCCCGGTAGCGTGTCCCTGATGGACGGCGACACCGTCGTTCGCACTGAACGGGACGCCTGCAGCGATGACACCCATGTGCACGAGGTCTTCTGCAGCGAAGACGGCCGTATGGCCTACGCCATACTCACATGCCCTGCAGGGACCGCCTGCGACAGCACGAACGGCTCATGCAAATGAGGTTTTGATATGTTATTGCCGAAACAGCATCTTGAGACAGCGAACCTGATGGACAACCTGCACAGCAGCCAGTTCCAGCCGGCGGGCATAGACATCACCATGAAAGAGGTCTATGCCTTCACGTCCGCGGGCCTGATAGATTTCGACAACAAGGAAAGGAAAATCAGCGACGTGGCGCCCATAGCCTTCGAATCCGACCGCGTCTCCCTGAAGCCCGGTGCATACAAGGTGATATTCAACGAATATGTCCGCATACCGAAGAACGTGGCCGGGCTCTGCCTTCCCCGTTCATCCATGCTGCGCTGCGGTGCGACATTGGAATGCGCGGTCTGGGACCCTGGCTATGAGGGAAGGAGCGAGGCATTGCTGGTCGTCAGGAACGAGCACGGCATCGTGCTCAAGCGCAATGCGAAGATCGGCCAGATGGTGTTCATCAGGCTCTCAGAAGACGCCTCTTCGCTCTACGAGGGAAAATACAAAGGCGAGAACAAATAGGCTCATCAGCCCCTTCTGTGGAAGAAGTGGATCCCCCTGCATGTGCTCACTATCACACTGCTGCTATAGCCCTGGGCGGGCGGGCTCGGAGGGCGGCTATCCCTTCCCACGGGTTCCGGGGGTATGCTTTTGCGTTCCGGAACCACGGGTTTCCTGAAGAGCTTGGGCTTGGAAGCCCCTTTGGAGCCGGCCGGGCCCTCCACGAAAAGTTCATCCTGTTCCTGACGCCTGGCCGAAGCCGCCTGCCTGGCCGCTTTTGAAGATAATCTGTCTATGCGGGTGAGGAGGAGCTGTAGTTCGCCTTGCCTGAGCAGGCCATCCCTGGAGGTGCTGTTGACTGTCCGCCTGAGCGCCGAATAGTCCCCTCCCTTATGTATCTGCTTAAGGAGCTCTGCGCAGGCCGGGCTCTTCTTCTTACCGGGATCAGGCTTTTTCTCCTTCTCCCTTCCCATCGGTTCCATTCCACCAATTTCATTATCACTATCGCTGGCGCCGTTCATAATCAGCACATGTGGCAATATGTTCTTAAATATGCGTAACACTAGCGCTTGAGGAACCGGTCCAGCACGGCTTCCAGGCTGCCAACCCTCTCCTTCATGTCATACCGCACATGCAGGACAGGTATCTTCACCTTGAGCATCCTGGTTATGTCCACCGGAGTGCCGGAAACCACCATCTCCGCGCCGCTCTTGTTTATCGTCTCAGCGAGGTCCTCTATCTGCTTGCCGTAATAGCCCATCGCAGGGACCACGCTGTCCATGTGGTCGTATTTCTTGTATGTCTCTTTTATGCTTCCGACTGCATGGGGCTTGGGGTCTATTATCTCAGCGCCCACCCTGCTCGCATACTCGAATCCGGCGCCGAACTTCATGCCGCCATGCGTGACCGTGGGGCCGTCCTCAATCACGATGACTTTCTTCCCCCACATCTCTATCTCCTTATCCGGCGTGAGTTCCATGTCCGTCTCTATGACCTCTGCCTTGGGATTCACCTTGTCTATGTTCTTCCTTATCCTGAGCACATCGGTCGGGTTCTCACTGGCCTTGTTTATGACTATGACATCAGCGGCCCTGAAATTCGTCTCCCCGGGATAATAGAGCATCTCATGACCCGGCCGCATGGCATCAGCGACGGTGAAATGCAGGTCCGGCTTTATGAATGGCATGTCGTTGTTGCCACCATCCCACAGTATGACGTCCGCCTCCTTCTCTGCCTCTTTCAGTATGGCGCCATAATCAACGCCGGCATACACGATACAGCCGTTCTTGATGTGCGGCTCGTATTCCTCCCTCTCCTCTATCGTGCACTCGTTCTTGTCCATGTCCTCTATGCTGGCGAACCTCTGCACCTTCTGCTTGTTCAGGTCCCCATAAGCCATGGGGTGCCTTATCACAACGAAGCGGACGCCTTTCTTCTTTTTCAGGATGAGCGTCAATGCGCGGGAAAGCGGGCTCTTGCCTGCGCCGGTCCTCACACCTGTGACAGCGATGACCTTCTTGGAGCTCTTCAGCATGGTCTCCTTGGGCCCTAGCAGTATGAAGCTCGCTCCCCTGGCCTGCACGCGGGATGCCAGGTGCATGACATACTCGTGGGACACGTCGGAATACGAGAGGTAGACCTCGTCCACCGAATGTTTCTCTATGAGCGCCTCCAGGTCGTTCTCGTCGAATATCGGTATGCCCTTTGGATAAAGCGTGCCAGCGAGTTCGGCAGGATAGGTCCTGTTGGCTATGTTAGGTATCTGGGTCGCTGTGAATCCGATTACCTGATATGCCTTGTTGTCCCTGAAAAACATGTTGAAGTTGTGGAAATCCCTGCCTGCCGCTCCAAGTATAAGGACTTTTCTCATGGGCTTATTTTGCAGCCAAAATTAAATAACGTTGCTGCGGCCGTTCAACCGTGCTCGATGTACCGGCTCATCATGAAACAGAACTCGGTATAGCCGTTTTCCTCGGCGATTTTGCCAGCCCGGTAGGCATCCTGCTTTGTGTATCTGCCGCTTTCAAGGAGCAGTTTCCCCACCTTCATCCGGTTGCCAGCCGCGGCGAGCGTGAGGTAGTTCCAGTCCTCTGCCTTCCACCGGTGGTCCACGCCATTCGACAGGATATATACCGCGATGTCGCTGCAGCCTTTCACTATGGCGTTCGCCAGCGGCGTCCAGCCTTTCATGTCCGGTTCGTCCAACGGCGCGCCCATCGAGTGGAGCTCCATGAGCAGGTCCAGGTCCCGGGTCTCTATGGCATTGCCGACATCTTCCACGCTTGGCGGCCAGCTCCTGCGCATAGGCTCTACGGCCGGCTCCCTGCCGGACCGATACAGTGAATTGGGATCGGTATTCCTCAGCACCGGGTCAAGGTGCCTGGCTACCTTCATCGAAAGGGTTTCCTCCCCCTTTCCCTTCTGGGGCGTTGCCGATTCTATGACTATTTTTCCATTGCCAACCATACTTCTCTCCCCTTTGGTGTATCTTGATTAATCCGCCTTTATCTATATTTAGACACAAATATTTATAAAAAGCGGCTGTTGATGCCTAGCATGCGCATCGTCATCGCCCTGGGCGGCAATGCCCTGCTCCCGAAAGGCGGAAAAGGCACGGCCGAAGCACAGCTGGAAGCAGCCAAAAAAGCCATATCAAGCATGGAACGCATCCTCAAGGCGAACCAGGTCGTGCTCACACATGGCAATGGGCCACAGGTCGGCAATCTCCTCATCCAGCAGCAGGCGACGAAAGAGGTCGACCCCATGCCGCTGGATGTGCTGGACGCCATGACGCAGGGCCAGATAGGCTATTTCATAGCCAGCGCGATATCCATGACCGGGCGCCACTCAGCCACACTTATCACCCGCGTGGTCGTGGAACCTGACGATCCTGCGTTCAGGGATCCGTCGAAACCGATAGGTCCATTCTACAAGACTCCGGTCCGGCCGGGCATGAAGATGGACGCAGGACGGGGCTACCGTCTTTTCGTGGCGTCGCCCGAACCGGTCAAGATACGGGAGCATGACGTGATTTCCGCGCTACTCGAACGGAATTTCGTGGTCATCGCGGTGGGCGGCGGAGGCATACCCATAAAGAACAGCGGCGAAGGGCTGGAAGCCGTGATAGACAAGGACCGTGCGACCGCATTGCTGGCGAACCAGATAGATGCCGATATACTCGTCTTCGTGACCTCTGTGGACGAGGTCTATCTGGATTTCGGCAAGAAGACGCAGAAGCCCGTCAGGCAGATGAGCATGAGCGAGGCGGAGAAATACCTTGCGGCCGCACAATTCGCAGAGGGCAGCATGAAGCCCAAGATAGAATCAGTCGTCAGCTTCCTGGAGAATGGCGGAAAGAAGGCAGTCATCTGCTCGATATCCAACATAGACGGGGCGCTTCAGGGGAAGGCAGGCACCAGGTTCACCAGATAATCAGACGTCTATTATTACGGTCGCCTTCCATCCCGCCTTGGTTCTCTCGACCTTGAACATGTGCCAGCTCACGGCTTTGACATCCACGAGCAGGGTGTGCTTCTTCGGGTCCAGCTTATCGCCTTCCGCCTTCACCGTGAGGATATAGCCCTTCCCGCCCTTCTTTATCGTGAGCGAATAGCCCCTGAAAAGAAGCAGCTCGCTGTCCTTGAAGAATATCAGCTCCTGCAGGAAATCATGGAGCAGGTGCTCCTCGTCCGCGGCATCCAGCGAGAATTCCTTGGTTTCCGCCGCCTTTATCTGCTTGAGGTCCTCTATCTGGGTATTGGTTATGGCATCGGCTGCGCTTATGAAGAGCTCTTCCAGCGTCTTTCCGCTGGCTTCGAAAGCTATGTCGGCCATGGTCAGGCCT
>Ga0315276_10001681_pt1 | contig 19903 bp, 16 predicted proteins | sample YL17G05_0_MG_FD_204542 | JGI IMG/M metagenome (GOLD analysis project Ga0315276, IMG submission 204542) | Sediment microbial communities from Yellowstone Lake, YNP, Wyoming, USA - YL17G05_0 | ecosystem: Environmental > Aquatic > Freshwater > Lake > Sediment | place: USA: Wyoming | collected... | reverse complement strand
GCAGAGCTACATATGGCCGCCATATTAACTGTTGGTCTCGATAATGCCTGGGACAGGACATTCGTTGAAGCCTTTTCACGGGTCCAGGCTGAGAAACCGCATGGTCTCAATATTGCCGATTTGGATTATACCGAGGGTGTATGGGGGGATGAAGCAGAGACCGTGTTGAGAGCCTATGCTGAATCAGGCAAATACGACATTATCTGGGCGCACAGCACCTATTCTGACCAGGTAAAGAATCTCAAAGACGAATTCCCTGAAATCGCGTGGGTGGTTGTCGGTTCAGGTAATGAGGGTTTGGGTGGAAATGTCTATTGGGTATACAAGCGTATCCACGAACCATCCTACTTGATGGGAATCCTGGCAGGATGTATGACCAAAACCAATGTCATTGGAGCAGTTGGGACTTATGCCTATGATGACGTTAATGATGAAATTAACGCTTTCTTTGAAGGTGCAAAATCGGTAAATCCAGCAATCGCGCAAAAGGTTTCATTCATTGAGAGTTGGTATGATCCTGCGAAGGCGTTGGAAGCTGCCAATGCTCAGATCGCAGCGGGAGAGGACCACCTGTTCATGATCGCGGAGGCATATGAGCCATGCACCGAGCATAATATTTACTGCTACGGACCATACGCAGATTACAACTTCGCAGCACCTCAAAATGTGCTCACCAGCGCCCTCGCGTATTGGGACCCTGACATCAAGTGGGTTATCGATGGCTGGTGGGACCATAAAACAACCGGAGCCGCATACAATGCCCCAGCAGATAAGCACTGGTTCTCCATGCTTGATGGTGCTTCCGGTTTGGCGGACTTCCATGGACTGGATGCAAACATCCCCCAAGAATGCATGGATAAGTTCAACCAGGCTAAACAAGATTTCATGGATGGAAAGCTTGAAATCCCCTTGAACGTTGAGCCTCCCGTCTCTACGCCGTAAATATTGTAAGAGAATAGGCTAGAATTAATTCAGGTGCCCTCGTCTTTCTTATCCATTAAGATATACGAGGGCACTCCCTTCCTGGAGGGTTTATTTGGCACAAAATAATAATCCAGAGAATAAAAAAAACCAACAAGAGACCTTTGTAATAGAAACGTTTCAATTAACAAAACGCTTTCCATTGGTGCTCGCCAATGATAAAGTGGATATTAATGTCCGGCGGGGAGAAATTCATTGCCTGTTAGGCGAAAATGGTGCGGGGAAAACCACGCTGGCAGAGTGCCTATATGGATTTTACAAACCCGAGGAAGGCGAAATCCATTTTAATGGTGAATGCTGCAATCTTTCATCCCCCAATGATGCCATCCATTTAGGAATTGGAATGGTCCACCAGCACTTCGTGCTGGTTGAACCGCTGAGCGTGATCGAAAACATTGTGATGGGTACGGATCACAAGGGATTCCTTCTAGATTTCGCAGCCACAGAAAAAAAACTAGAATCCTTATGTGAGCTCTATGACGTAAAGATAAACCTGCACGCCAAGATCTGGCAATTATCGGTCGGTGAGCAGCAATGGGTTGAAATTCTAAAGGCTTTATACACCGGTGTGCAATTACTCATATTGGATGAACCGACAGCTGTGCTTACCCCACCAGAAGCTGACCGTTTGTTCTCTGTGCTTCAACGGATGAAAAGCGAAGGATTGTCGATCATCTTCATCACGCACAGACTCAAAGAGGTGATGCAAGTATCTGACAGGGTCACCGTGCTGCAGAAGGGGAAAAAGATTGCCACGGTAAACACCAAAGATGTAACCACAGAAGAACTGGCTTACATGATGGTCGGTCGAAAAGTTGTATTTAGTGTACACAAGGATGAGGTTAAACGAGGCGACTCCATACTTCAAATTAATGAACTGGTGGCTAAGAGTGATATGGGGCTTGAAGCCTTGCATGGGATTAATCTGATCTTGCACCAAGGTGAGATCCTAAGCATTGCTGGTGTGGCCGGGAATGGTCAGAAAGAATTATTTGAGGTGCTGGTGGGTGTGCGCAAAGCCTTGGCTGGAGATATTACCTTGGAGGATAAAAAGATTACCAATAATAGCCCACGGATGATCGCCAATAAAGGCATCTCACATATCCCAGATGACAGGATTGGCGCCGGGTTGATAGCGGATTTCTCAGTTGAAGAAAACTTAATTCTTGGTCTGGAGGAAAACCCTCCTTATCGAAAAGGGTTATTTCTGGATAAGAAGTATATAAGGAAATTCGCGGATGAAAGTATCACCCAATTTGACATTATAACGCCATCCATGAAACAAAGAACCTCCTATCTTTCCGGAGGCAACCTTCAAAAAGTGATATTAGCGCGTGAACTGCGGCAATCGCTTAAGGTGCTTATTGCCAACCAACCCTCACGTGGGCTGGATGTTGGGGTGATCGAGTACGTCCACAAGCAATTGCTTGAGATGAGACGACATGGCGTTGGGATCTTGCTTTTCTCAGAGGATTTGGACGAGATATTCACATTATCGGATCGCATTGCTGTGATGTTCAAAGGCAAAATCTTAAAAATATATGATGCACAAGAAGCAGATCTTGAAAGTATTGGTCTTTTAATGGCTGGCATCGTGGATAAGGAAACCTAATGAACCCTTTCGGAAAGATCAATTTCGAAAAAAGGGAAGATGTCAGTCCGATAGGACGAACTCTGGCAATCGTGATTGCATTAATCGCGGCCATGCTGGTTTCGGCGATATTAATCAAACTTGCCAATGCAAGCCCCCTGGATGCATTTGTTAATCTGATCAAAGGTGCCTTTGGGAATAAACGCGCAGTACTGGAAACCCTGACCAAATCGACGCCATTAATTTTGACCGGCTTAGCGACCGTGATCGCCTTTCGCGGAAAGATCTGGAGCATCGGTCAGGAGGGGCAATTCTTTCTGGGAGCTATGGGAGGTTATTGGGCATACCGTATTTTTGCAGGTCTTCCTGCCGCAGCATTAATACCCATCATTATGCTGGCAGCGTTTTTAACCGGAGCGATGGGTGGTATGGTTGCAGGCTTACTAAAAGCTTACTTCAATGTAGATGTGATCATCAGCACGGTGATGGGTAACTATATTATTGATTATTTTCTATCTTTCATGCTTTCAGGCGTAGGACCATGGCGGGAAGCTGGTTCTTATTACCAGCAGACTGCTCCGATCGCTGCGAACGCATATTACCCCATCCTGTTTGCAAATGCGCGCCTGCACATGGGTTTCCTGATCGCAATCGCATGCAGCATGATTGTGTACCTAATTTTGAATCACACGCCATTCGGGTACCAGCTGCGCGCGTATGGGTCAAACCCTCGCGCGGCAAAATTCAAAGGTATCAATATCAATAAAATCATTATTGTGACCATGTTTATCAGCGGTGGGTTAGCAGGACTTGCAGGAACGGGCGAGCTCTTTGGTGTTCAGTACCGTTTGAGACCCGACCTTTCCCCTGGATATGGATACACAGGGATCATCGTGGCGATGGTGGCGGGATTGAATCCGATTGGTGTCATCCCAGCCGCAATCCTTTTTGGAGCACTGATCAATGGCTCGGCGCAAATGCGCATTGCTACCGGGGTTCCGACAGCATTGACATCCGCGATTCAGGCAATCGTCCTGTTATCTCTGTTGAGTGCACAAGTGTTAACTCGGTTCAGGGTAAGGAGAGTTGAGCATGCTGAATAGTCTTCTACAAGCGGCAATCATCATTAATGTCCTTGCCTCGACGGTGCGTATTGCTACTCCATTGCTGCTGGGCGCTTTGGGAGAGCTGGTCACCGAACGGTCTGGGGTGATGAACCTGGGAATTGAAGGCACAATGCTGTTGAGTTCATTTGTTGCTTTTTTGGTCGCATTCGAGACCAACTCGATCATCCTTGCCATCTGCGCAGCCATGCTGACAGGGGCATTTATGAGCCTGATCATGGCATTCATGGCTTCGACCATGAAAGTTGATCAAACCGTGACCGGCTTATCGCTAAATCTACTGGCGTCGGGTATATCCCTATTCTGGTACAGGGTAGCATTTAAGGGGACGGATACAGCATCCATTCCGACCATACAAACCATGGGAACATTCAAGATACCGGTACTGGGAAATATCCCATACTTGGGTCAAATTTTCTTCAATCAGGGCTTGCTAACCTACCTGGCATTCATCATGGTGCCGGTGATAGCATTTTTCCTATACCGGACATACACAGGTCTGGCGATCCGCAGCCTGGGAGAGAACCCGCGTGCGGTGGATATGAAAGGGATCAATGTAACCAGGCTGCAATACCTGTCCGTGATATTTGGCGGTGTAATGTCAGGTCTGGCTGGTTCATTCATCACGATTGGGACGACCGTGCGTTTCCTCCCCGAAATCTCTGCTGGGCGGGGCTGGCTGGCCCTGGTGATCGTGATCGCAGGCAACTGGAGAGCAGGCAGAATCCTATTGGCTGCCTTATTATTTGCCTTTATGGATGCATTCCAGCTTCAATTACAGGGAATTGGCATTCAGATTCCTTTCCAAATTTTGCTTGCAGCTCCCTACGTTTTGGCTATCGTGGTTCTGATGGCCAACCGTGCCAGATCACTGGCCCCAAGCCACCTGGGTATTCCATACATCCGCGAGGAAGGTTAAGTGATGCTCCACTCGCGTGAGTGGAAATTGGAAAGGATCAATCACGTACTTGATCTTTCCAACCGTGGTGCATTTCTCGATGAAGAATCTTGGGACCTGGAAAGGGTTGCTGCTACGACCCGTCAGTTGGTCAAGAAATACGGCATTACCTGGGATCCGGAAAGGCTGATCCCAGACGACCCTAAAATACTAGAACTAATCTTTCAAGCGGGGATCGAACTTGCCAGCCAATTGGGTGTCTATGTTCGCGATACCCAGCGGATCGTCCCGTATAGATTGGAAGAAATACAGTCGGGTTTAGAGTGCATGCCCATGGAATTGACGATGGGGGAAGGAAAGGATGCACGTACGCTCTTCGCACGTAAAGTAATGGATGATCGCCCGCCCCTGGTTTGGGGAGGCAGTCCGGGGACTTCAATCCCCGAAGATATGTTCCTGGCAATTGAAACGAGCTATGCCAAGGAAAGCAACGTTGACATGCTTTCCACAGGCTCATTAGCCTCGGTGGATGGCCGTGAAGTCCGAACCGGGACACCCCTCGAACTCATGGCTACCCAGCGAGAATTAAAGCTGCTCCGGCAAGCGATAAGAGATACCGGTCGCCCAGGAATGGGTTTGATGGGGGCTGAAAGCTCAGTCTCGGCGTACGGGGACCTTTCCGTAGCCAACCCGGCTTTCCTGCGGCCCTGTGATGCGCACCTCATCCCCATGCAGAATGAATTAAAAATCGACCATACAAGCTTGATGAAGGCGGCTAATTCGATAGAATATGGCATGCGTAATTCATCGCTGGCGTGTGTGATTGTCGGGGGGTTGGGCGGTGACGCGCCAGGGTCAGCAGTATTGAATATTGCCTCCTTTGCGCTCTCCAACCTGGCATGCCTGGCAGATTTTCATAGCTGCCACCCCATCCATATACGGCACGTTGCCACCACGACAAGAAGTGTCTTGTGGGTCGAAAGCGTCGTAATACAGGCATTTTCGCAGTATGCACCCTGTATCATATTTGGTGATATCTATCCGAAGAGCGGTGCGCTAACCAAAGAGCTGCTTTATGAAGTGGCAGCAAACGCAATCGTGATCACCGCATCTGGTGGGCATCTCAAAGGTCCAGCAAGTGCAGACGGCTTGCTACCGAACTGCACGGGACTTGAGGCACGTTGGATGGGTGAAGTTGGCCAGGCGGTTGCCCGGCAAAGGCTGGACCATGCTGAAGCAAATACGCTGGTGAATAAGCTGATCCAGAAGTATGAACATATTTTTGATCTTCCTGAGGGGAATGCGGGCAAGCCTTTCGATCAGGCCTATGACCTCGAGACTATCCAACCGAGCCTGGAGTGGCTATCCATGTATGAAGAGGTCAAGGAAGAAGTACGAGCAATGGGCCTGGATGCTTTAGAGGAAACTGGTACGTAAGTGATTGGACCAAAATAAATTGGATGATATTGAGAGCATTATTGAACTAATCGAGGCAGCCTCGGGGACGAGAGAATTTGATCTCATCATTCGGAATGTGCAGATCGTAAATGTATTCACTGGGGAGATAAAACCTGGCTCGCTTGGTATTTACAAAGGCATGATCGTATCGTCGGATGTAAAGAGCGAAGCAAAGGCGAGACGAATTTTCGATGGGAATAACCTGTACGCTTTGCCAGGATTTATCGATACCCATGTCCACATTGATTCGACCCTTCTGACACCATCCGCACTGGCGGCTTTGATCACACCCTGCGGTACAACCTCAGTTTTTGCTGACCCGATGGAAATTGCCAACGTGGCAGGAATGAATGGGGTGAAAGCATTTATCCAGCCAGGTCCTGACCTACCTTACCATTTTTTTATCGAGGTGCCTTCGCGGGTGCCATCCGCCCCGGGGCTTGAAACTACCGGAGGGGAGCTAGGTCTGGTAGAGGTGCGGGAGATGCTTGACTGGGATTCCGCCATCAGCCTTGGAGAAATTGACCCATCCAAGATCATTGACCGAAAAAGAGAATACATGGAGAAAGTGATGCAAGCTCAGGCTATTGGGAAGATTGTTAATGGGCATACTGCCGGCCTATCCAGGGAAAAATTGGTGGCATATGCCTGTGCCAGGATTGCGGATGACCATGAATGCATCACTTATGATGAAGCGAAGGAGCGACTCTCCCTGGGTATGTGTGTGCTGGTCCGTGAAGGAAGCACAGAAAGGAACCTCGAGGCGCTCGTCGGAGGCCTGCTCAGGGAAAATGCTGCCATCGATCGCTGGATGCTGTGTACCGATGACAAACATCCAGATGATATCGCCAGCGAAGGGCATATCGACCACATGGTGCGAAAGGCAATCTCCATCGGTCTGGATCCAATCAAAGCCATACAAATGGCAACCATTAATGCGGCCGTACATTTCAGAAAAGAGCATGTGCTTGGCAGCCTGTCACCCGGGCGGTGGGCTGACATCCTATTAACCAGGGACCTGCATGATCTGCATGCCGAATTTGTCTTTTTCAAAGGCGAACTTGTGGCTGAAAAAGGGAAGCTGGTAGCTGAAATCAAAGCGAAGCGTTTTCCCGAATGGTTGCAGCACACGGTAATAATCACACGGGGCCGGGCAGCTGGGGATTTTGAACTAATGGCTACAAAGCCAAAGGTAACAGCCAGGGTGATAAAGATCTTCCCGGATCAGATTGTGAATGAAGAAGAGAAGGCTGTGCTTGTAGTAACCGATGGGAACATACAGACAGCACCGGAGAGGGATATCTTAAAACTGGCTGTCGTCGAGCGATATGGTAAAAATGGGAATATCGGGATAGCATTTGTTAGCGGATTTGGATTGAACTTCGGGGCAATGGCTTCATCGGTTTCCCACGACCACCATAATATCGTAGTTGTCGGCGCGGACGAACCTTCTATGGCGGGCTGCGTGAAAGCCATCGAAAGAATGCAGGGAGGGTTGGTCGTTTGTAATGGGGATGAGATCCTGGCTGAATTGCCACTGCCGATTGGAGGCCTGTTAAGTGACCAGAACGCTGAGAATGTCATCCATTCCCTTAAAAAAATGAATGAGGCCGCGTGGAGCTTAGGCTGCAGCCTGCCTGCGCCATTCATGACGCTTTCGTTCATTTCACTGCCAACAGTGCCAGAGCTTGGTTTAACGGATATGGGTCTGATCGATGTAAAAGAGCATAAAATCATCAACCCTTTTTATCCAGATCAGTAAAGATCGTAAACTTAATGGACCCGTTTTGAAAATGATCTCCCGGTGAGAAAAAGTCAAAACCCAATCGTAATGCCGGCGTACCAAAGAAAATCCTACATAGCAACTTGAGAGTGAATAAGATGAATGAAGAATATCAAGCTTTATCTAATGCAATTCACATGGGGGATAAGGAAGCAGGGATCAAGGAAGCTTTATCCCTGGTAAACCAGGGGAAGAAAGTCCCGCAAATCTTTATCGAATGCATCGAACCAACCCTGGTTGATGTTGGAGAGCGCTTCAGCCGGTTGGATATATTTCTACCCGAATTGATGAATTCTGCCTCAACTGTAAAAGCGATTCAGGAAGTATTGCTGCCGTACCTGACGAGTGAGGAGTCTCAATCCAAAAAAGGTAGGATTGTGATCTGCACCGTCTCAGGTGATTTGCATGATATTGGGAAAAACATTGTAAAGACGATGCTCGAAGTGAACGGATTCGAGCTACGTGACCTGGGTGTGGACGTGAGCGCAATGAATGTGATCAAAGCAGCCGTGGAATTCGAGGCGGATATCATCGCGCTGTCCGCATTAATGCTACCGTCCCTACCTTCCATGAAAGATGTGATCGATATTCTCCGGGAAAACGAGAAATACAAGGGTCGTTTCAAGGTTATGGTTGGCGGAGGCCCGGTAAGCCAAGAATGGGCAGACAAGGCTGGAGCGGATGCCTACGGTGACAATGCCATTGAAGCAGTAAAGGTCGCCCATTCCTTGTTCAACTGATCGGTAAGCCCCAAGCGGATACTTCCTTTAAAACCTCATCATACAGCTCAAGCCATTCTTTGGTGGGCTGGATGGTTTTCAGGTCATACACTTCCTGGAACGGTTTACCAACTGGTTTTTTATCTTGTAAATCTTCATAGCAGGACAGGGAGCGTTGAACAAGCTCATCAGCCTGTTCACGATTTAGATGGGATGCAGCAATGGCTACCTGACCATTGAAACGCGCCTCAAGCCCAGAGACATGGTCCTGCACCGTCCCGCAGGCCGAGCGGGGTCCCAAGATGCGGCTGATCCCAGAAACCGTGCACAGCGTGGTGAAGGCTGCGCATTCGTATAGCAGAGTTTTGGTCGCTGGACCACCCACGGGGGATACGGTCATATTGGTCATCAGGTGACAATTGCGTGCCAGCGCCTGGAGAGATAGGCCGGTGGCCTGCATAATCTCACGCCCGGTGTCATTGAAATTGAACGGGTGGGTTGGCGAAGAGCCATGGCAGACTGCCATGTACACCAGGTTGAGCGCAACCATCTCAGCGGTGAGCAGGACAGCAATTCCTTCCAGACCTCCACCCAGGCCTCCATAGATAGGATTGGCAAAAGGATCAACGATGCCACCTTGATATAAAGCATGAGCTACCTTATTGAGCTGTTCGAAGTTAACCTTCAATTCGCTGATCATCCCTAGGGTGTGCATATCGGTTGGGCGGTAACCATTCCGGCTGATGGCTGATAGGAAACCAACGTCGCTGATGCTGATCTGCACGCAGTTAACCGCCATTCCTGGTCTGTTAGCACGCTGAAGGACCTGCATCATCAGGTCGCATTCCTCCCAGGCAGCCATAATCTCCAGAGGTGAGCGCGTTCGAATGTCTCTTCCGCTCACCGTACTCAGCGTGGCGGGGCAGACAACATCCACATTGGGCTCCTGGACATAGCTCAGCATCACTTGGGCGAATAACTCCTCGCTGACAGGCGTGCCCACCGGACCGCCCATATTGAGCGGGGGGCGTTTTTCTCCAATGAGGCGATAACGCTCGCTAACGAGGTCCTTGCCACTGCCGAGCTTCACCTCTGGAGGAGCATCAGCCAGTATCTGCTCAATTTCTTGACGGTTGAACAGGATGACCCGACCGGTGTCCAGACAGTAAATCCCACAGGTGGTAAGGAAATCGAGTGCAGCTGCCCAAACGCGGTCTGCGAGTGCGTCGTCAAGGTTGACCACATGGGAGCGATCGAAGTTGATCTCATAACGCTTGACGACACGGCGGATGCCTTGAGTCACATGCTCGAGGTCGAATTGCTGCTCATCGACAATGGGCCCAGTCAGGCAGCGTTGGATGATATCCATCAATCGATTGGTATCTTTCATTAGTTTTTCCTCACCAGGATGGTTGCGTTTCCAAACGCAACGCTAGCTCTCAGGTCTGCGCGATGGCGGCAATGTTCTGAGCCTAATTGAGAGCGGTCAAGGCAGCACAGCTTATGACCTTCATACTTAGCCAGTAGAAATTATCCGTCAATTGTGAGAGGGTAGGTCCATCAGCATTTTGCATAGGTCAACCGCGGAGGCCGCGTCAGGTGCATAGCCATCTGCACCGATCTCATCAGCCCATCCCTGGTTGGTGGCCCCTCCGCCGATGATGAGCTTAAATTGACCGCGTACGCCCACCTCCTCAAAGAGGTGAATAGTCCGTCGTTGGGCAGGCAGTGCAGTGGTCATTAGTGCGGAGAGGCCAACGATGTCCGCTTTCTCCTTCTGGGCAGACTCGAGGAAAGCGCTGGCAGCCACATCCCTACCCAGATCAATGACTTTGAAGCCATGTGATTTAAGCAATATACTGACGATGTTCCTGCCAATATCATGAATATCGCCCTCGACCTGACCCAGAACAATCGTGCCAAATGAAACCGATGGTTTGCCGGCCTTCAACATCGTCTCTTCCAATAAGGTGGTGACACGTTCCGCGGCTTCGCCGGCCATCATCAGCTCGGGCAGGTAGATTTCGAAATTCTGAAATTTCTGCCCCACATCCGTCAGGGTGGGGACAAGCGCTTCCTGTACAAGCGCCAAGGGCTCGATTCCTTTCCCCAGCATTTCTTTCGCCAGCGATTCCGCCTCATCCGTGTTTCCCAGGCGCAGGGCAAGATCAAACTTTTCAAGCAGTTCAGAAGGTATTTTCATCGTGTCGTACCTTTCTCCAGCCTCCGTCAATATTTAAACCCATTTGGGTGAGTTCCTGGCAGACTTTATCATAAATTTCCAACCATTCCTGCCCTGGCTCGAGGGTTTCCGTGTTGTACAACTCGGGAAAGGATTTACCAGGATTTGGATTTACCAGGGTATGTTCGTAATGTGGTAGACATTCAAGCACAACTTCATTGGCTTGCTGACGAGTCAGCCCCAATGCGGCGTGGGCTACCTGAGCCTGGAAGCGGGCTTCAATGCCACTGGTATGGTCTGTCTTGGTACCGCAAGTTGCTCCGACCCCATGCTGGTTCAAGCCACTGACCGCTCCAACGATCGCCCCGGCGGCAACTTCCCACAAAACTTCGGGCGTACCTAGCCCGGAGCGCGTGTAGAGGTCATTGACAGAAATCAGCGGGGTGTTACGTGCCAGGGCCTGCCCGGCCATGGATTGGATCCACAAGCCCATACGATCGGTGTTGTGAGACCATTGAAGGTTCATATGACCCATGAAATGATAGGATCCGCTATAACAGAGCACACCCAGGATGTGACTGGCCACGGTTACAATGGCTGTACCTTCTGCTCCACCGCCCAAGCCCCCAATGAGGGGTGTCATTAAATCCACAATGTGCATCCCAAAACTCTGCATGTAAGCCACGCGGGATAACTGGTCATAGTTCGTCTTCAGCTCCGGCATCTGCGATACCAATAAACCATCCGAGGGGCGTAGACCAGATTGTGGATCGATGGTGGCGATCTTGCCCGCACAGGTTAACGGGACAGCTACATCTTCGATGTGCATGCCCGATCTGCCAGCTCTACGAATAGCTTCGCGGGCGATGCTTGCCTCTTTTCGGGAAGCCAGGATCTCCGTGGGTGAGCCAGGAACGATCAACCGCCCTTGGAACGTGGCAACCGATCCAGCACCCAGGCAATCCACTAAAGGTTCCTGAGCGCAGGCTTGCAGGATGAGGGGGTGGAGGCGCTCGCTGCAGGGCGTGCCTGTTGGACCACTGTGCATCCGGCATGGGATTGCGCTTTCGACATCACGATGCCTTTCGATGACCGCATCTTTACCGCAGCCCAAAACGACTGCGTTAGGCGCAGCCCCCACGGTGGTATCGACTTCCTGGCGGGTGAATAGAATCCGGCGCTCCGTAGACTGGTTGTAGACCCCCATCTCGATGAATAACTCCAGGCCAGCCTGGTAGAGGCGGTCAGCCATATCGTCATCATGGGGCACAAGCACTTCTGGATCAAATTTTATAGCGTGTTTTTTGACAAGATCCGTAACTTTACGCGCCAAGGCCATATCAAAGGCCACTTCTTTCATGAATGGACCGTTCTCTGACCTGTTGACTATCTCAGATAACCGATTGGTTTGCATACCAGCACCTTATTTTTAAGTGGACTTCTCACACCGCTTGACCAGAAAAGCGGAAATCCTGCCCATAGGTTTTCCTGACTTTTTTCCAGCCCCCATCCATATCCAATCCAAGCTCGATCAATGTCTGCCGTACTTGATGATAGATATCCAACCACTCCTGCCCAGGCTCGACCGTATCGGTGTTATACAGGTCAGGGAAAGGTTTGCCCGGGTTTGGATGCTCCAGGCTGTGTTCAAAATGCCCCAGACACTCCAGGACAAGCCGGTTGGCTTCCTGGCGATTCAAGGCGAGAGCAGCATGGGACACCTCAGCGTTGAAACGCGCTTCCAAACCGCTGGAATGATCAGTCTCTTTGCCGCCGGTAGTGCCGATTCCCATCTGGTGCACACCACACGGAGTGCAGGCGATGGCACTTGCAGCAACTTCCCATAACATCTCAGCAGTGCCCAACCCATTACGGGTATAAATGGCATTGGTTGTGATCATGGGTGTATTACGGGCAATAGCCTGTCCGACCATGGCATAGATCCACAGCCCAAGGCGATCGGTGTTATGTGACCAACGCAGGCTCATGTGGCCCATATCGTGATAAGCAACGTTGTAGCAGACTGCACCCATGATATGGCTGGCTACCGTGACGATTGCAGTACCTTCAGCTCCTCCGCCCAAGCCACCAATCAGAGGAGTCATCAGGTTACAAATGTGCATCCCAACACTTTGCTGAAAAGCTACACGGGATAACTGGTCATAGTTGGTTTTGAGTTCGGGCATGATCGCCACGAGCATGCTGTCACAAGGGCGCAGTCCAGTCTCGGGGTCGAAGGCAGCCATCTTCCCTGAACAAGTGAGTGGCACAGCCACATCGTTGATACCCATCCCACCTCTATCAGCCATGAGTGTAGCCTGGCGGGCAACCGTGGCCTGTTTACGACACCCAAGGATCTCGGTTGGAGAGCCCGGGATAATGAGCTGACCCATATAAGTGGATACAGAGCCTCCACCCAAGACATCCACGAGCGGTTCCTGGGCGCAACTGTATAGAATCAGGGGATGATAACGTTCACTGGAAGGGGTGCCGGTTGGCCCGCTATGGACGATACACGGGTCAGCTGTCTCGACATCACGGTGGCGCATCTCACGCGCATCCTTTCCGGTCCCGAGGGTGATAGCACCCGGTGCTGCAGCAACCGCAATTTCGACCTCCTGGCGGGAAAAATGGATACGCCGCTCTGTGGACTGGTTGTACACCCCCATTTCGACGAACAATTCCAAACCAGCCTGGTACAGACGGTCTGCCATGTCGTCATCTGTAGGGACGACCACAGAACGATCAAAACGAATACCATACTTCCTGACCAATTCAACCGTCTTGCGTGCCAAGGCAAGATCATATGCGGTTTCCTTGATATATGGGCCATTTTCCGATCTATCGACAATGAGTGGGAGTCGATTATTTTGCATGCGTCACCTTTATTGATTTTAATCTGATAACTATTGTTATCATTAATAACCTAGTGGTCAGACCCTCATCTTCTCTTTTTCCGCGGCGATCAATATTCTTCCTAATTCCCTGTCTGCTTCGGGTGGAAGAGGGTTTGGTACATGCGTATCCATCAGGTGTTGGGCTACTTCCGCAGCACGCTCAACAATTCCCTTACTGCCCCCATCTTCCCAGGCTTTGTAATTTTCCCGGACGATCACATCTGAAAGTAAATATTCTTCCTGCCAGTGGGTGCGGGTGTACCTGGTCTTTAGATAATTACCGGGTGGAGGACCCACTTGCTTAATCAGGTCAATGGCCAGGTGTTCGTCGTCGACCTTGATGCCTTCCAATACCTTACCGACCATCCGACACACTTCATTGTCAATAATCATCTGCACCGGTGAATGTGACCCCTCATTATCCAAACCGCCCAGCGGCATGATGTAGTTAACCCCAGCTGTGGCGCACAAATAGGTCTGTAAATGCTTTTCAAAAACAGCCTGGGGATCCGGAGTCTTGGCATCCGTCATTGGAAAAAACACACCAGACGGCATCCCGTGATAACGGGCTAATTGAGCTGTGCCAACCGCCATTATTCCAACTTCTGCAGCGCCACTCGCCATTGTTCCATAGCGCATATCCATGGGGGTGGAATAACCCATATACATAACGCCACAGCCTGGATTTGCCAGCTGAGCAAGCACGGTTCCACCCAGTATCTCTGCATTCTGCAAGACCAAAGTGCCTGCCATCGCTGCGGGGCCCGTCGCACCTTTTGAAGGACCGCTGAGAATCAGCTGGGGGTTTCCAGATAAAGCATAGTCGAGTATTCCCTGGGCTTGATCCGCAGGGATGGCAAGAGGAGATGAAATGCAAATTCCACCAAGCGTTTGCTGGTCCGTAACCTCAACCATTTGGACCAACCACTTCGAACTGCCCCCAAAAGCCGTCCCCATGATGGTTTTGTCGGTGTTTCGCAGCTCAGTTGCGTGTACCCATTCCAACTCAATCTGGGGAGGTTTATCGCCAAGGTGGGCGACTGGCTGGCAAAGCGTATGGACCATGGGGAGGGCATCACATAAACGGACCAACCTGGCGCAATCTTCAACAGTCGCTACACGCCGCTTTTGGGTATGCGGGTCAAGCCAGGTGAAACCAGGAAAAGATGCGAAATAGACCCTGTCAGCGCCAAGATTTAATATCAGATCTGGGTTGCGCGCTTTTAATAAAAAGGTATCCGGGCATTTAGATATCGCCCATTCGACGAGGTAGGTTGGAAATTTTACGCGTTTCGTCTCAAAATCAACAATACATCCGCCCTTTTCAAGGATTTTTAGGGACCGTTCATGTGAAACGGTCATGCCTGTTTCAGATAAGACCTCAAGTGAACCCTGGTGTATCCTTTCAACTTCATCCTGTGAAAGAATTTCATAAGGCTTTTTACACTTAAATCCTTCTAATGGCACAGCTAGCTCCTTTTTTGAGCGGGGATGAACACACGGCCTGGTTTTCCTTGATCCATCAGATATATTTCTATACTCAAATCCAGCTACAGCTTTCTTTCCAGACTTTGGAGGAAAGGGACGCAGGAACGGGTTGGTCTATCTGGTGTCGTTTAAGTCCCGTTCCGGGAGCGGATCAACTTGAAATTCATGCGGTTTCCAGGATGATATTCGATGGACTGATGCACCGGCTGTTCACTGCGGTTATAGCCGATTTCATCAATCACCAGCACAGGGGTCAGAAGGTCTAATTTCTTAAATACTTTTGGAATGTTGCAGTTCTTCAATATATCCGCACGGACCGAGGAGACATAATAAGAAATCGACTGACCACATTTTTGCTCCAGGAATGCCAGGATGGGCTCAGTCAGTCCAGGTTGAAAGACCTGGTCACCGGGGCAGGCTGTGCGGAACACCCATTGAGGAATGTGGTTGATGCAGAAAATAATTGGATCGCCATCTGCAAGAAAGACTTTCTCAATCTCCAGCAGCTTGTCTTCAGCGGTGATTTTAAAATTTTGGACCTGTTCGGGAGACGGGTCAAGCAATTCGGTGCGCAGCTGTTTAAAACCAGGCTCATAACCGTTATCAGCAATCAAATTAGGAAAATCAATAAACTTATTAAGCAGGTTGGATATGTTAGAGCTTTTTCTTGCGAATGTCCCGACTCCCTGGCGGCGTATGATCAGTCCCATGGCCTCCAACCGGTCAAAGGCGCTACGGATGGTTGCCCGACTGACCTTAAAGTTGGTTGCCAGCTGATTTTCAGGCGGCAGGGGCGTATCAGGAGGGAAGGTCCCATTCCTGATCTGCTCTACGAGAATAGCAAGGATTTGAGATGAAAGGGAGGATTGGCGGACAGGGGTTTTATCCATGGGGCACTTGAAATTCCGCGGTACTTGGTGTAAAATGTCTGATGGCTGCCATCTAACAATATAATACATGAAAATCAGAAGAATGTCAAATGTGAAAGGAGAAACGCAGAAAATGAATGGCTCATCTCTTCCGAAAGAGGTCGCGAATGAATTGATCAATGCCCTGATACAGGGAGATAAGGAAGCAGCAGTTAACTCAACGCAGCATGCAATAGATCTGGGGATCAAACCTCTTACCATCGTCCAGGAGGTTATTGTTCCTACTCTGACGGAAGTGGGCACACGCTTTGAGTCTTTGGAAATCTTTCTGCCGGAATTAATGGCGGCTGGTGAAGCTGGCAATGCATGCACCGCTCTCATCGAGCAGGCTATTCTTGAGAGTGGCAGTCAGATGCAGAGTGAGGGCACGGTAGTCATCGGCACCGCGAAAGGGGATATCCATGACATCGGTAAGAATATTGTCATCAGCCTGCTAAAGGCACATGGCTATAAAGTCATCGACCTGGGCAAGGATGTCCCAGCGGCACGCTTCATTGATGAGGCTGAAACCAAACACGCGGATGTCATCGCGGTGTCTGCACTCATGAGCATCACCCGTGCCGGCTGTCGGGATGTGGCTGACCTTTTACGTGATAGAGGGTGTAGAGACAAATATTTATTCGTTGTGGGTGGTGGATCGATCACCCAGGAATATTGTGATGAGATCGGCGCAAACGGCTTCTCGGAGACGGGAAGCGGTGCAGTTGAACTTGTAAAATCCCTAGTGGCAAATAAGAGAGGAGCTTAACATGTACTCCAACGACCGTCTTCTCGAGATATTTCAACGCTCACGCAGTGGTAGGTATATGAAGGAAGTTGAGTTTGATTTATCACTGGCGCGCCGGGTGCAGGAGCTGGTAAAGGAATATAACATCACCTTCGACCCCAACAATGTCTGTCCAGCAGATGACGACTTGGCTGACCGCGTATTCCAGGCGGGATTGCAACTATTCAGCGATGTGGGTGCGTACCACCTGGATACTGAGCGGGTGATCAAATTCAGCCGGAGGGAAATTATAGAGGCCCTGCGGAAGGCTCCCGATACGCTTTACCTGGGTGAAGGGCGCGACATGGTGATCGCCCGGCATCGCAACATCGAGGACACCAATCCCCCACTCAACCTGACCGGTCCAGCCGGGCAGCCGTGCAGCGAAGAGCATTACCTGGAATTAATGATCAGCTATGCCCAGGAGCCCTATGTGCATGCCATCGAATCTGGTGCGACACTGACGTACAACGGCTCCGATATCATGGCAAACACCTTGATGGAGATCAAGGCTGTCCAGCGGGATGCAGCCACGGCACGCGAAGCCATTCGCCGTGTGGGCAAACCCGGAATGCATATTGGTGACGCAGCCACTGGCATGACCGCAGTTGGCAAGATGGCTGCCAGTGAGCCGACCAACCTTTTACGTCCATGTGATGGACGCCTGGTAGCCCAGATGTGCGAAATGAAGGTCAACGATGACCAGCTGATCCGCGTGCCACACCTGCTTAATTACGGCTCGCACATTATCAACCTGATGACTCCCCTGACGGGCGGTATCGGGGGTGGACCCGCTGGAGTAGCCGTGGTCTCAGTCGCTGAGACTCTGCTGGGCGTGGTGTGCTATTTTGCCACCTATCACTATCTGAGCATTACACATATCAAATGGACCAACAACTCTGACCCATGGGGCATGTACGTATTGGCGATGGCTGGACAGGCTATGGCGCGTAACTCGCACATCGTTTGGACCGATGACCCATTCTGTGTCAATGGGGCTGGGACGGTCGAGAATCTGTACGAGGTAGCCGGACATGCCATCATCGGTGCAGTGTGTGGTTACCAGGAGCATGGGGTTGGTAGCACGGGTGGTAACATCGTGGACCACCATACCGGACTCGAGGCGGGCTGGCAGGGTGAGGTGGGCATCGCGACGACGCGCAGCGGAATCACACGCGAGAAGGCAAACGAGATTGCGCTCAAATTATTGCCGCTGTATAAGGATACTTTTAATAATCCCAAACTCGGCCAACCATTCCATGAACTTTATAATACCCAGACGATCACTCCCAAGCAGGAATGGCAGGATTGCTATCGGCGTGCCAAGGAGACTCTGACCAAACTAGGCCTGACGTTTACCCAGGGACCTTACGATTAATTTACCTATATTAATCTTGCAGGTTGCATGGATTAAAGACGTATCGCAGGATATACTCGCGGGACATTGAAGAAGAACGGTGAACACTATGCAGACTATTTTAAAAAGCAAGACGAATGAAGTGAGAATTACCACGGATGGACCCGTGACCATTATCGGTGAGAACATCAACCCAACCCGGCGTAAGAAGCTAACCGCAGCACTATTCTCAGGTGAATTTGATTACATCTTTGAACTCGCAAAATCCCAGATTGAGACTGGTGCGGACTTGTTGGATGTCAATGTAGGCGCACCAGGGGTAGACGAGGTGACGTTGCTCCCGCAGGTAGCCCTGGCAATCACCGAACGCTTTGATGTGCCGCTCTGCCTTGATTCATCCAACCGGGCTGCTCTGGCAGCGGCGCTAAAAGTGGTGCCTGGCAAACCTTTGGTTAACTCGGTCAATGGGGAGGAGGCCAATCTGAGCGCACTGCTGCCTATCATCAAGGAATTTGGTGCGGCGGTGATTGGATTGGCGATGGATGACAACGGCATCTCGACCGATCCCGAGGTGCGTTTAGCAATCGCTGGCAAAATCCTGGAACGGGCAGCTAAATTGGGCATCCCTGCTGAGGATGTGGTCATTGATCCGCTGGTACTGACCGTAGGCGCTGACCAGAAAGCCGGGCGGGTGACACTCACCACCATCGAATTGATACGCCGTGAATTTGGGGTCAACATTAACCTGGGCGCAAGCAATGTTTCATTTGGGCTCCCCGACCGCCATACAGTCAATCAGGCATTCCTGGCCGTCGGAGCAAGCGCAGGCGCCAGCTGCGTCATCACCAACCCAGAGAAACTGACTCCGATTATTCGGGCTACTGACCTGCTATTGGGTCGTGACGCGTTTGCCACCCGTTTCATCAAGGATTTCCGTAAGCGGCAAACGCTAGGTTTGGTTGCCGATGGAACTGCAACAAAATCTTGATCTGATCTTTGACGTGGATGCGGTGCTGCGCGGACAGGGGGCAGACGCAACGATCTTGCGCGCCCGCAGACCGGGGCTTGTAAAAGTAGCTGAGGAAGCCATGCAGGAAAGCTTCTCCCTGCTTACTCCAAAGGTGATTTATAAGGAATTCGCGGTCGAGGGTGTACAGCATGAACGACTGTTGTTGCAAGGAGGGCAAAGGCTTGAAAGTAAACTGCTTTCCCAGCATATGGGCACGGCCAACCGGATCATCATAATTCTTGCTACCATTGGTGAGAGACTAGAGGAACGGGTTTCGGAAATCTGGGATGCTAATATGGTTTACGCTCTGGCGCTGGATGGAGCTGGATCAGCTGCAGTGGAAGCGTTAGCCAATGCAGCCTGTGAGTACTTCGAAAAGCAGGCTGCCGAAGAAGGGCTGGAGACAACCATCCCATTCAGCCCTGGGATGGTGGATTGGTCGGTATCTGATGGGCAGCCACAAATCTTCGACCTACTAAGCGAGGCAGGGTCGATTGTACATCTTACGTCCAGTTACATCATGGTTCCGCGTAAGTCACTGACCACAGTAATGGGAATTGGGACTGAATTGAAATCTTCCGATAGGGTGTGTGATTATTGTTTGATGAGCACTACCTGCCGGTATCAGGAGCATCATTCGGCCATAGGATAGAGGTAGGGTGACTCTTAATCAGTTGGTAGAAGGTTCATAACCCCCACATATTATGGTAAATGCCTGTTA
>Ga0315276_10001680_pt1 | contig 19915 bp, 22 predicted proteins | sample YL17G05_0_MG_FD_204542 | JGI IMG/M metagenome (GOLD analysis project Ga0315276, IMG submission 204542) | Sediment microbial communities from Yellowstone Lake, YNP, Wyoming, USA - YL17G05_0 | ecosystem: Environmental > Aquatic > Freshwater > Lake > Sediment | place: USA: Wyoming | collected... | reverse complement strand
GGCTCGGAGGTCGTCCTGACGGGCCCCGCGGCGCAGTTCGTGTTCTGGACCCCGGGGACGTACGCGGTCATGCTCAATGTGTCGGATTCCTACGGGAACTATGACACCGACATGGTCATTGTGATCGTGGAGCCGCAGGCCATCCCCGAGTTCGGGTCCCTGCTGCTGCCTGTGCTGGCCGTGCTCGCCATCTTCCTGTTCGCCAGGGCCAGGCGCGGGTGCGACGGACCGTGAGTCGCGCGCGGGCGTTCACCGCGACCGGCACGCCGCCATCCCGTGCTTCTCGTGGTACCTCTGGTGGTACTCCTCCGCCTTGTAGAACGCGCCTGCGTGCGCGATCTCTGTGACAATCCTGCGCCCCTCGGACCCGCCCGTGCTCTGCAGTCTTTCCATTGACGCCTGCGCGCGTGCGCGCTGGTAATCGTCGTGGTAGAATATGGTCGACCTGTACTGGCGTCCCACGTCCGGGCCCTGCCTGTCCCTCGTTGTCGGGTCATGCATGCGCCAGAACGCATCCAGCAACCGGTCGTAGCTCACGACCCCCGGGTCGTATTCGACCCGGACCGCCTCCGCGTGCCCCGTCCTGTCGGTGCAGACCTGCTCGTAGGTCGGATGCTCCGTCGTGCCCCCGGTGTATCCGACCGTCGTGTCGGTCACACCCCCGATCTCCCTGAACGCGGCTTCGACGCCCCAGAAGCATCCCGCCGCGAAGGTAGCTGTCGCCATCGTGATAGTCCTCCCGGGGCTGATTCGCGCACGGACACATCGGTTGATGCCCGAACAGGTACGCCCCTGACCTTCGCGGAGGCGTCGTTGCCAGCTAGAACTACACAGCTGCAGGGCTACCTCGGGTTCGAGTTCCCGGGGATCGCCTGGTGGCCGTTCCTGCTTGAGTTCTGGGGCGTCTGACCGTAACATCCGGAGCGTTGAAAACCCCTTGACACATCCTTCTCCAGACCTTCCATCAGGGTCACCTGTCTTCCCCTCGTGCGCTCTTCCGCTCGGAGAAGTCCAGGGCCGCCGAGTTGATGCAGTACCTCAGGCCTGCCGGGCCGGGGCCGTCGTCGAACACGTGCCCCAGGTGTCCCGCGCATCTGCTGCAGAGCACCTCCGTCCTGCGCATGCCTTGGGACAGGTCCTCGTGCTCCTCGACCGCGTCGCGGTCGGCGGGCCCCGTGAAGCTCGGCCACCCGCAGTCCGTGTCGAACTTCGCTTCTGACGGGAACAGCTCCTGCCCGCACCCGGTGCATCTGTACACGCCTTCGCGCGCCTCGGCCAGGTGCTTGCCGGTGAACGGCCGCTCGGTCCCCTTCCGCCTCAGTACCCGGTACTGCTCGTCCGTGAGCCGTCTCTTCCACTCGTCATCGGACCTGCGGACCTTGAGCCTCTTCGCCGCCACGTGCCCTGTCTAGGCGCCCATGCCCGTTAATGGTTGCCCCGTGCATCCGCTCTCCGGGCATGGGCCACGCCGGTCAGTGATGGCAGTTGCAGTTGTGTTCCCCTTCGTGACCGTGCTCGTGCCTGTGGTCCTTGCAGGCGTTGTTTGCGTCAGCTGCCGGGAGCGCACCCTCCTTCCACATCTTGATCGTGTCCCTGGCCGTCCCCGTGGCTCCGGAATAGACCTTGATGCCAGAGGTCGTCAGCAGGTGTATCGCCCCGGGTCCGATCCCTCCGCAGACGACCACCGTGGCCCCGGACTGGACCACGTGCGAGGTCGCCCCGCCGTGGCCTCCGAAGTGCTCCCCGTCGTTCTTGAGGACCTTCACATCGTCCGTCTCGGTGTCGACGATCGTGAACGTCGGGGCCCTCCCGAAGTGTCCGCTGACCGAGTCATCCAATCCGCCCTTCTCCATTGTTGGTACGCATACCTTCATTTCTTCACATCCTTCGTACTCTTCGCTCTGATCCTGTCCTTGAAACGCTGTCTCCAGCCTTCCCTGATGATATCCGTTGAGTTGCAGCAGAAGCACCTGTCAGGCCTGTCCTTGAGGGCCATCGCGAGGCCGCACCCCTCGCATCTGAACCTCATGAGCCTCATCGCTGACCACCGCCGGTCCCGTTGCTTCTCCCTGCAAAGTCCCTCAGGGCGTTCCTCAGGGCCATCACTGCGAGCGCGGCACAGTGCTCATGGTCGTCCGGAAGCCCGTCGAGCAGGCTCACGATGGTCCTGGGCGTCACTCCCCGGGCATCCTCCAGTGTCATGCCCTTGACGAGCCTGGTCAGCCTGCTCCCGGAGGCTATCGTCGGCCCGCACCCGTCCGTGAAGAACGTGCAGTCCGCGATCCTGTCACCGCGGACCTTCACATACATCTCGATTGTGTCCCCGCAGAGCCCGTCGGCGACTCCCTCGCCGTCGGCATCGCACATCCTGCCGACATTGGCCGGGCACCGGATCTCGCGGATCGTCTCTTCAGAGCAGGCACTGAGCCCGTCCGCTGCCAGCGCCCTCGAGACCGTCTCTGCGAGGAGGTCGAGTTCGTCCTTCGGACCTCTGCCTTCTGTCATCATGCACCCGTCAGCCGTTCTCGCCCGGTCGCCCTGTGTCCGCGGCCGTGTCACCGCCGCAGTGCTCGCCTGTCATGGCCGCGCCGCACCTGGGGCACCTGACATCCGTGCACGGCACGCCCCTCTCGGCGTGCGCGACCGCTGCGCCGCACCTCTTGCAGACGCATCTCCTGGTTCCGAACTCGGGATTCTCGGTCATGGTCTCACCGTGTCGTCCCGGCCCGTCCCGCTACAGTGGGCACCCCTCGCATGTGCGGTGTGCGGTCATCGGACGGCCTGCCGATCCTCTCGCTCCCACACCTCGGGCAGTTCGAAGGTCCGACCGCGCCGTTCGGCACGGTCCATTCGTGGAGGCAGTTCACGCATTCGAACTCCCTCGGTTCCGATGCAATCATCTCTTGCTCCCGTCGACCGCTGAGACCACCTTGTCCGCGATGGCGTCGAACGCCTTCGCGGGCCGGCTCCCGGACGAGAGGACGAAGGGCTTGCCATCGTCCCCGCTCTTCGAGATCGCAGGGTCGAACGGTATCTTCCCCAGCAGGGGCACGGAGAAATCCTCGGAGGCGGTTTTCGCGCCTCCTCCGGCGAACAGCTCGACCTCCTTGCCGCAATGGGGGCAGAGGAATCCGTCCATGTTCTCCACGAGCCCGATCACGGGCAGCCCCATGGCCTTCGCGAAGTTGATGGACTTCCTCACGCTCAGGAGCGCCACATCCTGCGGCGTCGTCACGATCAGCGCCCCGTCGGGGGCCGGGACCAGCTGGGCCACGCTCAGCGGCTCGTCCCCGGTCCCCGGGGGCAGGTCGATTATCAGGTAGTCGAGGGCGCCCCACTCGACCTCTTCCAGGAACTGCTTGATTGCGCCCATCTTCAGTGGCCCGCGCCAGATGACCGGGGCGTCCCGGTCATGGAGCAGGAACGCTATCGACACGACCTTCATCGAGGGCGGCACGTGCACTGGCTGTATCCGGCCTTTCTCGTCGACCGCCAGCGGTAGGTCCGGCAGCCCGAGCAGCTTCGGCACGCTCGGGCCGTGCATGTCCGCGTCCAGCAGCCCGACCACGAACCCTCTCCTGGAGAGCGCGGTCGCGAGGTTCACAGCGACCGTGGACTTGCCGACACCTCCCTTGCCGCTCATGACGATGACCTTGTGCCTGACCTTTGCCAGGTTCTCCGCCGCGGACACGGCCGGCGCCCGGCCGATGTCCGTCTGGCATTTCCCGCCCTTTCCGCTCCCACACTGCCCCGACATCTGTTCAGCTCCCCTCAGCAGCTGTAGACCTTGTCCGCTTCGATCATCGCGGAGGCGAAGTCCATGAGGTTGACGAGCTCGACGCCTGGCAGGAAGCTCTTCCTGTCGATGCCGCGGGAGTCCGCGCAGGGCACGCAGGCCTGGATCCTCCCTCCGGCCCCGACGAAGGCTTCTATGAGGTCGCTTATCGACGCCATTCCGTCGACCTTGCGCATCTTCGCGGCGAAGCCCTTCTGTGCGAGCTTCACACCGTCGACCGTGAGGAACACGGTCGTCTTGACGCCCAGCGCGGCGGCCGCGCCCGCGCAGGCGAAGGTCATGGTGGCCCTCTCGATGTCGTCATCCGCATGCGTCCCTACGACTATCAGCGATTTCTCGGAGTAACCGGTCTTCTTCGGCATGATGTGATCTCCTCTGTCAGGTACCAGGTCGTAACTGGGAGAAGTCCTATGCGGCGAACATGTCAGCCTAGCGTCCTCAGGCCATGCGCCCGAGCTTGTCCGCGACGAGCTTCCTCTCGGCTCGCCTGAGTATCACGTCGAGCGTGGCCTTGGAGACCTCCAGCCGCTTCGCCAGGATCGCGAGGGTGACCTTCCTGGGTATCTCGTAGTAGCCGAGCTCGTAGGCCATCGCAAGCACGTGCTCCTGGGCCTTCGTCAGCTCGGACCCGGTCCTGAGCAGGGAGACCCTGTCGACGGCGACCGTGCATCCCAGGGCCTTGATCTTGTCAACGAGCGTGTTCAGGGCAGCGGCGTTGGGAGCGACTATGTTCCAATGGATGTCCCCGTCGCCTGTCGTCGTGGCGGAATCCATGAAGCACCCCGTCTCGCTCACCAGCTGACAGGCCTTGCAGGTCTCCAGCTGGACCGTCGCGAGGTGTCTGCCAGGCCCGAGGTTGTCCAGCTGGACCACGCACCTGGGCTCTAGCTCCTTGATGCGCCTGACCAGCTCCTCCTGCGTGAGCTCCGCCGGCGCGTCTATCTGCAGGATGCTCTGCCCGCCCTCGCTGTTCCGCGTGGAGCATTTGAGGACACGCACGGACAGGTCGCATGTGCTGGAGAGGCAGCCGATCCAGTTGCCAGGGATGTGGACGCGGAGCGTCGCGGACCTCATCTCGCCCGTCCCTCCGTCCTTCCGGTGCACTTGCGTGCGCATCCCACGCCGTGGGGCGCCGCTGCCGGTTCGGTCGCTTCGATCCTGAGCGCGAGCCCCTCGACGAGGCTCTTGGCCACCTTCCCACGGGCTCCTGAGAGCACCCTGTTGAAGGTCGCCTGGGAGATGTCCATCCTCTTGGCCGCATCCGTCTGGGTGAGCCCCTTCAGGTCCGCAAGGTTCAATGCCTCGAGCTCGTCGAGCCCCAGGCTGACCGATTCCAGCCGGTCCATGGGGACGCCCTGTGGCTTGAAGTAGCAGCAGGCGGGGTCGATGCACACCCTCCTGCACCGTTTCGGTCTCGACACAGTTATGGATAATGATTCATAACTATATCAACGCTATCCTCACTGCGCCCCTGCACCGCTCCGGACCTTCCCTCTGGCCAGTGATGCCAGCACGCCGATGGAGCACAGCGCTGCAAACACGATGAACGCTGGCTTGAACGCGCTCAGGAACTCCGGCGCGAGGTCGGCCGTGATCTCCACCCTGCCGACATATATGGCCAGGAACATGCTCGCTATGCCCATGCTCATGACCTGCCCGATGAGGCGCATCGTGCCGACCGATGCGGCCGCGGTCCCATAGTGCCTCTTCTCGACGGCGCTCATGATGGCGTTCGTGTTCGGCGACGAGAACAGCGCGAACCCGAACCCGAGGAACGCCATCACCGCGATGATCGTCCACGCCGGGGTCCCGAAACCGAAGAACGCGATGCCGACGAGGCCGGCGGCGGCCACGGCCATACCCGCCGACGCGATGAACTGCGGCTCGATCCGGTCCGAGAGCTTGCCAGCCACGGGCGAGAAGGCCGCCATCACGACCGTCTGCGACATGAGCATGAACCCGGTCTCCTCGGGGCTGAAGCCCTTCACGAACTGCAGGTAGAGGCTCATCATGAAGCCCACGGCAAAGGTCGCCATGTAGTTGATGAGCGCGGCCATGTTCGAGAACGCGAACGCCCGGTTGTGCCTGAACAGGCGCATGTCGAGGACGGGGCTCGCCTGCCTGAGCTCCCAGAGGACGAATGTCGTGAGGACCCCCACGCCTGCGACGGTCAGCACGATGCCTGCAATGTCGGGGAGCAACGAGAAACCGACGATCACCGCGGTTATGGATAGTATGTAGAGTGTGGAGCCCTGCGGGTCGTATCTCTCGCCCTTCGCCTCGGACCACTCGCCCTTCAACTTCGTCGAGCCGAGCCAGATGACCGCCGCCATGAGCGGGATCGGCACGAGGAATATGCTCCTCCAGCCCAGGAACGATGTCAGGAAGCCACCCAGGACCGGCCCGGCCGACAACCCGATGTAGGTGACGGAGACGCTGAGCCCGAACGCCTTGCCTCTCTCGTTCGGCGGATAGACCGAGCTGATGATCGCGATGGACGTGCCGAACATCATGGCGGCGCCCAGCCCCTGCACGTATCGCGACGCTATCAGCAGGTCCGCCGATGGTGCGAGGGCGCACAGGGCCGATGCGATCATGAAGACCCACATGCCCGCGAGGAAGACCTTCTTCCTCCCCCTGATGTCCGCCACCCTCCCGAAGGGCAGGAGGAACGCCGCGGCCGCAAGCAGGTACGATGTCGCGACCCAGCTGAGTCTCACCGCGGTCATGCCGAACTCGTCCGAGATCGCCGGGAGGGCGACGTTGATCGAGGACGACATGAAAGGGGTCAGGAACGCGCTGAGGAGGGCGAGCGTGAGCGCGTACCGTTTCTGGTCTTCCGAGTCCATGCCCGAGGCACACCTCGGAGGTGGCGGAGGCTTTGCGCGCGTATGATTCTTTCTTCCGATGAGGGCGCGCACTGGCGGGTGCGATCCAGCCGTTGATTGGGTTCTTGACCGCAGCCAGTGATGATCCCGACAAGACACCCATCCAGTGGCCAGATGCCTTGCGGTTGGGCAAAGGGGTAACTCCTTTATACCGAGTAGTTGATTTCGGGACAGCTTAGGGGGAGCCGCCGGGGGATGTGAGTGCGAGCGTGGCCGTTGGGCCGCATCCCATGGGCTGTTTCTCCATTGATCAGGGGGATCGTAGTGGGGACTTCTTCAGAACAGCAGAAGACCGAGATAGTGGCTCCTGCGCGCACGCCGGCGAGGCCGAAAGGCAAGATGGTGTGGGTCGCAGTCATAGTGGTTGTACTGATCGTCGCCGGGATTGCCGGCGCATGGGCAGCGGGACTCATAGGGGGGACGAGCGACGAGAAGGTCCTCGTGATCGCCATGAGCTCGAACGTCGAGACCATGGACCCTGCGAAGACCAGCGCCATGTACGGCCCTCCGGGGATGATCTACGAGACACTGATCACCAGGGACCTGACGGGCGCGTACCGGCCCGGGCTCGCGGAATGGTGGAACCTGAACACGACCGACCCAGACCACCCGACATTCGAGATCCGGCTCCAGCAGGGCGTGACCTTCCATGACGGGCTCCCGTTCGACACGGACGCCGTGAAGAGAATCATCAACTACTACTCGAACAACGACAGCTGGGTCCAGTACGAGTTCGCAGCCATCTACGGCTGCAAGGAAAAGACGGGCTGGCCTGACGCGGGCATCTGGTGCAAGGACGCCTACAACATGGTCCTGAACCTGACCTGGGCGGATGTCGCCCTCCAGTTCAACCTGTCACACCTGTACGGCTCGATGATGGGCCCGAACGCGCTCGAGTCTGACACCCTCGAGAACTACGGCACCGTCGACCACAAGGTCATCGGGACGGGTCCGTTCATGCTCGATGAGTGGGTGGCGAACGACCATGTCACGCTCGTTAAGAACCCGGATTACAGCTGGGGCGCGCCCTGGTACGAGAACCAGGGAGCCGCTAAGATCGACAAGATCATCTACAGGATCATACCGGACCAGGCGGCCAGGTTCGCAGGGTTCGAGAGCGGCGCGATCGATGTGCTCCAGCAGGTGCCTCCGAACAAGGTCCAGACCTACATAGACAACCCGAGCGAGTACACGGTCTTCACCGGGCCCGGCCAGGGCACGTACCATGTCGAGTTCAACTGCCAGAAGGACCCGTGGACGAACGCCTCACTCAGGCGTGCGTTCGGGTACGCCATCGACAGGTCTCAGATCCTCGAGACTGTGTGGCACGGGTTCGGCGAGGAGGGCGTCAACTACCTCTCGCCGATCGAGCCCGAGTCGACGAACGTGCCGGCGGAGTACAACTACTCCTACGATGTCGACAAGGCGCTGGAGCTGTTCGCGATCGCGGGCTACACGGACACCGATGCCGACGACTGGCTCGAGGACAGCTCGGACGATGAACTCACGCTGCCGCTGTGGACCACGAGCAAGGGCGAGGATGTCTCCATGTCTGAGATACTCCTGTCCCAGTTCGCGGCGGTCGGGGTCCATGTCGAGCTGACGCAGTACTCCGAGAACCAGCTGAGGTCGAACGCGGCCGACGGGGCCCAGGATGCCATCCTGTTCTGGTACTCGTGGCCGAGGGCTGAGATCCTCGACTGGCACTTCGGGACATGGGCCGCGGGCGGGTCCAACACAGGGTGGTACGAGGACGAAGTCTTCGACAACTATGTCATCAACTGGACCTACGCGACGACGGAGAAGGAGTTCTCCGACAACGCGACCGCTGCGCACATCAGGCTCCTGACTCAGGGTGCGTGGGCGCCGATCCTGTTCTGGCACCAGATCTTCGCCGTGCACAACTATGTGACCGGCTGGTCTGTCAACCCGCTCGGACAGGAACAGGTCATCGACATAGTCGATGTGGACATCACGAAGTGATGTGAACAAACGCCACCAAACCCTTTACGGTTTCATCCAAGCGCCTTGACCGACCGCTCCGACGGAGCCCGATGAGAGTCATGTCCGGACCGAACACCAGGACCAATCCAGGAGGAAGCATTTGGCGGACCTAGTCTCCTATATCATCCGGAAGATGATGCTGGCTGTCCCCGTCATCATACTCGCGACCTTCATCGTGTTCCTGATGCTCTATCTGACGCCCGGGGACCCAGTGATCGCGATCGCGCCTCCGCACGCCTCTGCAGCGGATCTCGATGCGCTCAGGGACAAGTACGGGTTCAACGACCCGCTCCCGGTGCAGTACGGTTCCTTCCTCTGGAGGCTCCTGCACGGGGACCTGGGCCAATCGGTTAGCGTCGGGACGCTGCACGTGAGCGTCGGTGATCTGCTCGTCCAGAAGCTGCCCAGGACGCTCGAGCTCATGGCGATCGGCCTGACGATATCGTACACGATGGGCATCCCGCTCGGAGTGTACGCCGCCCTCAGGCAGAACTCCTGGGGCGACAGGGGTGTGATGGTGTTCACGCTGGTCGCCTATGCGATGCCTTCGTTCTGGCTTGGCATCCTGCTCATGATGGCGCTGTCCGTCTACACGCACATACTGCCCGCCGAGGGCACGGTCGGCGGCTTCGGCAGCATCATCCTGCCCGCCCTCACGCTCGGCCTGGGGAACGCCGCGCTGACCACTAGGATGATGCGGTCGAGCATGCTTGAGGTCAAGCGCCAGGACTTCATCACCCAGCTGCGGTCCCGGGGCCTGCCCGAGCGCGAGGTCATCTTCAAGCACGCCCTCAGGAACGCCATCCTGCCGGTCATAACCGTCATAGGTCTGGACATAGGCTGGTTCGTCGGCGGGGCGGTCGTTGTCGAGACGGTGTTCTCGTGGCCCGGGCTCGGCATGCTCATGACGACCTCGATACAGAACCACGACTTCCCCGTCGTCCAGGGGTGCATCCTGGTGCTCGCGATCTTCGTGATCCTGGGGAACCTCGTCGCGGACATGCTATACGCATATGCAGACCCGAGGGTGAGGCTGGGATGATGCTCAGGAAGGGGCTGAACGACCGGCTGCTCGCCTGGAAGATGGCGGGCGGCGTCAAGCAGACCATCGTGGAGATTATCGACAACGGCCGGAGGAACTCCATGGTCGTGGTGGGGTTCACCATCATAGTCATCATGGTGGCCCTCGCGCTCCTGGCGCCGTGGCTGCCGATGGCCGACCCGACTCCGAGGACCATCGTCCAGGACGATGTCCTGCTCTCGCCCTCTCCCAGCCACTGGTTCGGGACGGACGAGCTCGGCCGGGACGTGTTCAGCAGGGTCATCTGGGGCACGCGCGTGTCCCTCACCGTGGCCACGACTGCCGTGGTGCTCTCGCTGATGGTCGGTGTCATACTCGGCCTGACCGCGGGGTACTTCGGCGGGGCCGTCGACTACATCATCTCCGGGACCATCGACCTCTTCTGGACCTTCCCCGCGTTCCTGCTGGCGCTGGCCTTCGCCGCGGCGCTGGGTCCCAGCCTGATGAATGTGATCCTGGCAATCTCGATATCCTACTGGGCGGGGTTCGCCCGGCTGATGCGCGGCCAGGCGCTCACCGTCCGTGAGCGGCAGTTCGTCGAGGCGTCGCGCGCCCTGGGCGCCAAGAACAGCCGGATCATGTTCACGCACGTGCTCCCGAACTGTCTCGCGCCGCTAATCGTGTGGGCGTCCATCGGCGTGGCGGACGCCATCACCATCGAGAGCAGCCTGAGCTTCCTTGGTGTGGGCACGCAGCCCCCGACCCCCAGCTGGGGGTACATGCTTTACCGCGGGATACCGTATCTTGAGGAGGCGCCCTGGATGGCGACCTTCCCGGGAATGGTGCTTCTCATCACGATCCTCGGGTTCAACCTGCTCGGGGACGGCCTCAGGGACGTGCTCGACCCGCGCATGAAGGGGCTGAGGCCGTGACGGACGATAGGAAGCCGGTCATCGAGATCCGCGGCCTCCGGACGCAGTTCTTCCTGCGCGAGGGCACGGTGACTGCCCTGGACGGCGTGGACCTGACCGTCTACGAGAACGAGAGCGTCGGGATCGTGGGCGAGACCGGCTGCGGGAAGAGCATGACGGCCTTTTCGATCCTGCGGCTCGTGCCCTATCCGGGCAGGATCACCGCCGGCTCCATCAAGTTCAAGGGCATAGAGCTGACCGAGCTCACGGACGAGCAGATGCGCGGGATCAGGGGAAGCCAGGTCTCGATGATATTCCAGGACCCATCGACCTCGCTGGACCCCGTGTTCACCATCGGGTCCCAGCTCGGAGAGGTCATATCGCTCCACCAGAACACCTACGACCATGCCGTCCTCGAAGGGAAGATCGTCGACGTGCTCAAGCTCGTCAGGATCGCCGCTCCCAAGAGCGTCATGGAGCAGTACCCGCACGAGCTCAGCGGCGGGATGAAGCAGCGCGTGATGATCGCCCTGGCCCTTTCGTGCAAGCCCTCGCTCCTGCTCGCGGACGAGCCGACGACCGCGCTCGATGTCACGATCCAGGCGCAGGTCCTCAACCTGCTCAAGGACGTCGTCCGGAGCGTCGGGAGCACGATGATCCTCATCACCCACAACCTGGGCGTCGTCGCCGAGACCTGCGACCGCGTATGCATCATGTACGCCGGCAGGGTGGTCGAGGAGGCCCCGACGGGCGAGCTGTTCGAGCAGCCGCTCCACCCGTACGCCTGGGGCCTGCTCCGTGCCTTCCCGAAGCTCGGGGAGCAGAAGGAGGAGCTCGAGGTCATCAGGGGGACCGTGCCCAACCTCATGGTGCCGTTCAAGGGCTGTCCGTTCGTCGAGAGGTGCGACAAGGCCATGGACGCGTGCAAGTCCGTCCGGCCCCCGAGGATCGAGGTCAGGCCCGGGCATTTCGTATCGTGCCATCTCTACCATCCGGGGGGCGAGGCTTAGATGGCCGGCAAGGCGGCGGAGCCGGAGCCTGCCAGGGACTCGAGGCCGCTCATCGAGACCGTCGGGCTCAAGAAGCTCTACCCGGTCAAGAAGGGCGTGCTCGGAAAGACCGTCGGGCATGTGCACGCCGTCGACGGCGTCAGCCTCGGCATCATGCGCGGGGAGACCCTGGGGCTCGTCGGTGAGTCGGGCTGCGGGAAGACCACCTACGGTCGGACCGTCCTCAGGCTCGTGGAGCCCACGGGCGGTAAGATACTGTTCAATGGCAAGGACATCACGAGGCTGCCCAAGGGTCAGCTGCGGTCCCTGAGGAAGAAGATGCAGATCGTCTTCCAGGACCCCTACTCGAGCCTGGACCCGAGGATGACCGTCGAGAAGATCGTCGGCGAGGGCTTCGCGATACACGGACCGCCGCCCTCGGTCGGGAAGGACATCAGGTTCGCGGAGCGCGAGAGGATACACCAGCTGATCGAGCAGGTGGGTCTGTCGCACGACCACCTGTCCCGGCTCCCGCACGAGTTCAGCGGCGGGCAGAAGCAGCGCATCGCGCTCGCGCGGGCGCTCGCTGTAGAGCCGGAGTTCGTCGTGCTCGACGAGCCCACGTCGGCCCTGGATGTGTCTGTCCAGGCGCAGGTCCTGAACCTGCTCAGGAAGCTCCAGCACAAGTTCGGCCTCACCTACCTGTTCATATCCCACGACCTGTCGGTCGTGGAGCACATGAGCGACAGGATCGCGGTCATGTACCTCGGGAAGGTCATCGAGCTGGCCCCCAGGGGCGAGTTCCTCACCAACGCGCGCCACCCGTACACGCAGGCGCTCATAGCGTCGATACCGATCCCGGACCCGAAGATGAAGAAGGACCGCAAGGGCATCGAGGGCGAGGTCCCGAGCCCCATCGACCCGCCGAAGGGGTGCAGGTTCAACCCCAGGTGCCGCCTCGCGGTCGACCTGTGCCGGAAGAAGGAGCCGCCGCTCGTGGACATAGGGAACGGGCATCTCGTCGCGTGTCATAGATGGGAAGAAACATGAGCCCCGCCGGGCGGCTGCCCGGCGGAGCCGACGGGGCCTGATGCCCCGGAAGTTGTTTTTCAGACGCCCTTGTTCTGGTCCTGCACCTGCTCGGCGCCGGCCTTGCCCTTCCTGCGTGGCTTGATCACGACGATGTAGGCGAGGGCCGCGGCCAGGAGCGCGACGAGCACTCCGAGCATGGCGAACGCGAACATCGTGGTCGAGAGCACGGACGGCGGGTAGTCTCCGAACGTCAGTGTCGCCTCGGCCCCGTAGGACACATCCACATCGGTCTCGACGTACATGTCGACATGGGTCATCATGTACTCGTCGACCAGGCGGCCCTGGACCGTGACCGACTGGTCAGGCAGCCAGAAGCCGACCTTGCCGTCGACCGTGACGCCGTAGGCGAGCGCGTCCCCGCTGGCGTCGTAGATGACGACCTCGACGCCGTCGAGGGCCGTGCCGTCGGAATCGACCGCATAGACGGTCAGGTAGGACACGGCGCACAGGACGGTGATGTTGTCGTTGGCCGTCAGCACCGCGGAGGTCGTGTTCACCGTCGCTCCGAACCAGTAGGTCTCGATGTCGTAGGTGCCTGCGGGCAGCCTCGCGACCGCCCAGCCGGTGTCGTTGACGAACCTGGCGTCGATGAGTATGTGCGACTCGGCATCGATCCACGCGACGGTCGCCATCGGGATGATGTTCCCGTCGAAGTCGGTCACGAGGACGCCGAGGTAGTACACCTCGCAGGTGACGCCCGTGGCGCCGTTGTGGTCCACCGTTACCGTGTCGTTGAACACCATGGACCCGCGCCACCAGACGCTGACGGCGCTCTCGCCGACAGGCACCTGGGCGATCTCGCCCACGGAGCCGTTCAGGTCGGAGACCATCGCAGGAAGCGTCATGCCGTCAGGGTAGGTGAAGAACACCGCCGCCGATGGCAGTGACTCGCCCATCGAGTCGAGGATCGTCAGCTCCGGGTAGTACACGGCGCATTCGATGTCGAGCTCGGCTGTCACGGTGACGTCCACCCAGGACTCGTTGACCGCGACCGCGTGCCAGTAGACCGTGAGCGTGCCGTTGCCGAACACCGTCAGGTCCGCGCAGCCCGTCTCGTTGGAGTAGGCGTCTATGCCCTCGTAGGAGACGAGGGCGCCGACGAGGTCAGCACCCATCGTGTCGATGACATGGACCGACAGCTCGTACATGACGCCTATGACAAACGTGCCAGTGAAGGTCTCGTCGTACGGCTGGAAGTCGTACTGGGCGAAGTAGTAGAAGTACGTCCACCCGGAGTTGTCGACGGCCCAGACGACGAAGGTGTACTCGCCCACGGCCAGGCCGCTGTAGTTGAAGGCGACCTCGTAGACGTGGTATGCGGACACATCGGTCCCGGACACGTGCTCCATGGGCAGGTCGTCGAGGCCCGCGACGGCGACGCCGTCAGGGTCGTAGACCGTCAGGTTGACCCAGCGGATGTCGTAGCCGCCGTACGGGTCGGAGACGTTCGCCGAGAAGTACATCGTGGTGTCGTCCTCGTCTATGAATCCGCTGACTTCGGCCTTCTCGGAGTCTAGGGTCCTGGCCGTGTCTATGGTCATCGGGTTCTCGGTCTTGAGTATGAGCCTGGAGTCGAACAGGTGGTAGCTGTCCCAGAAGACCGTGACGTTGGTGTACTGCGACCCGACACCGCCTCCGGACGTGCCCGGGTTGATGGTGAGCACGAACCTGAGGGTCGAGTTGGCCGCGAAGACATGCGAGAAGTTCATCGAGAATACCATCGGGGCGGACGGCGGGTAGGTGTAGATCGGGGTGCTGCTCGGTATGTTGTACAGGCCCGCCTGCGTCCCGTTGAAGTTGAGGTTCAGGATGTCCTGCTCCGTGACCTCGTAGACCTCGACGCTGCCAGCCATGTTCGGCTGGCCGGTGCCGATCTCGCCCGTGATCCACAGGACGGCGTCGACGCCGGACACGTTCAGTTCAGACCCGGTCGCGGGGTACATGTACCACTGCATCGCGAACTGCTCCTGGCCGGTGTAGTTCCTGCCGACCGTGTCGGTCGGCGCGAGCGTGTCGAAGTAGTTCAGCACGCTCAGCTGCGGGGAGAAGTACCTCGCAGTGGTCCCGGTGTGCAGGAAGTGCGTTATGTTGTGGGGCGGGTCAGCGGCCATTACGGCCGCGGGTATCTCTTGCTCGGTCTCTGCCTCGGTGCCGGCTCCAAAGACGTATATGCCGGACAGGGCTATGTTCACCGCAAGCAGGGCGGACATGAATATCGCTGTTCTCTTGTTCATTAGGTCTCCCTCGTTTGGGGATGTGTGCTGACCAATCCGACATGGAATCGATATTTAGCCTTTGCTTGGATTTCTCAAGCTTTGGTACAATCTTAGAACCGTCTACTGCGATGACTGGCTCGACCATCGCGCTGTTACTTGCCGCTCGCTGTCCACGGACCGCATATGTCCGGGCGGAGGACATGCGGACGCCTGCCCCCTCCGGGCGCCAGCCGCCGACCGACCGCCATGTTCATTAGCCCGGAATGCTAGTCTCTTCGCGGTGGGGTCGGCTGAGGGAGGTCGAATGAACCGCATGGCCCGGGCGTGGGTCCTCGCGTTGCTCCTGACTCTTCCAGGTATGGTCGTCACAGCCTGTGCGAGCGATGTGACAGAGGGCGGATGGATCCACCTGCCGTGCCCCGAGAGTCCTGCACGCCTTTCCTCCACAACTCTGGACGTCTACGCGCAAGCCTATCCGATGTTCGTCCAGCTGGGAGCGACGGTGCGTTTCTACGGTACCGTGTCTCTGGACTACATCGATATGCGGAACTACACATGGGAGATAACAAACGGCCCCGAGGTCTGTTACAGGTACACGGCCGTGACCGATTTCACGACGGTTGCGCTGGGAAACTGCACGGCCGTCTTGACCGTCCTAGGTCCGTATGATGAGTCAGATACCGCGTCGGTCACGGTGACAGTCTCCACCGATGCGGAGGACAGCCCTCCTGTTGCGGATGCGGGTCGCTACTGGGTCATCCCTTCGAACACTACCGTCACGCTTGACGGGCGCGGGTCGTTCGATGACTGGGGGATCACGGACTATGTGTGGACGTTCGACGATGGGGGCACTCAGACGCTCGTCGGTCCAGTCTGCAACTACACGTTCGAGGACGAAGGCGTCTATGACATATGTCTTGAGGTGACGGACACCGGCGGGAACAATGGTTCGAGCTGGACCTGGGTGATGGCGCACGTTCCGGACAATCCCCCGGTCGCGGAGGCGGGGCCGGACCAGACCGTCCTTGAAGGGACGGCGGTCACATTGAACGGGTCGGCCTCGACGGATGACAGTGAGATCCGAGAATACGAGTGGTCGTTCTCCGACGGCACGGATTTTGTGTGGCTGGTCGGGCCGGTCGTGATCCATGTGTTTGACCTCGCGGGGACGTACGCGGTCGTGCTGACGGTGATTGACGACATGGGCAACTCAGTCACGGACCTGGTCACCATCACCGTGACCAGGCCACCTCCTGTGGCAGATGCAGGTGCGGACGTGGTCGTCGAGGTCGGGACGGAGTGCCGGTTCAACGGGACCGGTTCGTCAGCGTCCGGCTCGGAGCCGAACTACGTCTGGAATTTCAGGCAGGGTGGAACCTACGAGGTCCTGATGGGCCCCGAGCCGGCCTTCACATTCGCGAAGACAGGGACATTCTACGTCACGCTCACCGTGACGGATGACCACGGCCAGTCCGACATCGATGTGGTTGTCGTGACCGTCTTCGCGCATGTGGACGATGAGGCCCTCGGCGACTGGCTCATCGTCGCTGGCGTCGCAGCGGCTGCGGGCGTGGCGACAGTTGCAGCGATGAGGTTCATGAAGCTTCTATGATCTGAGGGTTCACGCATCGAACGGCTTGCCCTCTCCGAGGACCCTGTGCACCTTCGGCATCCGCTCGCTGACCTTGATCCCCTGCGGGCACTTCTTCTCGCACTTCCTGCAGCGCACGCACGCGCTCGCGCGTTCCTTCGCGCCCATGAACCGGGAGTAGCTCGCTCGGGAACCCTTCGGGTCCTCGTGCGCGTACGCGTCGTTGTAAAGTTCGAAGTTCGATGGGATATCCACGCCGTTGGGGCATGGCATGCAGTAGCCGCACTTGGTGCACGGGATGGGCATCCTGCCCCTGTAGGCTTCCCGGACCTTCGCGACGAGCCTCTGCTCCTTGGCGCTCATGGACCCGACGCCTGAACGGTCCGCCGAGCGGAGGTTGCCCTTCACATGCGTCATCGTGCTCATGCCGCTCAGGACGACCGACACCTCGGGCTGGTCCCAGAGCCACTGGAGCGCCAGGTCGGAGGGCGTGCGCTTCCATCCGCCTCCCCTGACGACCTTCCTTATGGATGCGGGCGGGTCGGACAGCCTCCCGCCGAGCAGGGGCTCCATTATGATGACTGCCAATCCCTTGGCCGCGGCGTACCTGAGCCCCTCGGTGCCGGCCTGGTTCTGGATGTCCATGTAGTTGTACTGTATCTGACAGAAGTCCCAGCCGTCGTGGCCGTCGGCGATCTCCTTGAACGCGTCGAGCTTGTCATGGAACGAGAACCCCAGGTGCCGTATCCTGCCGTCGTCGACGGCGGCCTCGGCCCTCTTCAGGAGACCGTGCTTGAGGACCGTGTCCCGCCACCGGTCCCTGCCGAGCCCGTGGAGCAGGTAGAAGTCCACATGGTCCATCTGGAGCCGCTCGAGCTGCTGGTCGAGGTAGGTGTCGAAGTCCTTCCCCTTCTTGATGAGCCAGATCGGGGACTTGGTCGCGACCTTGACCTTGTCCCTGTAGCCCGCCTTCAGGGCCCGGCCGACCAGTACCTCGCTCCTGCCCTCGTGGTACGGGTAGGCCGTGTCGATGTAGTTGACGCCCTTGTCGATGGCGTGGCGTATCATCCTTATGGATTCCTTCTGGTCGATCCGTCCGCTGAGCGGGTTGCCGTCCGTGGTCGGCAGGCGCATGCAGCCGAAGCCCAGGGCGGACACATCCCAGCCGAGCCTCCCGAAAGGTCTGTACTTCATCCAAAGGTCCCCTGTATGCGATGTCCTCGCGCGGGCGAATCCGCGGAGCCGATTATGTACCTTCTCCCTGCCTGGTTCTGTCCAAAGTCGGGTGGTACATGTAGTGCCAACCGTGAAGACCCCCCTTAACCGTTGACCATCCGATGCCAACGCAGGCACACACGCGGGCCGTCACGGTCGGCCCGTTGAGGAGCAGCGGATCGCGCCTGACATGTGGGAGAGATCCATATTCCCGAATGGGCGCGGATGCAGCGAGCGTTCGTCCAGAGACGCCCATCCCGTCGTCGTCCGCGAACGCCGGCCCACTGCGCACAGCCGTCCGCAACAGGGTGGCAGGGTGTCTACGGTTCGACCCCGGCGCGCTCCAGCATGACGTGATGATGGCCCTCTGCTCCTCTGAAGGGGCGTACGGCCGGAGCCGAATGGAGCGAGTGAGTCCAAGGGGGCGGTCCTAGAGGACCACCACCCTAAGATTTACAGAACCTCCCTGCCTGAGGGCATGTCGTCCGGGGATCAGATGCGGGAGCCGACGAGGAACAGCTTCGGCAGGACGCCCACGAGCGCGGTGGCGAATATCAGCGCGACCGCGAGCACGAAGTGCATCGTGATGAAGGAAACGATCGTGGCAAGGGCGAGGACCACCAGGAGCGATGTCCAGATCGCGGTGAACGCGATTGCCCTTTTCCCTGGCGCCCCACCGACCCACGGGAAATCGTTCAGGAAGTCGTCCCTGCCGGGCCCACGTCTCATGTGTTCGAGCTCGTGCTGGGACGGTTGATGGCGCAGCAGCCATGCCCCACACCTCGGGCAGATGTTGCCGCGCTGGTTGAACCCGACCCTCCTGCCGCAGTGCGGGCACCGCATGCCCTTCGGATTCGCTGTCCAGATATTAATTCATGCGGTCCGGGGGCGGACGTCGTAACAGTCGGTCCCGCCTGCATCCGTCATCGTCAGCCGAGCACGAGCATTCCGACGACTGCTAGCACGATGAGGAGCGCCACGCCGACGATGATCTTGATGACGCCCATCTGCCGGTCCCGCGGGACCGGCCTTTCAATGCGCCGCGTCGCCCTCTGCTCGTCCTGCTGCGTGTAAGGCTGAGGATAGGGTATCGATGTTCCGGACATTTCCTCCCTGCAGTGAAGGCATCGCCTCACGCGCTATTTGGACCTTGGCTTGAGGTTCACTTCCGGTCGCGCTCGATCATGCCCATCAGCAGCATGCACGAGATGAGGGTCCGCCTGTCGAACGATTGCGGTATCCGGGAGCAGTCTACCTCCCAGATGTCCCCGATGATCTTGAACTGCTGCTTGATCTCAGCCACCTGCTGTCCCTGGAACTCGATCACGAGCTGCTCGGGCACGAGGTTGCCGAGAGGGATGTACTTCCTCGCCAGGCCCCTGCCGGCGCGCTCCGCGACCTTGCCCACGGCCTGCCCGTAGGCGTCCAGGAGGAGGTACTCGTCCTTGAAGAGTCCAGACTTGAGCGCCTGCCTGCGCAGCTTGCCGACGCACGTGCCCGTCGCGGAGTCGACGACCGCGAAGGTCCCCCACATGTCCATGACCTGCTCCTGCTGTATCCGGAAGAGCTCGGTCGTCATGCTGTCGTCCGTGAACACCTTGATGTTCTCCCTGAGAGCGAGGATCTTCTGCTTCGAGTACCCGATGGCGGTCCCGTGGGCATCCTCGATCGAGTACTGGTTCGCGATGGCCAGGACCTTCTTCCGGATCCGGTAGAAGTTCTGGTACCAGAGCACGTTGTGTGCGGCCCCCGGAGGCGGCGTCATCCGGACATCCACCCTTGTCCCGCACTTGCTGCAGAATGCAGCGCCTTCTACCGCCTGAGTCCCGCACGATGGACAGTTCGACATGTTCCCAGCCTCCCTAGGAATCCCCGGGCCGCGTATAAAGTCCTTCGCGGTGGTTCCCGGGGTCGTGCCATATCAGCTCAGTGGAGCGGGACCTCGTCGCTGTCCAGTACCTCCCCAGATATGGAGATGTATTCGAACACGTAGCTGTCATCCAGGAGCGTGAGCTTCAGCACCCCGAACTCCTTGTCCTGCCCCCAGTCGAAGTTCGTGGGCTGTGGCGGCTTGCCGAGGTTGTTCGTGTAGTAACCTCCCGCGCCGACGATGTACTGCCGGATGCCGTCCTCCTTGTAGTTCCCGTAGGCGTCCTGGGGTGCCCAGCGCTGGTAGTTGTGGGCGTGGCCGT
>Ga0315276_10001678_pt1 | contig 19928 bp, 21 predicted proteins | sample YL17G05_0_MG_FD_204542 | JGI IMG/M metagenome (GOLD analysis project Ga0315276, IMG submission 204542) | Sediment microbial communities from Yellowstone Lake, YNP, Wyoming, USA - YL17G05_0 | ecosystem: Environmental > Aquatic > Freshwater > Lake > Sediment | place: USA: Wyoming | collected... | reverse complement strand
CCTCAGCATATAGTTTTAATTTCTGGCAGAGGTATTGCAAAAAAATAAATACTATTTCCAAAAAATATAACTTGTCTATAAGAACGGTGGAAAAGGCTTTTTGGCGATACGATAAAGAAGAAGGTTGAAATTAACGTCTGTAGATTTCCTTATTGCTCTTTTGCAGGTGAAACGGGTATATTAGGAGCGAAAAGCATAAAGCGAAAAAGGCAAAAGGGTTGAGGATGTTTCGCTTATGGTGGCATTGAACAAAATAGAGGAGTTTGGGCGGAAAATTGGCGAGGGGTTTGGGGCCGAGAAGGTGATACTTTTCGGCTCTTATGCGCAAGGCACAGCTACAGCCGACTCGGATATTGATTTACTCGTTGTGGCCCGCACAAATCTGCCTGTCGGCTCACGATACGGTGCTGTTCGCCGTCTGCTCGGGGACTTTCCTGCCGGATTCGATATTATCGTAGAGACGCCGGAGGAGTTTGCGCAGTGGCGAACGGTAGTCAATCATATCGTCTATTTCGCGGACAAATACGGAAAGGTTCTGTATGAAAGACCCAACTCGTGAAGCGGTCAAACAATGGCTGGCAAAGGCCAACAGCGACCGGTCAACCATTGAAATTTTAATGGCCAGCGAACAATGTCCGACCGAGGCGGTTTGTTTTCACTGCCAGCAATTTGTGGAGAAACTGCTAAAAGGTTTTCTTACTCTCCATAATATCGAAGCCCCGAAGACGCACGACCTGCGCCGCCTCATTCAGTTGGCGTCTCCTCTGGAGCCGAAGCTTGCGGAATTGGCCGACGCTTCGGATGACCTTACGGTTCACGGTGTTCAATCAAGATACCCCGGCGACTTCTGGCAGGTGGAAACATCTGAAATGCAACGCTTGTATGAACTGTCTGAAAAATTCGCGACCATTTTGCTCCCTCGACTTAGATAGCGAATGAAACTATCTCATTTTTCTTTCCATTGTCTTGCAATAGCTTAGCGGATATAATCTTTGCTTTAATCGGAAATCGTTTATAGAGGCAAAAAATGGCGAGAAAAGAAAAGGTAGTGTTAGCATACAGCGGCGGACTCGATACCAGTGTCATCCTGCCGTGGCTGAAGGAAACTTACGGCTATGACGTAATCGCATTCGCAGCCGAACTCGGTCAGGGCGACGAATTGGCTGGTATTAAACGTAAAGCGATAAAAAGCGGCGCAGTAAAGTGCATCGTAAAAGACCTGCGAAAAGAATTCGTCGAGGATTATCTCTGGCCGATGCTCAAAGCTGGTGCCGTTTATGAAAACGGCTACCTATTAGGGACAAGTATCGCCCGTCCCTTAATTGCAAAATATCAGGTTGACGTCGCTCACGCAGAAGGCGCAACGGCGGTAGCGCACGGCGCAACCGGCAAGGGAAACGACCAGGTGCGGTTCGAATTAACTTATATGGCACTTGACCCGAAGCTGAAAATCGTCGCTCCGTGGAAAGACCCGAAATTTACGCTGACCAGTCGTGAGGCGGCGGTCGACTACGCAAAGAAGCACAATATCCCCATCGAGCAGAGTAAAAAGAAAATTTACTCGCGCGACCGCAACTTATGGCATATCAGCCACGAAGGAGCAGACCTTGAAGACCCTGCCAATGAGCCGAAAGACGATTTGTATGTCATTTCAAAGCCGGTCTCGAAAACGCCGAACAAGCCCGATTACGTAAAGATTGGTTTCAAACAAGGAATACCTGTCAGCCTTAACGGCAAAAATATCAACGGCGTTAAACTGATAGAAGAATTAAATCTCATCGGCGGAAAGCACGGCGTCGGACAGGTCGATTTGGTAGAGAACCGTCTTGTGGGAATGAAATCACGCGGCGCCTACGAGACACCCGGCGGCACTATACTTATGACGGCACACAAAACGCTCGAAAGCCTGACGCTCGAACGCGAAATGATGCACTATAAACAACTGATTGCCGTAAAATATGCCGAGCTGGTTTATTACGGCCAGTGGTTCAGCCCTCTGCGGCAGGCACTTGATGCATTTATAAACGTTACGCAGAAAAACGTCAGCGGCGAGGTGCGGGTAAAATTATTCAAAGGCCGCTGCACACCGGCAGGCGTGAAAAGCCCGAATAGCTTATACAATCCGAAGCTGGCAAGTTTCACTATGGGCGCCGAATATAATCCGACCGATGCGATTGGCTTTATCCGCCTCTTCGGCCTGCCGATGAAAGTCGCTGCAGCGGTAAATAGAAAACACTAAAGCAACACGGCAGTTTCTGCTATAATTTCCCTTATGGTGGCGATAAACGAAATAAAAAAATTAGGACGGCAAATCGGCGAGCAGTTTCACGCCAGACAGGTAATACTGTTCGGCTCTTACGCTCAGGGAAAAGCCTCCGCTGATTCCGATGTTGATTTATTGGTCATCGGGCCGTTCAAAGGCAGAAGCGTCGACAAATCCGTGGAAATCAGGATGAAATTGCGCCCGCAATTTCCTGTGGACATCCTCATTAAGACCTCTGAAAAAGTGCGTCAGCGAATAAAAATGGGCGACTGTTTTATGCGGGAAATCCTTGAAAAAGGAAAGGTGCTTTATGAAGCCGATGACCGCTGAATGGGTCGCTAAAGCTGAAGCGGATTTTGCTACAGCACAGCGGGAAAGCCGGGTGAAAAAAAAGCCTAATTATGACGGCATCTGTTTTCATTATCAGCAATGTGCCGAAAAATATCTCAAGGGAGTGCCGTAGTGGTTCCTGACTGGATTTGGCTTTTCTTTGTTTCTGCGACCGGCTGCTGCGTAGGCAGCTTCTTAAACGTCGTTGTTTACCGCCTGCCTCGCGACAGGTCGCTCGTAACTCCGCCGTCAGCCTGCCCTGCCTGCGGAAAACACATCCGTTTTTATGATAACATTCCACTGATTTCGTGGCTGATTCTGGGCGGAAAATGCCGCTTCTGCAAAGCGCCGATATCGCCCCGTTATTTTATCATTGAATTATTGACCGGTCTGGTTTTCGCAGGTCTTTTTATTTTATACTTCCGAACAGACTTGCAGTCAGGGATGAGGCCGTTCCTCGACGGCGGCTGGTTCGTTTATCTGCTCCACATAATTATGTTCTCGGCCTTCATCGCCGCATCCGCCATCGACCTTGAGCTATGGATTATACCGCTCTCAATCTGCTGGTTCGTTACCGCAATCGGTTTGATTGGCTCGGCGGTCGGCGGCTATATTATCAACCCCGCAGTAATCAGCGGCTACAACCTGCTGCCCAGCGCATCTGCCAACACCGCACTGCTCGCTGTCGGCGCAGCTATCGGCCTGGCGATTTCACTTATACTGCTCAAAACAGGTTTGGTTAAAAGAAGTTATGAATGCCAAAGCGATAAAGATTTATTGCAGCAGCAACAGCTGGAGCCGCAGTTCAATCACCGTCGCGAGATTTATAAAGAAGTGATTTTCCTGCTGCCGATTCTGATTTGTTCATCTGCGGTTTACTGGATTGTCCAAAAAAGCCCCTTTATGCAGTTCCATTGGCTTGTCTGTGCGCAATATCCTGTAGTTACAGGGTTTCTGGGAAGTTTATGGGGCTATTTTGTCGGCTGCACCGTCGTCTGGATAACGCGAATACTCGGAACGCTCGCCTTCGGTAAAGAAGCGATGGGGCTGGGAGATGTGCATTTAATGGGGGCGGCGGGAGCGATAATCGGGCCGGTTCCGGTAATTGTGGCTTTTTTTATCGCACCATTCTTCGGCTTGGCCTGGGCCGCCTTCCAGATGTTCTTTAGAAAAACAAGACAAATTCCTTATGGCCCCTTCTTGTCTTTGGGAATACTTGCTGTTATTATTTTACACGACAGAATTTTTTACTATCTTAATACAATGTTGTATAATTAGACCAAATTAGTTAAATTATTAGGATTAAATTTTTGTATAAGGAGATCTCGAATGCAAACTATTAACAAAAAGACCGCAACAATGTTAATTTGTTTATCAGCAATTATCTTTTCGCCGGGCTGCACCAACTGGAAGAAAAAATACGAGGCTCTGAACGTAGAGCACCAGAATACGGCGGGGTTGCTGGAACGTGAACGGGCGGAAAAGGGACAAATCGCAGAACAGTATTCGCAAAGTCAGCAGACGATTGAAGAATTACAGAAAAAAATAGCGGCACGCCAGAGCGTCGCAAAGGCCAGCGGCTTCGGCGAAGGGTATGATGTTTCTTTCGACGCAGCGGCAGGAACGCTTACCGTAACGTTGCCCGAAATGATTCTGTTCGATTCAGGAAAGGCTAATCTGAAGAAAGCACATAGTGCTGAGCTTGACCATATTAAATCGGTCCTGCAAAGCAAATATTCCGGCAGTCCGATAGATGTCATCGGCAATACCGATACCGACCCCATCAGAAAATCCAAATGGCAGGATAACTGGGAGCTGTCGGCTCAGAGGGCGCTTACCGTCGTAAGGTATCTTATCGAAGGCGGAATCCCAAAAAATAAAATTCGCGCCATCGGCTGCGGCGAATCACGCCCCGTCGCTGCCAACGAATCTGCCGGCAGCAAAGCAAAAAACCGCAGAGTTGAAATTGTCGTTCATATAAAATAACAGGTAATTGTTGCAGAACCAAAACAGCCTTCGCTCCAAAAACGAAGGCTGTTTTTATTTTAAAAATGTATCGACCTTAACCGCCCCGTTTTTGTCAACGCAAATAGTAATCGCACCATCGCCGGCTGTATAATATTTTATAGCGTCTTGTTTCCGTTCAGTCGTCTGCCGTTTCTCATATTGCCTTTCGCCGCAACTGTATATCAAAATCTTCTCTCCAAGTTTTTCAAAAAAGTCCACAGATAGCGTTCTGGTCGAGCCGTGATGAGGTGCAATCACGACTTCCGCCTTGAGGGCAGGATAAAGCTCAATGAGTTTTTCCTGTGCAAATTTTTCTATGTCCGATGTCAGTAATATCCCCACGCCGGCAAATTCAATCAGCGAAACAGTTGATTTGTCGTTGTCGCTTAATCGCTCATATTCGCCCGTTCGTTTGTCAGGCCAAAGAATTTTTATTTTGGCATTGTCGTTCAAATTCAAATCTTTGCCTAAAGACTGTATTTTAAGCCCCTTTTTATTAAGCCAGTTATTAAGAAATTCCGCCGGCGGTTTCTGCTTTGCCTCGAAGAAAGTCTCATCGGCATATATGCCGCCGACTTTGCAGTTCTCTGCTATTTCCGGTATTCCGTTAATATGGTCTATATCACTGTGGCTTATCACAATGGCGTCAAGTCTGTTTATGCCTTTATAATTCAGAAACGGCACTACGATTCGACCGCCGACGCTGCTCGTATACAGCGAGCCTGAATCAAACAGAATATTGGCCTTGCCCGGCAGCTCCGCCACTATCGCCTGCCCGTGTCCGACGTCGAGGATGGTTACAGTTAAATCGTCCCTGTGCGATTTATGATACCTGTCGGCAACAAAAAAACCTGCTATCATCACCGCCGCTGCTGCGCAGATTATTTTCTTAATATAGGGACGCTTAAATCTTGTAAAGACCGCAACGAAAACAAGGGCATAATATAAAATAATTACACCTATTGGAACTTTGCCCGTAAGTATTTCTGATATGTTCCAGTGCGCAATATACTTCACTACCCAAATCAGAACATTCGAAAGACCATTTATTATTATCCCCGTTATATCCGCCGTAAAGGGCAGAAACAATGCGACAACCATTTTCACATAACCGATAATTGAAATCACACCAATCAGTGGAGAGACAAACACCGTCCAGACACTTGTCAGCCATGTAATCGTATAAAACTGATGTAGCAATATTCCTGCACTTGCCAGCCAGGCTGCGAAACTGATGGAAAATGTGTTCAAAATAAATGACCCCAACTTTGCAATTATGCGGGCAAACAAGTTTGTTTTTGGCGGCCGAAAATTGTCGGTTATCTTTTCATACAGATAAAAGCTGATTCGGTCCGTGAGGGCTATAATTCCAAATGTCGCGGCAAACGACAACTGCCAACTGGCCTCGAACAAATCGGTTGGCTTTATCAACAGCAAGATTATCGCCGCCAGAGAAAGCGAATTAAGCGGATTGGGTCGTCTGCTAAAGAAAAATGATGCGCAGAAAACAAAACATACAATCCCTGCCCGCAATGCCGGAGAATTCGGCGGGACAACTAAAAGAAAAATAACCGCTGCAATCATACAGACCGCCGCACTCGCACGTTTCATCAGCCCGGCGGTCTTGCACAGCCACCATATAATCCCGATTACAATGCCGAAGTTCATTCCCGACAAACATAAAAAATGCAGCAGGCCCGTCTTGCGAAATGCGATAATGGTTTCGTTGTCTATTTGCACTCTATAGCCCAGCACCAGCGCCTGAAGCAGTCCGCGGTTCTGGCTTTCCAGATACGGGTCCAGCAATGCCGTCGTCGCCGTATCACGCAGTTTCCTTTGTATCCGCATAAAAACGCTGCCGGCTTCGCTGTTTTTCAGTAATTCAATACCATCGCGCGACTCAACACTGGCGGCAATGAAAACATTTTTCCTTGCTAAATACTCAGCCGTATCGAATTGACCGGGATTGGATGACTCTCCGAACCTGTTTAACCAGCAGTCAATCTGAATATAATCACCCGCTTTTAAATCCAGCACAGGCCCATTGACCTGCACGCGCACCGTCCCGCTTACCTTTGCCCAGCCGTCGGTGGTTTTCACTTCGTTTGCTTCAAGATAGAAACTGCTGACAGGGTCGGTATACTTAAATTTCGAAAATACCCAGTCATTATTATCGTTGACGAATGGCTTGGTAACAATAACTCCGCGAATCGTCGCCAGTTTTTGCTCATCTGCAACGAAGTTGCGAATATCATCAGCCCCCGGCGTATGGTAGTTTGTCAGCCTAACCGCACCGAGACAAACAGCGCACGCCAAAACAGGATATGCAAATTTCCAACTCTCGATTTTCGGTTTTGCACGCAATAACAGCAAAATGATTATTGCCGCAAAGATAGTTAAAACTGTCCCCCAGAACCACACAGGAACGTTTAATGTCTCCTGCACTAATATCCCCGCTATCAGGCCTGTTGCGATAAAAACAGGCGGGCCGGAAATAACGAGCTGTTTGTGAAAATCTCTTCCCAAGACAAGCTGATTATCAATCAGGGTCAATCTTCGCCGTATATCGTCCATAAGCTAACAGGCTACAAATAACAGGCGAAGCAGACAAGAAATTTTTCCGCAATAGCGCCGTGATTTTAAACCTCCCGCCGTTGGCAGATGGAAAACTTTTGAGGTATAATACCGCACCTAAAGGAGACAAAAATGCTCGATATAAAAAACTGCTGCTTGGTAATTATCGATGTGCAGGGTAAACTCGCTCAGATTATGCACGACAGGGACAATCTGTTCAAAAGAATAGTTATTCTCATAAAGGCCGCCAAAATCCTCGATATTCCTATTGTATGGTGTCAGCAGGTCCCCGAAGCACTTGGGGCAACAATTCCGCAAATCGCAGAACTTTTGGCAGGCATCGAGCCGATAAATAAGGCCTTTTTCAGTTGCTGCGGCGAAGAGAAATTTAATGTCGCCTTGCAAAAACTCGACCGCAAACAAATTATCCTCTGCGGCATAGAAACGCACGTCTGCGTCTATCAGACCGCCTCCGATTTGCTTCGCAAAGGCTATGAGACAAGCGTTATTGCCGACGCAGTATCATCCAGAACGTTAGAAAATAAACAGATTGCCCTCGAAAGAATGCGGGACGACGGCGTCCATATCAATTGCGTTGAGATGGCATTATTTGAATTGCTCGGAACAGCCGAACATCCCCAGTTCAAGCAAATCGCCGCTTTGATAAAATGAGTTTTCATTGGCTGTCCGACTTTGTAAATTGGCTTTGTTTGGGTTTGTTTGGGTTTGTTTTTGACAGTTCATTGTTCGTTGTTTTTTGTTATTAGTAATTATCTTTAATAAGTTTACCATCGTTTTAAGCATTTCAGAAATTGGGTTTGTTTTGCATAATCGTTCAATTTTGATTGAACGAAGTTCATTGTTAATGGTTCGACTCCGCTCGCCACAGGTAGTTTGTGGTTCATTGTTAATTGTTCGTAGTTTATAGTTCATAGTTGATAGCTATTCCCCTACGGGGGTTTGCGTTTCGAAAAAAGACGTTCTTCTTAATAGGGCAAACCTGCGCGTTTGAGTCGAAAATTATGGGGTTTTCGAGGGTGCGGTTTTGGCTAAGTCGTTACAGCAAGAGAGATAGAAAAAATTTTAAATTAGCCGTTTTTGGTGTGCGAGTCCTTGCGTTTTTGGTTGAAAAGAGGGTAGGGTGTGGGGTTTTGAGTGTGACTGTCCTTAGTTTTTTAATAAAGCTCATACAGGTCGGACTTTAGAACTCTACCCTCCAATTTGCCGGAAACTTTTTTAACTAACGCCACAAACAAATCTTTGGCAAAAGGGCTGACATAGACCATTTCAATCAAATCGGATGGGTTAATTGGTATACGGATATATGGTTTACGCTCCTTCTTTAATTTTTCAAAATGCGCTTCATTTTTCAAAGGAATTTCTTGGGATTTATCGCAGCTTTGATAGATAAACGCCCGCAATTCTTTTTCATGTTCAAATGATGGTCGCTTATAAATAATATCCTCTAATCCTAAAGCTGATAATATTCTGTAAGTCGAATTTTCATCCGGTTCTCCTGCGTTTTTAGGATCATACTTGACCTTGGATATACGAATACCATCTCGTGGCCATTTGAGTTTAATTTCGGAGTCGAGTTTTCCAAAGGTTGTTTGTATTGCGATTGTCTCATATTTATTTTCAGAGTATAGTTTCCATAAAGCGTCCGATTCAACGTCATTCATGTGCCAACAATTCAAATACACAAAAAGCCGTCCAAAAATATTAACCTTACGCGTCCATTCTCTACCTTGCGGATTTGCTGACGATAATTGCTTATATGTATCACCGAAAAATTGCATCGGACTGCAATCATAGGGGTCTTCGAGTTTATCAGCTCTGGTAAAATGCAATTCACTTGTTGTCAGTAAATCGACATATTTGGAGAAATCCATATACCTCCAAATTTTTTGATTATTATCCGGGGTTTCAATTGGAATTTCAACTTCGCGCATTCGTTTTACTCCTTAAAAGAAAACCGCAATAACCAGGGGCTAAACTTTTTTAGATTGCCGTGATTCCCCGCCCGGGGTGGATTTGTCTTTTTTTGCTGTTTTTGTTTCCGTTTTGGTTTCGGTTTTCACCGGCGATGGGGTTGTTGCGCTCTTTTCGTCTTTCGCTGCCTTTTTGTAGCTCTCGCTTCTGTAATCGGTCTGATAGAACCCGGACCCTTTGAAGATTACGCCTGAGCCGCAGCCGAGGAGTCTTTTCAATTTATTTTTGCCGCATTGCGGACATTTACGCAGCGCCTTCGCCGTTATGGTCTGAAACTGCTCGAACTTGTGTCTGCAATTCTCACAGATATATTCATACGTCGGCATAGTTTTATCCCTATTGCGTTTTTTCCGTCTGTTGAGTTTCCTGCTTTGGCGGCAGCTTGTTCACTACCACCCTGCTCGGCCTGATGGCACGGCCGTTTATTTTGTAACCCTTCTGAAGCTCTTCCAGCACTACGTTATCTTCTTTGTCAGGCTCACTTTTCTGAATCATCGCCTCGTGCAGGGCCGGGTCAAACTTTTCGCCCACCGCCTTTATCTGTTCGACCCCCTGTGAACCTAAAATGCCTATTAACTGGTCATAAATAATTCGGATACCGTCTGTCAAAGCATTGGCATTTTCGGTAGACCCTGCGTTTTGCAGTGTTCGTTCGAGGTTGTCTAACGGCGGCAGCAGCGTCTTCATTATTTTTTCTTTCTCATAAGCCGTGGTATCGGCAATCTGCTTCGGCACACGCTTTTGAAAATTCATATAATCGGCGCTGAGCCGCTGCAGTTTGCCGAAAAGCTCATCTCTCTCCTTTTGCAAATCCGACCGGCTGGTATCGAGCTGCAATAGTTCGCTGAACAAAGTCTTAAAAAACACACCCTTGCTCATCAGGGCATTTCGCACCGCTTCTCTGTGCTCCGCCGGCAGCGTATTCATAAGCTGCTTATCGCTCTCAGTCAGAAACAGCTCGCCGAAAAGCTGCTCATCCTGATTCGACAGCGCATCAGACAACGCCTCAAAAACTCTCTTTGGCTCATCTGTTTTTTTATGTTTCATCAATTGTTACCGAAATATTTTTTCAGCTTCTCGAAAAATCCCTTGGCCTGCGGCGAGACGGTCTTGTCCTCGGTCTTCGCAAATTCCCTCAGCAGCTCTTCCTGCTTTGCGTTCAGTCTGCTCGGCGTCTCAACGGTAACCTGAACGAGCTGGTCGCCCGTCCTTCCGGTCCGCATATCAGGCAACCCCTGCCCCTTTATTCTGAAAATACTTCCGTACTGCGTGCCGGGCGGAATCTTTAGCTGCTTCGGACCGTTCAGGCTCGGCACGTCTATCGTGGCGCCAAGTGTCGCCTGCGTAAAACTTATCGGTACCACCGCAACAAGGTCGTCGCCGTCCCTCTGCAGGAATTCGTGTCCCTTTATCCTGACGTAACAGTATAAATCTCCTCTTGGCCCGCCGTCCCGGCCCGGCTCGCCTTCATTTGCAACCCTGATACCCTGTCCCTCGTGAACGCCCGCCGGTATTTTGATATTGACGACTCTTTTTTTGGGGACTCTGCCGCTGCCTCTGCATTTCTGGCAGGGATTAGTGATGACCTCTCCCGTGCCTCTGCACTGCGGGCAGGTAGAAACCATCTGGAAAAAGCCCCCGCCTCTGGCGACCTGCCCTGTTCCGCCGCAGGTTATACATCGGCCTGTTGTTGTCCCTTTGGCGCTGCCGCTGCCGTTACATTCCGCACACAAGTCCTGCCGCGTGAACTCAATGGTCTTTTCAGCGCCTTTGGCAATTTCATCGAGCGATAATTCAACGGCTGTTTCAAGGTCATACCCGCGAGCAGGTCCTCGATGCGCCGTCCTTCTGCCGTGCCCGCCGAATATTCCGCCGAAAAAATCGTCGAAGTCGAACATACTGAAAATATCTTCGACGTTCATCCGGGAATAATCGTGCATCCCCATCCCCCGCAGCCCTTCGTGCCCGAACTGGTTGTATCGCTGACGCTTTTCGGTATCGCTTAATACCTCGTATGCCTCGGCACACTCCTTGAATTTGGCCTCTGCCTCCTTGTTGCCCGGATTTTTGTCGGGGTGATATTTCACCGCCATACGCCGATACGCCCGCTTTATATCGTCAGCGGAGGCATTTTTGCTTACACCGAGAACATCGTAGTAGTCTCGCTTTGCCATATCGCAAACCGAATTACCGAACAGAACCGGCTATCGGCTCTTCGTCTTCTTCCTTCAGGTCGGTTATCAATACATTGGTCGTCAGCATCAGTCCCGCCACGGAAGCAGCGTTTTGCAGAGCTGTTCTGGCCACTTTTGCAGGGTCGATAATGCCCGCCTGCAGCATATCGACAAACTGCCCGACATTGGCATCGTAGCCGATATTATTTTCCTTCTCAAGCCTCTGGAGCAGTTTCGCAACTACGACGTCGCCCTTGTCGCCGGAGTTTTCCGCAATCTGTGCCGTCGGGGACTTCAGGGCGTTGATAATGATGTCGAAGCCGACCTTCTCGTCGCTTTTGATTTTTGCTTTGGCTTTTTCCAATTGAGCTATTGCCCGCAGGAAAATTATACCGCCGCCCGGAATAATCCCTTCTTCTGCCGCCGCTCTCGTGGCGTGCAGCGCATCGTCGAGCAGGTCCTTGTGTTCTTTCATTTCAGTTTCCGTCGCAGCCCCTGCCTTGATGACCGCCACTCCGCCGGTCAGTTTCGCCAGCCGTTCCTGTAGTTTCTCGCGGTCATAATCGCTCGTTGTCTTTTCGATTTGATTGCGAATCTGCCCGCTTCTGGCCTCTATGTCTTTTTTCTTGCCCCCCCCTTCGATTATTGTGGTCGTTTCTTTGTCCACAACTATTTTTTTAGCCTGTCCAAGCTGCGAAAGCTCGACGTTCTCAAGTTTGATTCCCAAATCTTCGCTGATTAACTCTCCGCCTGTCAGAACCGCCATATCCTCGAGCATCGCTTTTCTGCGGTCGCCGAACCCCGGCGCCTTGACCGTGCAAACCTTCAGCACGCCCTGCAACCTATTTATTACCAGCATAGCCAGCGCCTCGCCCTCGACCTCTTCAGCAACAATCACCAGCGGTTTGCCCAGGTGTGCAACTTTCTCAAGCAGAGGAATAATTTCACGCACGTTGGACAGTTTCTTCTCATACAGCAGTATATATACGTCCTCAAAAACGGCCTCAAGCGTCTCAGGGTTGGTGATAAAATACGGCGATATGTATCCCCTGTCGAACTGCATACCCTCCACGACTGTCAGCTCATCGGCCATCCCTTTGCCTTCCTCGACCTCAATGACGCCTTCCTTGCCGACCTTGTCCATCGCTTCAGCAAGTATTTCGCCGACCTGCGGGTTATTATTTGCGCTGATGGTCGCCACTTTTGCGATGTCGCTGTGTCCCTTCACGGGGACACTCACCGACTCGATAAATTTCGTTACAACTTCGACCGCCTTATTGATTCCCCGCTGGATGGCCATCGGGTTTATGCCCGCCGTTACGTATTTAAGACCTTCGTTATAAATGGCTTCCGCCAGCACCGCCGAAGTTGTGGTGCCGTCGCCCACAACGTCCGAAGTCTTGCTGGCCACCTGGTTCACCATCTTGGCGCCCATATTCTTGAAAGGCTCAGGCAGCTCAATTTCCTTGCTGACCGATACCCCGTCTTTTGTTACTCTCGGCGAGCCGAAACTTTTCTGAAGTATTACGTTTCTGCCCGTAGGCCCAAGCGTTACCTTCACCGCCGCCGCAAGCTGAGCCAGTCCATCTTTAAGATGCGCACGTGCCGCATCATCGAACATCAATTGTTTTGCCATTTTATCACCTCATCTTTGGTTTTTAATCTGTGTTTACTTTTCCACGATTCCGAGAATGTCGCTTTCCCTGAGAATCACATATTTTGCGCCGTCGAGCTCGATTTCATTGCCTATGTATTTTGCATAGATGACTTCATCGTTCTTTTTTACCGACATTTCGCATCGTTTGCCGTCATCCAACGTCCTGCCCGGCCCGACTGCTATTATTTTGCCTATCTGCGGTTTTTCTTTCGCAGTGTCAGGCAAAAAAATACCGCCCGCTGTCTTCTCTTTCGCCTCCGATGGCTTTATTATTACCTTGTCCTCTAAAGGTCTAAGATTATGTTTCATTGCCAAACTCCTTATTAACTCAAAATTTATCCGCCAAAGGCGGACTAAAAACTAATGACTCAAAATTGTTTTTACATCATTCCCATATCATCGTCCATGCCGCCCATACCGCCCATGCCCATTCCGCCCATCCCCGGATGGTGATGGCCTTTGTCTCCTTTTTCTTTTGGCTTCTCGGTAACAAGGCAGTCGGTCGTCAATAGCAGCACCGCTATGCTCACCGCGTTCTGAAGTGCAATTCGCGTTACCTTTGCAGGGTCAATCACGCCTGTTTGCAGCAGGTCCTCGTATGTGTCCGTATCTGCGTTATAGCCGAACCCGCCTTTGCCTTCCATTACTTTGTCGACCACGATATTCGCCGTTGCGCCTGCGTTGAAGGCTATCCAGTAGCAAGGCGTCGTAAGGGCCTTTGCAACTATCTCCGCGCCGGTCCGCTCATCCCCCTGAAGTTTTAGCGCCTTAACAGTGTCTATACAGCGTATCAGCGCAACTCCGCCGCCGGGGACAATTCCTTCCTCAATCGCCGCCCTTGTGGCGTGCATCGCATCCTCAACCCTCGCCTTTTTCTCTTTCATTTCCACTTCGCTCACAGCACCGACGTTGATTTGCGCCACCCCGCCGGTCAGTTTTGCCAGCCGCTCCTGAAGTTTTTCGCGGTCGTAATCGCTGGTCGTTACTTCGATTTCATTTTGTATCTGTTTTATTCTCGCCTTGATTGCCTCGCTGCTGCCTGCCCCTTCAATAATGATGGTATTGTTGTTGTCTATGGTTATTTTCTTCGCCTGACCAAGCTGCTTTATCCCGACCGTTTCCAGCTCTATGCCTAAGTCTTTGAATATCGCCTCCGCACCGGTCAGCACCGCAATGTCCTCAAGCATCGCCTTTCTGCGGTCGCCGTAACCCGGCGCCTTCACCGCTGCAATCTGCAAAATACCTTTTATCTTGTTCACCACTAATGTCGCAAGGGCCTCGCCTTCAATGTCCTCTGCGATAATCAGTAAAGGCTTTTTCGCCTTTGCAGTTTTCTCAAGCAGCGGCACTAACTTGCCCACGTTGCTGATTTTGTCCTCGTAGACGAGTATGTATGGCTTATCAAGCTCACAGGTCATTTCTTCGGCATCCGTTACGAAGTAAGGCGATAAATACCCCCGGTCGAACTGCATCCCTTCGACGTATTCGACCGCTGTATCGAGACTCTTTCCCTCTTCAACGGTAATAACGCCGTCCTTGCCGACCTTCTGAAACGCCTCTGCCACGATTTTCCCGATTTCAGCGTCGTTATTGGCCGACACAGATGCAATATTGATAATGTCGTTGGCCTTCGTAATGTCGATTGGTTTTGCGAGCGTGGCCAGCTTGTCGATTACCGCCTTCGCCGCCTGCTGCATCCCGCGCGCAAGCGCCATTGCATCTGCGCCGGCTGCAAGGTTCTTGTATGCCTCTTTGAACATCGCCTCCGCAAGTGCCGTCGCAGTCGTTGTGCCGTCGCCTGCTATTTTTGACGTCTTGCTCGCCGCCTCTTTCAGCAGTTTCGCACCGAGATTTTCGTTCTTGTCGATTAGCTCGATTTCTTCCGCCACCGTTACGCCGTCTTTTGTAACCGTAGGCCCGCCCCAGCTTTTGTCGATGATTGCATTTCTGCCTCTCGGCCCAAGTGTTGACCGGACCGCCGCCGCCAATTTCTCCACGCCGGCTAACAGTTTCGCCCTTGCTTCGGATTCGAACTTCAATTGTTTCGTTGCCATTTTCGCCTGTCTCCTTATTATTTCTGATAAGATTAAGCCAATGATTTTATGTTTATTTTGAAATATTGCAGCAAAAATAATGCCAGTTTCAGTCTGTCTTGCTTCCTCTTGTCAACCACTTATTCTAACCGCTTTCACCACCGCCGTTTACGCCGCAAAGAATTACTCGCTTGGCAAAATCTATTATTAGTTCGCCTCCGCAAAAATGCAATTTTGGCATCTTGAGTGATAGCCCCGTCCGCCATCTTGGCAGACAGCACTATTGACCCCCTTCGTCAGAACCCCCGCCAAAAATCTAACCCGCCGCTAACTTCCATCTTACCCAAACCTGAAAATGTTTTGACAATAGTGAAAGTTAAAATCGCATGCAACTGGCAATCTTGCTTTATCTGAATAAAATAATGTGGTATAGTCTAATTGTAAGGTGAGGCTGGTTATCATAATAATTGCAATATTGTTTTTGCTGTTTCAACCGGGAAACATTTGAAAAATGATACAATCAATGGTTCCTAAATTTGAGCAAAAACCTCTCGTTTTTGGCATACCCGACCCCGATATAAATGAGCGGTCTGTAAATTACGCTGACCGTATCGGGCAATGGTATTCAGCCTTGGTTTCACTTGACCATAGAAAACAATTTGGACAATATTTTACTCCCGTTGAAATAGCCGATTTTATGGCTTCACTTCTTTCCCCGCGAAAAGGAATAATCAGGATTGTCGACCCCGGAGCCGGCACAGGTATTCTATCTTGCGCCGTTTGCGAATGGCTGGTCTCACAAAAAGAAAAACCATCGCAGTTAATACTGGATGTTTGCGAAACAGACAGAGATATTTTAGCCTTTCTGCAAAAAAGCCTCCGTTATTTGGCTGAACGTATTGCAAAAAAGGGTGTCAATTTTGCATTTACTATAAATGATGAGGATTTTATTCTAAAATATGCTTATAAGTTGAAAAATCTTCCGACACTTTTTGATGCTTCCGGTAAGGAATCTGGCTTCGATATTTGTATTTCAAATCCCCCTTATTTCAAACTGCCCCTGTCAGACAAAAGAGCGCAGGCCGCAAAAAGCGTGGTTCACGGTCAGCCGAATATCTACGCTCTTTTTATGGCTGTCTCGGCGTCCTTGTTGTCAAAAAACGGTGAGCTTGTTTTCATTACTCCACGCAGTTTCGCTTCCGGTCAATACTTTCGGCTGTTCCGCGAGAGATTTTTTGAAATAATAAAGCCGGAACATATACATATCTTTGATTCGCGAAAAAATGCCTTTGAACGCTATGGAGTTCTGCAGGAAAACATTATTCTCAAGGCCCGTAGGGACAACAACTGGCAATCTAATCATACCGGCCAAATGGTAACAATTTCTACAAGTATCGGCATTAAGGATATAAAGTATTCCGGCGCAAAAAAATTGCCCATTAGTACCGTACTCGATATTAAATCAAACGAAAAAATCTTAAAAACTTTGACAACCGCTCTGGAACAGGAAGTTTTTGAAAAAATATCCTCCTGGTCGGGTTCGCTGAATAAATATGGATTTGAAATTTCCACGGGGCCGGTCGTAGCATTCAGAGCAACTCAATTTATATCTGAGAAAAAAAGTAAATCCGGAGAATATGCACCTCTTTTATGGCTACAAAATGTCCGCCCTTTACAGGTAATATGGCCTGTGGCAGTCAGGCATAAACCGCAATACATAAAAATATCAGATGAATCCAAATACCTTCTTGTCCCGAACAAAAATTACGTTCTGCTCCGAAGATTTAGTGCCAAAGAAGAAAACCGCAGACTCATAGCAGCACCCTCTAACGGCAAAAAGTTCCCTTCAGAATGGATTGGCCTGGAAAACCATCTCAACTATGTCTATAAACCACGAGGCGATATGTCGGAAGAAGAATTGTGGGGCCTGACTGTCCTCTATAATAGTTCGCTTTTCGACGTATATTTTCGTTCTCTGAATGGCAGCACTCAGGTCGGTGCATCCGATATTCGCAATATCCCCTTGCCGTCTCTGGATATAATTATCGAAATTGGCAAAAGAGCTTCAGCCTGTCCTAATATAAACGAGAACATTGATTCTCTGACGCAGCTTGTGTTTGAAAATGAACCCGCATTTGTACGGAATCTTGTTTATGTCTAAAATAAAAGAAGCACAAAAAATCCTAAAAGCTTTGGGATTACCCGCAGAGCAGCAGAATGAAATGGCTGCTTTGACCTTGCTTGCCTTGGTCGGCGTCAGCCCGGCAGGCTCGTGGGAAAACGCAACAAAAACAAGCCTGACCGTAACAAAGGGAATTATGACCTTTGCCGCAGAACGTTATCACAAAAAATATGCACCGAATACACGTGAAACTTTCCGCCGACACGTCCTTCATCAGTTCGTCCAGGGATGTGTCGCTGATTATAATCCGGACAATCCTTCACTTCCTACAAACAGCCCTAATGCTCATTACGCCATTTCAGATGCGGCGCTCACGGTTATTCGTGCGTGGAAAACTAAAAACTGGGAAATAGAATGCGAACAATTCAGGCAACAAAAAGGCTCTCTCCTTGAATTGTATAATAAAAAGAGAACAACAACCTTTGTTCCTGTATGTTTACCCGCAGGCGAAATCTTAAAACTATCCCCGGGTAGACATAACCAGCTCCAGGCAGCGGTCATAAAAGAATTTGGCCCACGTTTTGCCCAAGGTGCGCACTTGCTTTATTTCGGCGATACCGCGAAAAAGAATCTTCTTGTTGACAATATTACTCTGGGAAAACTGAATGTTGCTATCACAGAGCATAACAAACTGCCGGACGTGGTACTCTACGATAGAACACGCAACTGGCTTTTTTTAATTGAAGTCGTTACCTCGCACGGACCAATGACGCCTAAACGAGTCGTTGAACTTAAAGAGATGTTTGCAAAATGTTCTGCAGGCATTATATTTGTCAGTGTCTTTCCAGATTTTGCCCAGTTTCGTAAACATCTAAAAAATATAGCCTGGGAAACAGAGGTTTGGATAGCTGAAATTCCCGACCATCTTATCCATTACAATGGTGATAAATTTTTGGGCCCACGTTAAACGCCCGGCAAAATTCATCAACGTTTTTGCTCTGCGAAGAATGCAATTTTGGCATCTTGAGTGATAGCCCCGCCCGCCATCTTGGCAGACGGCACTATTCAAAAATCAACATAAGCCGTTACATTCTAAATAACCTGATTTTCCACTAACCCTGCTTAAACACACATCTTGTTGAACAGTTGGTGGGAAGCCCAAACAATTACTGTGCAATATATTTTCGGTGCAGATAAAACGATATATAACCAATTACAATGAACGCCAGGCCGGCAATAACCAGCGCAAAAGACCATCCTATTTCATGTTCAAAATATTCGTTGGTAATTTTAAGAATATACCCTATAAAATACAGCGAGCCGAATATGAGAAGTGACCTGCTCTTCAGGTAAATGCTGGCAATGACAGCTCCTAAAGCCAGCCCGGGAAAAATCGCTTCCCAAAAAATGTTCTGATTTGGCGACCATCCCCCTAACGCCAATGCTGCCCCAAGAAAACCCATAATCCCAAAACTGTAAGTAAATCCAGATAATGCAATTCTTTTGCTTTGTGCAAAATAATAACCAAGCATAATGTAAGCGAAACCTATGCTCAAAATACAATATTCTCCCCACTTTTCAAAAAAAGGCCTACTGCCGATAAGAAATCCGGTAAAACTGAAAAATAGCCACGTCCCGAAGATAATATTGAACAACGTAAAAAGCTCCTTGCGAAAAACAATATATGACAAAATATAAGTCGCAAATAATATCCCCGCTATAAGGCTCTGCGTACCGGGACTGTCGACCGTAAAACCAGCATTATCGAACACCACATACAGTCCCAAAGGCATAACCGTCGCCGAGATAAGGTGAAAAGCTAAACCCGCTCTTTCCGTCCTTCTATCCGTATTTAGCAACACCCCTGTTATATATGCAGCAACGCTTGACCCCAGCGTCGCCAGAATTCTTACCATAATTCCGTGCGTCCCCCATGTCTGCCAGACATATATTGAAATCCCTACAAAAACAATAGCTCCTCCGATGTAATAAAATACATCTGCAACTGTAACCTTATTTCCCTCCGTTTTCCCTTTTTCAATGCCGCAGCTTTCTTCGTATGCCCGTACAATCTCCTCTTTTGTAATAGCCCCCTGTGTAGCCAGAACTTTTATTAGGTCAAGCAGTTCTTGTTTTTCCATAAACCTACTTTTTTATCCATCCGAGAAAGCGGAAACTTTCATCATAGGAATCTCTGCTTATTTGAACCTCTAACTTCTTAGAAATATTATGTCCCTTAATGTACACCGTTTTGTAATCCTCGCGGGAAGAAAAGAAAAACGGGAATATGCCCTCCGCTCCGCTGCCATGAACAATCTCGAAGCTATCAGGCGATTTTATATTTGAATCCAGTTCCAACTCTTGCGCCTCTTCAAAAGTAACATCCCTGCTTTGATTTTTTGCAACATCGTGAATAAAAAATTTCACATGGCCTCGGCGAAGAGGAACCGATTCAGAACCTTCTTTGATTTCCTGCTTTGTCAGCTTGCCTTTCTCGACAGTGTATTCTGTGTTGTATGAAAATGGATAACCTTCCCCGATTGAATATAGAAAATTATATTGAGGCCGCGCATTAGACAAAAGGGCTGGTAAATAAATGCTGCCGGTAACAAAAAGAATCATCAGAACAGGTATGGATATCCCGATAATTAAAGGCAGATTACTTTTGCCGTTCATATTATCGATAATAAACTGTTCGCAAAAAACCGGCAACTGAATTCCGTGTCTATTCAAAAAATTTTTCAAACCCCTTACTACTGCAATTACTATTTAGCTA
>Ga0315276_10001677_pt1 | contig 19934 bp, 16 predicted proteins | sample YL17G05_0_MG_FD_204542 | JGI IMG/M metagenome (GOLD analysis project Ga0315276, IMG submission 204542) | Sediment microbial communities from Yellowstone Lake, YNP, Wyoming, USA - YL17G05_0 | ecosystem: Environmental > Aquatic > Freshwater > Lake > Sediment | place: USA: Wyoming | collected... | reverse complement strand
GCACGGGCCGTACTCGCGGCGGAGCTGCGCGACCGCCGTCGGCGGGCCGGCAACGCGCAGGACCAGCCCGGGGGCGAAGGCAAAGGCGGCCGTCATGCGGTGGCGACGCGCAGGATCTCGTCGGCCACGCGGCGCGGGTCGGTCGGGAACGGCGCCCGGACCGTGACAAGCTCGACGCGCGTGAACGCCTCGCGAAGCACGGCCTCGTCGAAGGCGATCGCCCGCTCCACCACCGTGGCCGGCCGATCGGGCAAGAGGTAGGCAGCCCGCTGGAGCATGCTGAAGTACGCCCGGCGCTCGTAGCCCGCCGAACGGGCAAGACGCGCTGCGGCGGCGCGAGGGTCGGCCGAGGCCGCGACCACCTCGTCACGCGGAGAGTTCTCGAGCAGGACCACGAGGCGCACTGCAGCGCTCCTCGTGGGGTCGTCGACCTGGCTGTACGCAGCCCGCAGCTCGGCGACCTCGAAGACAGCGCGGTCGCCGAGCGCCGTCACCTTCCTGGCCGAATCGACGAGCATCGCCGCGGAGCGGCTGGGAGCGGCTCGGCGCGAGGCCGGACGCAGGACGACCGAGGCCGCGCGAGCGGCTACGAACTGCGTGCGCGCCGACCGGGTGAGCGCAGCTCGGAGGGTGGGGAGATACTTGAGAACCCAGCGGCGGATGCCGACGCTGATCGGGAACGGCGACGCGATTCCGTCTGGCCCCAGCGGCGTCCACTTGTCGGAGAGGAACGACGCCCCGGCCTCCATGAGGCCGAGGGCGGTCTCGGTCTTGCCGCTCTCCGACCAGCCGGCCACGATGATCGCCGTGTCGCCGAGCGTGACCGCCGCGGCGTGCATGGCCGCCGCCCGACCTTCGGCCGCCATCGCGATCTGCACGGCAGGGCGAACGCAACTGCGGAAGATGCGCCACACCGGGAAGCCGGGCTCGTAGTCGAACCGGGCCGACCGTCCGGCGACGACGTCGGGGATTGCGCACCATCGGCCGTCCCACGCGACGAAGAGGCGCCTCCCATCGCTGCCGGTCAGGAGCTCGTCGTTCGCGGGTCCCTGGAGCTCGCGGATCTCGCCGAGCGGACCGGCGGCCAGCCCGAGCACGACATCCGGGATCACGCCGGGGGCCGGCTCCGTGGGCTCGAACGGGGCGAGCTGCCTGCGCAGGTATTGCTCCGCGCGCTCGTCGGGCGTCGCGAGATTGATGGCGGCGCGGCCGGCGAGGTTGACGTACACGGGCACAGGGTAGCGCCGCGGCCGCGGTAGCATGACCGCCGCGCGCCCCGCATGCATCAGCACGCCACCGCGCGCATCGATGCGCCCGCTGCCACCCCGACCCGCTGCCCGAGGAGCACACCGCCCGTGACGGAGCTGATCGTCGTCAGCGACCTCCACCTTGACGGGCGCCCCGCGGGTGGCCCATCTCTCGACCATGGCGCGGCCTTCGCCGCCTACCTGCGCGCCATCGCCCGCGGGAGGACCGCCCGAGGGCTCCGCCTCGTGCTGCTCGGGGATCTCGTGGACCTCCCCGGCAGCGGGCCGACGGGCTGGACCCGCGAGGATGCCGCCGGGGCGTGGGAGGACGCCGCGCTCGTCGAGCTCGATACCGTTCTGGAGGGGCGCCCCGAGGTCTGCGAGGGGCTGCGGGCACTGCTCGAGGCCGGTGCCACCGTGGACATCGTGCCGGGAAATCACGATCAGGCGCTGTCCCTTCCCGGCGCCTGGTCACGGCTGGCCGAGGCGATCGGAGCCGGCCAGGACGCGTCCCTTGCCCTCCATCCGTGGATCCTCCACATCCCGGGCGTCCTGTACGCGGAGCACGGTCACCAGCACCACGACCTGAGCGTCATCCCGACCCTCCTGCGGCCCGACGCCCGCGCGGACGCGCCGTGTGCGCCGCTCGGCCGACGCTTGGAGTCGCTCGCTGCCGCCCGCGTGGCGCGGGAGCCGGGTTCGTTCCTGAGGGTCGGCGGCGCCCTGGCCGGCGACCTCGTCCGCTTCGACCGGGCTTCGCGGGCGCTGGCGGCAGTCCGGGCGACCTATCGCTCGGACACGCTTGCCGCCCACGCCGGATCGATCGGGCTCCCTGCCGAAGTCCTCGCCGCGATCGACGCGCGTGGCGACGTCTCGCTCGCCACGATCGCTCGCCGGCTCGCCGGTCGCCGCTTGGACTCGATCCGCGGGCGCTCACGCGAACCGGCCGGGTATCTCGGCCCCGCCGCACGGGCAATCGACGCGCTGCTCGCGTCACGCGGCCTGGGCGTGCCGCTCTACGTCTTCGGGCACACGCACACGCCGCTCATCGAGCCGTTGGCCGGCCCGGCGGGCCCGCCGTGGATCGTCAACGCCGGCGCCTGGGCGCCCCTGCGTCCGGCCGCGCTGACGCGCCGGATCGGCCCGGGGCGACGACCATTCGTCCGGGTCCGCACTACCGACTCCGGAAGCGCGCCGTCAGTGGAGCTGCGCCTCTGGAACACCGCCACCGCCCGGGAGGAGCCCTTCCCGGGCTGACGGCGGCCGGAGCGTCGCGGCGCAGGGCAGCGGCGGGCGGGGGCGGGCCCCGCCCTCAGGGCCGCGGCAGCAGGGCGCGGAGCCGCACCCCCGCGACGATTGCCGTTGCCGTCTGGATGGCGAGCCATGAAGCGGCCATGCCAACGAGGCCCGTCGTCGTGCCGACCGCGGCCGGCACGACGATCGACAGCACGCTGCTCACGCTCCCGACGACGATCGGCTCGCGCAGGCTGTGGCGGGCACGCCCGAGGCTGAAGTACGCCTGCACGATGGTCAGGGGGACGACGCCGACGAGGAGCACGCGCAGCGGCGCGGCCGCCGTTGCCGCGTAGTGCGGACCGAGGAAGCCCAGGATCGGCACGGCGGCGACGCCCAGGACGATGGCGCCGGGCACGCCGATGGCGAGCGAGGTCGCGACTCCATTCCGAACGATCCGACGGGCGCTCCCCGGCTCCCTGGCGACCTCGGCAAAGGACGTCATCCCCACCTGGATCGGGATCACGAAGACGACCCAGGCCATCATCCAGGCGGCGTACCAGGCGGCGTTCTCGGCCGGCGAGAGGAGCTCGGTGACGATGATCGGAAGAACGAAGCCCGGCGCGCGCTCGGTCAACGTGAGCAGGTAGTTGGGGAACCCGACGCGGGTCAGCTCGCCGGCGAGCCGCCGGTCGAGCCGGGCCCCTACGCGATAGCCGGGGACGGCCCGGCCGATGAGAACAAGGCCAAGGGCGAGGGTGACGACGCCCCCGAGAGCCCAGGCCGCGAAGATGGCGCGCGACCCGGCTCCTGAGGCGCCGAGGCCGATGACCGCGACCGCTGCGAGCGTCACGACGCCCGCAGCGACGCCGCGGAGCAGAACCTGGTCGCCTCGCCGGCGGGCCGTCGACGCCTGGTCGAACAGGACGCCGAGCGTGCCGGCCACGGCCAGCACGATGAAGAGGAGAGCGAAGACCGGGTCGGTCGCGACGACGCTCAGCTCGTGGAGGACTCCGCCGGCGAACGCCACGAAGAGGCCACCCGCGACCAGTGCAGTGAGTGCCAGGTAGGCGATCGACGTGTCGAGGAGCACGCCGGGGGACGCTGCGTGGCGGGGCAGGAGCGTGATCACCGCCGACCCGACGCCTACCAGCGCCAGCTGGGCGCAGAGGGTGACCGCCGAAACCGCGCCCGAGGCTAGGCCGACGTCGGTGGCCGAATAGAGCCGGGCTGCCACGATCCAGGCGAGGAAGCCAAACCCCATCGTGGCCACCTTCCCGGCCACGAGGGCGAGCGAGCTCATCAGCACCGCCATCGCCGTCCGCTTGGGGGCGGCCGCGGTCGTGACCGCGGGCGCGGTCATGGGCGTGGCGGGGGCCAGCGCAACCGGACCCTCGGTCGGCCCGTCAGCGGCCACGGGGGGCGAGCTCTCCGATCATCGCCGTGTAGTTGAAGACCGTGAACGCGGCGTAGTACGGGATCCAGCGGGGCGACAGCCGCACGATGCTCAGGACGACGCCGCGGGCGCCCGCGGCCAGCGGGAGCAGGAGCAGGCGAGCCCCACCGGCGCGGTGCTTGCGAATCATCCGGGCCAGGCCCCGTCCGTCCGCCCGGAACTGCCCACGGGCGAACGCCCACGTGTCGTCGAAACGGTGCCGCACGATGACGTCCCGCGACACGCCCGCCTTCGCCCCCGCGCTCGCGAGCCGCCAGCGCAGCTCGATGTCCTCGCCCGATTCGAAGGTGGCGTCGAAGCCGTGGGCCAGGAGCGCATCGCGCTCGAAGATCGTCGCCACGAGGCCGAACCACCAGCGGCTCCGCCCGGTGCGGTGGTGATGGGCCAGGGCCTGGCCCCAGTAGCCAGGCCCGGCTTCGCTCTCGAGGCCAGCCTGCAGTGCCACGTACCCGTCCCGCTGGAACTCCCGGAAGAGGGCCGCCAGCGAGCCATCCGGCAGGATCACGTCGGCGTCGACCAGGGCAACCCAGCGGGTCGTCGCGGCCAGGGCGCCCATCGATCGCGCGGCCGGCAGCCCGCGACCCTCGTCGGACAGGATCCGAGCGTCGTGCCGGCGGGCAATCTCGCGCGTGGCGTCCGTTGACATGCCGTCCACGACGATGACCTCGGCCGGCCGCTGGCGGGCGATCGACGCAAGGCACTCCTCCAGGATGGCCTCGGCGTTGCGGGCCGGGACGACCACCGTGATGTCGGAAGCCGCTCCGTCGGCCCGGGCCGTGGCGGCCGGGGTCGCTTCGCGCGTGACGGAGTCGGACGCTTCGAGGATCGGCGCGGCGTCAGACGGCATCGTCGTAGTCTCGGGCATGTGCTCCTCGCGATGCGTGGTGGATCAGTCCGGCGCGCTGAGCGGCAGGTACCGGGCGACCACGGCGTCGGCATTCTCGTATACGACCTCGAACCGCCCCGTGGCGAAGATCGAGCGACGGAATGCCTCCCACTCCGCTGGCGTGGCGCCCAGGATCATCTCCGCGTAAGCCTCCTGGCCTCGGGTGACGATGAGGTAGGCGTTGGGCTGCGCGGCGAGGTCGGTCATCATGGCGTCCAGCCGACCGTAGTACGCATCGTCGCCGATGGGACGGTACCGGTATTCGTCGTAGCGAGTCGCCTTCCACGGCAGGTTGCCCGACACGCCGACGAGCGTGGCGCCCGGCGGCGCGACGGCGTAGAGCTCCTTGACCGCAGCAACCTCGTCGCGGGTGAACGTCTCCAGGCGCTCGTTGCCGTACCGGGTGAGCATGAAGCCGCCCATGAGCGCGACGCTCACGACGGTGATCATGGTGATGGAAGCAACCCCGAGTCGGTCGGTCCGGCGCGGGAGGAACGCGTACGCGCCGAGGAGCGCCATGAAGGGCAGGCTGAAGAGGGCAATCCGGAGCAGCATCTCGCCGCCGTACGCCTGCACGAGGAAGAGCGGGAATGGGGCCACCGCCAGCGCGGCGGCCGTCACGTCCCACCGACCGTGGAATACGCGGCGGACCACGCCGAGGCCCGCGAGCAGCCAGGCCAGGCCGGTGAACCCGAGCCGCGCGTAGACGACGACCTGGTGGTCTGGGCTGCCGGACAACCGCCCCGTCAGGTTCGCCGCGAGCGATTCGGAGATCGTGCCCACGTACCCGGCGACGTTCTGGAAGTGCCCGATCAGGAAGGCGACGGCCATGAACGAGACCCAGCCCGCGATCAGGAGGACCATGAGGGCGGGGAGCGCCACCCATCGGACGCGCAGCAGCACGAAGAGGGCCGCCGTCGCGCCGAAGATGAAGAACGGTGTGAGCTGGTGCGCGGTCACCACGAATGCGAAGCCCAGGATGAGGATGGCGAGGACCCCCGCCCGGCGCACGGGCGAGAGCGACTCCGCGCGCATCGGGGTCCGTCCGAGGAAGCGGCCCACGAGCCACCGAAGACGACCGCGGATCGTCGGCAAGGCCGGCGCCTCGCTCGGGGCATCACCGCCGGCAAGCCATCGGACCAGCAGCGCCGCCGTGACCAGGTAGACGAAGATGCCCAGCGCCTGGGGTGAGAAGTAGTCCTGGCCGATCCAGTTGCCGAGGTAGAAGATCCAGACCCCCAGCCAGACGGCGCGCCGGTCGTCCGTCAGGCCGTCGAGCAGGGCGAACAGCGCCGGCAGGTAGAGGAGGTTGAACCAGAGGGGCGCCCACAGGGCGACGGGTGTCAGGTCCGGCAGCCCCGCGACGGCAGCCAGCGAGGCGACGAGGGCGAAGAAGCCTGGCCAGTTGTGGTAGGCATCGATCGCCGGATTGACCGTCCCGTTGCGGATGATGTAGTCGACGACGCCGAGATGGCGCCAGCTGGGCGAGAAGCGCGGGACGCCCGAAATCCACGGCGAGACGGCGTACAGCATCACGATCAGGACGAGCACGAGCAGGACCGCTAGCCAGGTGGGGAACGTGGAACGCGCGAGCATGACCGCGAACCCGCCCGCCAGGGGCAGGAAGGCCGCGTACGCCCAGACCGGGAGCACGGTCACGAGACCCAGGTCGCCGAGTCGCCCCAGGTCCGCGGCCGCGGCACCCAGCCACCAGATCACCAGGGCGGCGACACCGAGCGCCGCAATGGCGGGCACCACCAGCCGTTCCTGGTCGGGAAGACCGACGCCCGCCTCCCCGAGCCGCGCGAGGGGCGGGCGACGGGCGGGCGATTCCAGCGATGCCAGGACTCTTCTCCTCGCGTGGTCAGATGCCGCGGTCAGGCCCCGCGGCACCCTGTGGCCATCACTGGGTCACCAGGACATCGTCGGCGACCAGCGCGAATGTCTGCTTGGCGGTGTCGTTCCCCAGCTGGATCGACCGCACGCCGGAGGTTCCCAGCGACGCATCGGTCACCTGCAGGACGAGCGCCCCGTCCATCCGGAGCTCGATCACGCTCGCGCCTGTTCCCGCGGTCGTCACGTGGAGCTCAACGCGACTCCAGGTGCCCACCGGAAGCGTGCCGCTCGTGAGCCAGCGTGTGCTCCCGACCGCGGCGTAGACATGATCGCTGTCGGCGTTCTGGCGATAGACGCTCAGGAGCCGGGTTCCTGTGACGTCGAAGAGCCGGAAGAGCGGGACATTCGCGCCCGAGGCGCCCTCCTGCTGGACCTGGAGGTCGGCCGCAACGGTCACGTCGGTGTACGAAGCCCCGAAGTCGCGCCGGATGAAGGCCCGAGAGTTGGTCACCGTCGTCGCGGTGAGGCGGGCGGCATACGTCCCCGCGTGGACCACTCCCGACTGGACGGCCGCCGTCCCGTCGGCCCCGATCGTCACGGCCCAGGCTCCCGCGACGAAGGAGCCGCTCTCGAAGTCGTCGGAGAAGACGGTCGCGATTCCTGCGTCCACCGCCCAGCCTGCAGAGGCTGGCGTCGCGTCGGAGTTCCCCGCCTGATCGGTTGCGGTCACGGCGAAGGTGTGGGCGCCGTTCGCCAGGCCGTTGTACGTGCTCGGCGACGTGCACGCACTGGCCGTGGCCGCGTCCAGGCTGCAGGCAAACGTCGAGCCCGCTTCGGACGAGGAGAAGAAGAAGGTCGCCGACGCGCTCGTCACCGTGCCCGACGGCCCACCGTCGATGGTCGTCTCCGGCGCGACCGTGTCAACGGTCACGACATGAGCGTCCTGTGCCGAGAGCCCGCTCGTGTCGAACGCCGTCGCCGTGATCGTCACGGAGCCGTCCCGCGTTCCCGTGGAGTCCCACGTGGCGGTGTACGGGGAGGTGGTGTCGGTGCCGACGACGGTCCCGCCAGCCCGGAACTCCACCCGGGCCACGGCCACGTTGTCCGACGCCATCGCGGCCAGCGCGACGTTCCCCTTCAACGCGACACCCGCGGCTGGCGCCGTGAGCGAGACGCTGGGAGGCGTCGTGTCAACCACGTTCGTGTTGACCGTCCACGAGCGCGTGGCCGGCGTGAGGTCGGCGTTGCCCGACGAGTCCGTGGCAGCGACGGCGAATGCGTGAGCGCCGTCGGCCAGGCCGGCGTACGAGGTCGGCGATGTGCACGCCGTCGCCGTCGCGCCGTCGAGGCTGCAGGCAAACGTGGAGCCGGACTCCGAGGACGAGAAGGCAAACGTCGCGGTCGTCGACGACACCGGGCCGCTCGGCCCGCTGTCGATCGTCGTCTGCGGTGGCGTCGTGTCCGGCGTCCCCGTGAAGGCGATCCGGTTGTGCACGTAGTACGAAGTGTGGTCGTCGCCTGCCATCACCAGCAGGCCGGGCGCGCCCCGGAGCGGCTGCTTCGTGGAGGTGACGTTGTTGATCGTCGTATCGCTGGCCAGCTTGATGAACGGACTGCCCGGTCCACCCGGGAAGTTGGGGTTGTCCAGGCTGGTCTGCTTGTAGTAGATCACGCCGCCGCTGCAGCACGGCGCGGCCGCGAACATGTAGAGCTGGCGGTGCTCTGGATCGACGAGGACGATTGGGCGCGTCTGGTTGTCGGCGACGACGCTGAAGGTTCGCCGCTGCCAGCTCCCGTTGCCGTCCAGGATGAGCAGCAGGATCAACGGCTGCTGGGAGGTCGACGGATTGACGTCGTTGAGCGACGTCTTGACGGCGGCGAAGACCTGGCCGGAGCTGTCCGCCTGGAGCGACTTGATGTTGAGGTGGTCGTCGGCGTAATGGGGTCCCTGGAGGGCCGGGTTCATGTCCCAGGTCGCGTCCGGGTCGCCGTCGGCATGCGAGGCGAAGTAGACGGTGCTGTCGTTCTGGTTGCTCCACAGAACCCCGATCCGGCCGTTGTAGGCAACGAGGGTGGAGATGTCGTCGGCGTCAAGGTTGGATGCGCCGGTGACCGGCGGCGTGAACGGCGTCACGAACGTCTGCGTGTTCGTCGTCGAGTGGGTGACCATCACCTTGCGGCCCTTCGAGCCGTTCGAGATCGTCCACGTGGACCAGATGTTGCCAAGGGTGTCCTGGTCGATGATCAGCGCCTCGATCGCGCCGGTGGTGAGCGCGACGGGGAAGCCGCTGTCGAGGCTGTACTGCTTCGTCGCCGTGTTGTACGAGAAGCGGAGCAGCTTCGCCGTCATGTCGCTCGTCGACGCCCCTTCCTTGACGTGGGTGGAGACGTAGAGCTTGCCCGCGCTCGCGTCCCACAGGGCGTCGGCATCCGACTTGTTCCGCCCGTCCACCGTCGTGCCCGTGTCGGACCAGGCGTTCGCCGCCCAGTCGAAGCGGTAGATGGAGAACGTCTTGCGCGACGAGCTCCACAGGATGCCCCACCAGCCGTCCTGGTTGAACCAGAGCTTGCTTTCCGGCTTCTGCCCCGTCGGGGCGGACACTCCGCTGTAGGAGAAGTCCCGGTAGCCAACGTCACCCACGGCCGCGGGCGCCACCGGCGCAGCGGAGGGCGCTGCGCTGGGCGTCGCCACGGCCCCCGTCACGGTCCCGGCAACCAGGACCATCGCCAACAGTGCGGCCAGCGACCCGTGTCGCCGGCGCCGGACTATCCACAAAGCTCGCACGTCAGGCCCCCATCCGCCCTGCCGCAATGCGGCGGGCACATCTTCCGGTCGCCCCCGCGCCGGTCATCGATCGACCTTCACGTTGTCGACCACCAAGTCAAAGCTCTGGCCCTTCGAATCGTTCCCCACCTGCACTGCGCTGACGGCCTGGGCAGCCGCGATCGGCGCCTCGCCGACCAGGCGACCGTCCATCCGCACTTCCACCGTTACGCCGTCCACCCCCGAACGCACGGCCATGTCGAGGCGCGCCCACGTCTCCAGCTCCAGCCGCGCCGACGTCGGCACGTGGACATCGCCGATGCCGATCCAGACTCGTCCCCCTCTGTGGTTCTGGCGATAGACCGAGAGGATGCGCTCCCCAGCCGCATCGAAGAGACGCACCAGGGGCACATTGCCGCCCTCCGGACCCTCGGCAAGCATGCGGAGGTCCAGGCCGACGGCCAGCTCCGATTGCGGAGTCGGAAGCGCGAAGCGAGCGGCGGCCCGAGCGCCGGCGTCCCCGCCCGCCGACAGCCGCAGGGCGCCACGGTCGGTACGTGCCGTACCCGACTCGAGTCGGACAACCGATGACGGACCCAGGAGCGTCGACCAGCCCTGGAGGCTCGGCTCCTCGAACCCGTCCACGAGCCAGGCCACGGCGGTGCCGGCCGGAGCAGTCCTGCCGGGTGCCACCACCGGAGCGACCGTCGGTCCCGGGGCGAATGTCGGCTTGGGAACCGCCGGGCCGTCGAGACTGATGTAGTTGTGCATGTACGAGTCAACCTTGTCGTCAGACGCCAGCACGAGGAGCCCCGTCGCGATCCCGACGCTCTGCTTCGTCGACGTCGGGTTGTTGAGCGAGCCCGGGCTGCCCCGCTTGATGAACGGCGTTCCCGGACCTTCGGGGAAGTCGATCGCGTCCAGGCTTGTGGCCTTGTAGTAGATCGTCCCGCCCGAGCAGCACGGCCCGCTGGTGAAGACGTAGAGCTCGCGATGGTCCGTGTCGACCATCAGGAGCGGGCGGGTGGCGTTGTCCTTGACGATCCCCACGATGTGGTGTTGCCACGTTCCCTCGTGGGTCAGCAGGAGCAGGACGATGAGCGGGTCACCCGGAGCCGCGTTCGGCGCGTCGTTGCGCGAGGTCTTGACGACCGCCAGGAGCTGGCCCGCCGGATCGTTGCGCAACGCCTTCAGGTTTATGTGGTCGTCCGCGAGCGTCGGCCCCTGGATGGCGGCGCTCACCGTCCACTTATCGTCGCTCGCGCCGTTCGCCAGGCTCGCGAAGTAGATCGCGCCATCGTTCTGGTCGCTCCACATGACGCCGATCGCGCCCTCGTAGGCGACGACGGCCGAGATGTCGTCGGCGGTCAGGTTCTGGGCCTCGTCGAGGGGCAGGGCGTACGGCGGCACCCACTCCCGGTCGTCGCCCAACGTGTGCGTGACGTAGACGCGCTCGTCGCGGGTGAATGTCACCCACGTGCGCCCCAGGTCGTCGCGATCCAGCACGAACGTCTCCGCCCCGCCATCCGTGACGAGGACGGGAAACCCGCGGTCCAGGGAGTATCCGCGCGAGGTCGAGTCGTAAGAGAAGCGGAGGAAGAGCGCCGCGTGCTTGGCCGAATGGGGGTCGGTGCCCCCGCTGATCGCGTAGAGATGCGCGCCGTCCCAGAGAACATCGGCGCGCGAGGCATTCCGGTCATCCAGGATCGTGCCCGTGTCGATCCACGTGCCCGTGGCGGTCTCGAACCGTTCGATCACGTAGGCGTCGCGAGCCGGGACGAAGAGAGATCCCCACCACGACCCATCGTTGAACCACAGCTTCGCGGCTTCGGGCTTCCTGCCCGTCGGCGACTTCACGCCGTTGGCGGCGAACGAGAAATCCATGGCCCCGACGTCCGCGATGAGGCCCCGCGGGGCTTCGGGTCCTCGGTCGAACAACGAAGGGATCGCGAGGATCGCGACGAGCGCGGTCAGGCCGATGGTGGCGAGGATCAGGCGAGGAACCCTGGCGACACGCCGGGTGAGCCGGCGAACTCGAGGATGGCGACGAACGCGGTCCATGAGCAACCGAGACGAAGAGTGGTGCGTCGACGCACCGCTTGGAGCACTGGACTCCCCTCGGAGGGACGAGTCGCCGTTGTCAACCCCTCCCTGTTCGGCGCCTCCGGGCATCCGCCGATCCCGGACGTCGGACGGGGACCACTGCACGCTGGACGGTCTCCTGCCTTGCGGGGCGCCATCTTGCCACGAAGGGTCAAAGACCGCCATCCATAAGTACCGGCCGCCAACTGCTCGGGAGCGCACGTCGCACCACGCAACCGCCCGCGGCACGCTGTCGACCTTTCGCGCCCAGCCGGACGATACCGTGGTACGGTCGGGCCCCCTCGACGGAGAGGCCGGTGAGCCGGACCCATGGCCGACCGTTGCGGTCCCAGCCATCGTCCGGGCGCGGTGCGCATGATCACATCACGCATGCGAGGCTGAAATGGTCGCAACGCCCAGCCGCCAGATCGGTCGTCGGCAGAACGCTTGGCGTCGGCGGCTGCTCGCGTCCACGATCACGATCGTCCTGCTGGCTGTGTCCACGACGGGCGTCGCAGGCGCCGCGCGCGTACCCGAACCGACGGCGGCGAGGATGGCGGCCCCGACGGCGTGGGTGATCGCCATCCCGCGTGTCGTGCGCCACGTGGCCGTCACGGGACGCGACTCGAACGACGGGTCGGCCCGGAGGCCGTGGCGCACGATCCAGCACGCCGCGGACCTCACGCCCGCCGGAGGCACGATCCGTGTGCACGCCGGGACATACAGGCACTTCGCGATCACCCGGTCCGGCTTGGCCGTGGAGTCAGCCCCGGGCGAGCGCGTCGTCGTCTCGGGCGGCATCTACGCGATCCTGGTCCGCGGGGTGACCTCCGCCACGATCCGCGGCCTCGTCATCCGGGACGCGCGGCAACTCTGGGGATCCGGCGTCCGGATCGAATCGAGCAGGAACGTGCTCGTCGAGCGCAACGTCATCCGGTACAACCACAGCTTCGGGATCAAGGTGAAGGGTGCCGCGGATGTCACGATCCGCCACAACGACATCGCCAAGAACGACACTGGCATCGAGCTGAGTGGCGCCGTGGGCGGCATGATCGTGATCGACAACGACATCCACCACAACGACCAGATGGTGACGAGCTCGCGCGGCGGCAACGCGATCGTCTTCACGAAGACGGCCGGGCTGATCACCGTGGTCGGGAACCGCATCTGGGGCAATCGCGCCCGGCACCTGGCCGACGCCGGGTACGACGGGGGGGCCTTCGAGGTCTACGCGGCGTCCGACCTGGTCATCACATCGAACCTCCTGTGGGACAACAACAACGCGATGGAGACCGGCACCGACGGCAGCGCACCGTGCAGCCGGATCCAGTTCACCCGCAACATCGTGCGGGGGATGGGCACGGTCGCCGGGGAGACGGCCGGGATGATCCTGCGCTGTGCGGACGACTCGACGGTTGCCCACAACGTGTTCGACGGCGTCGACGACTACGCCTTCTACCTGGCGGACAGCGGCGGCTATGCGGGCTCGATCGCCGGCCTGCGAATCGCCGATAACATCGTCGTCCGCGGGCGCGCCTACAGCCTGGGGAGCGGGATACCGGCCGGCCTGCTGATCGACTACAACCTCGTCTTCCCGGGTGGCTCGCAGGCGACTTACGGCGACCGCGTGGCCTACGTCGAGGGACGAGGCAACACCTCGAGCCTGGAGGAGTTCCGGTCATGGACCGGCTACGAAGAGCATGGGCTCCAGGCCGACCCGCTGTTCGTGGACCGCGTCGCGGGAGACTACCGCCTCGGGGCAACGTCGCCCGCCATCGATGCCGGCCTCGCGGTGACGAGCGAAACGTACGCGGGCGCAGCGCCGGACCTGGGGGCGCACGAGCTGATCCCGTAGCCACGCCACTACCTGCGCCCGCAGCGGAGGCGCCGCTGCAGGTGGCGCCGCTGCAGGTGGCGCGTCCGCGCACCACCCACCGGGTGGCGAGTGAGGCCGCGGGCGAGCGAGACTGTAGAGTGCTCGCCGTGATCGAACCCTCCGGCCCGCAGGCCGCCCCGTCCGTTTCCGTCGTCATCTGCGCGTACACCGAGGCGCGCTGGGACGAGCTCGTGGCCGCCGTCGACTCGATGCGGGCCCAGGAGACGTCGGTGCTCGAGACGGTCCTCGTCATCGACCACAACGCGGGCCTGCTGGATCGCGCCGCGCGAGAGATCCCCGGGGTCGTCCTCGTCGAGAACATCGAGCAGCGCGGCCTCTCCGGCGCCCGCAACAGCGGCGTCCGCGTCGCCCGGGGAAGCGTCATCGCCTTCATGGACGACGACGCGTGGGCCGACCCCGCCTGGTGGACCCACCTCGCCGCGGTCTACGCGGACTCGGCAGTCATGGCCGCGGGCGGCGCCATCGTGCCATCCTGGGAGCGCGGGCGGCCCTCCTGGTTCCCCCGGGAGTTCGACTGGGTCGTCGGCTGCACCTACCTGGGCATGCCCGAGACGCGCGCAGCGGTCCGCAACCTGATCGGCTGCAACATGTCGTTCCGCCGCGAGGCCTTCGAGGAGGTGGGCGGGTTCTCGCACGGCATCGGGCGGATCGGCACGCGCCCGCTCGGCGGCGAAGAGACGGAGTTCAGCATTCGCGCGAGGCGTCGCTGGCCCGACCGCGTGATCCTCTACGAGCCGGCAGCGGTCGTGAACCACCGCGTCCCGGCGGCGCGCGGGACGGTGCGCTACTTCCGCTCGCGGTGTTACGCCGAGGGCCTCTCCAAGGCAGCGATCTCGAAGCTCGTGGGCAGCGGCAGTGCCCTGGCCACGGAGCGCGGCTACGCGGTTCGCACCCTGGGCGGGGGCGTGGCCCGGAATCTTGCGGACACCGTCCGCGGGAGCGGCCTCTCGGGGCTGCGCCGGGCGGCGGTGATCGTGCTCGGCTTGGTGGCCACGACGTCCGGCTACGTCGTGGGGCGGATCTCCGCCCGGCCGGCCACGGCCCCCGAGACATCGCGGCAATGACCATCACCGTCACCCGCCTCGTCGCGGAATCGCTGCCCCAGACGCCGGCGCAGGCCCTGGCCTTCGCTGTCGACGGCATCATCATCGTGCTCGTCATCGGCCTGCTCGTGACCCGACTCCTCGTGCAGGCAGCCGGCCCACAGCATGCCCGCACGCTCAGGGCGCTGGACCTGGCCCTCGTGCCGCTCGCCGTCGTCGTTGCCTTCTTCCTGTACGTTCGCCTCCAGGAGATCCTCCCGCTTGGCTGATCGCTTCCTGGGGTTCGTGCGAAGCGCCTCCCGGCCCGCCACCATCAGGGCACGGGGCTTCGAGGATCACGCCGCCCTCCTCGTGGGCACACTCGCCGCGGGCCTCCTGCTGGTCGCCGAGCTCGCGCTTCTGTTGGGAGGGCTCGTACCGGGCACGGTCGCCCACGCCATCGCCCTGCTCGGCCTGATCGGGCTGGGGCGTGCACGATGGGACCGCCCGGAGGGCCGGCTCTGCCTGGCCCTCGCGGTCGTCCCGGTGCTCCGGCTGGCCAGCATCGCGCTGCCGGCAGTCATCCTTCCCGAATACACCTGGTACGTGATGATCGGCATCCCGACCTTCCTGGCCATCGGCATCGCCGCACGGGTCCTGGCGCTTCGGCCGGCCGACCTCGGAATCCGCAGCACGCCGTGGCGCGAGGTCGCGGTCCTGGCGGTCGCCGGCGTGGCGCTCGGGCTGGCCGGCTTCGTCATCGGCGAGCCGGCCCCGCCGCCGGCGGGCATCTCCATCGCCGAGATCGTGCTGACCTCGCTGGTCCTGGTCCTCTTCGGCGCCTTCCTGGAGGAGCTCCTGCTGCGCGGCCTCGTCCAGCGCGTGGCCGCCGAGCTCCTCGGTGATCGCGCGATCATCGTGAGCGCCGCCCTCACCGGCCTCCTGTACCTGGCCTCGCTCAACCTTCGCTACGTGGTGTACATGGTGGCGATCGCGATCCTCTTCGGCCTCGTGGCCCGCCGGACGGGGTCGATCGCGGGGCCCGTGGCCGGGCATGCCGTGCTGCTCTTGACCCAGATGCTCTTCTGGCCGCTGGTGCTGGGCTGATGGGCCCAACGACCCGCGAGCGCTGGACCCGGCTGCGCGAGCAGATCCGCGGGCGCGCCCTCCCGCTCGCCCTGGCGGCCTGGACGGTCATCGTTGCGCTTGCGCTGCTCCTCGGGGCAACGGCTGCCATCGGGCCGCTGGTCGTCGGGTACTCCGTCATCGCGCCCGGACTCGCGCTCGTCCGGCTCCTGCGGCTGGGTGAACCGGCCCTCGAAACGGTCGTCGCGGTCGTGATCAGCGTCTCGATCGCCGGCCTGCTGGCCCTCGTGCAGATCTACGCGGGACTTTGGGCGCCCACGCTGGTCACGTGGGCCCTCGTCGGCGTGACCACGTTCGCGCTCCTCGCGGATCCGGTGATCCTGCCCGCGGCGACGCGGGCCCGAATCGGCGCTCGGCTCGCCCCCGTCCGCGCGCCTCTCGCCGCCGCTCGGAGTCGGGCCGTCGCCTGGCTGGCGAAACCCAGCGGATGGGGCGCCGAGTCGGAGGAGCTTGCCCTCGACGGTGGCCTCCGGGCGCGGCTGGCCGGCCGACTCACGGCCCGCGAGCTGCGGCCCCCGGTGGAGGTGGCGGTGCCGTCCCGCGCCACGCGCCGGCGCCGGCTGGCCGCGACCTCCCGGCCGACGACGGCGCCGGACCACCTCCTCGAGGCGCCGCGTGGGATCGGCGCGACCACCGACGGATTCTTCGACGGGCTGATCGAGCGCAACGAGCAGGGCGAGCGCCCGGAGACGGACGCGAGTCGGGAGGGGCGTGACTGACGTGCGCATCATCACGCTCTCCAACAACAAGGGCGGCAGCGGCAAGACGACGACGACCGTCAGCCTCGCCGCCGCATTCGGGGAGCAGGGCCTGCGAGTCCTCGTGATCGACCTGGACCCGCAGGGTTCGGCGACGCGCTGGCTCGGCCAGGAGGAGGCACCGGCGGGCCTGGTCGAGTTCTCCCGCGGCGGGCTCCGTGTCGCCGACCTCATCGTCGGGACGACGGCCTCGGGCGTTGACTTGATCCCGACGACTGCCAGCTTGGTCGCCCCGGACGAGAACGAGGACACGGACACCGGGATGGCGATCGTCCGGTCATTTGCGCGCCTGCCGGACTACTGGGACCTGGTCCTCATCGACACGCCGCCCGTGGTGAACTACCTGTCGCTGGCGCCGCTGGTCGCCTCGGATCACGTGGTGATCCCCATCGAGACCCACGCCCTCGCTTTGTCGGGTCTCGTGAGCGTCGTCAACAGCGTCCAGCGCGCTCGGCAGCGGGTCAACAAGCAGCTCAACCTGCTCGCCATCGTGCCCTGCCGCGTGAATGCCACGCTTCACGCGCGGGAGATCGTGGACCGCCTCCGACAAGATTACGGCGACGTGGTCACGCGGAGCCAGATCCGCGAGAGCATCCGGGTGGCCGAGGCGCCCGCGTTCCGCATGCCGATCACGCGGTACGCCCCTTTGAGCGCGAACGCCCAGGACTATCGCGCCGCGGCTGCCGAGATTCTGGTGCGTCTCGGCGATCTTCGATCGTAGCGGCGGCCAGGCGCGGCAGCGCCGCCGGTGCGCGGGAGCACCACCAGCGTGCGCCGAACGTGAAATGAACCCCGTTCACTCGTTGTACTAGGGGATTCTCCCTAGTACGATCGGCCTATCGCGACGCGGTCATGGAACCGCACCGCGGACCGTCCGAAGGCGGCCCGGCGCGTAGGACTCATCGGGGCCCGGGTCATCAGGCCCGGGCGCATCCACTACGTGGAGCGGGGCTGCCTCAGCGCAGCCGCGACTGTGTGCGGTCGCCCGCGATCTTGGAGGGCTGGATCGGGCGCGGGTGACGGAGGGGAGGACTGGATGTCGACGCTCACCTACCCGACGGTCGGGACCATTGGCGATGCGGCCTCTGCGCCGTCGCACCACCAGCCCGGGTTCACCGTCAGCGTGGTCGTCCCCGCCAAGAACGAGGCCCGCAACATCGCCTGGGTCCTGGAGCACATGCCGCTCTCCGTGGACGAGGTGATCGTCGTGGACGGCAACTCCACCGACCAGACCATCGAGGTAGCCCGGGCCATCCGCCCCGACGTGGTGATCGTCTCTGAGCCCGGCCGCGGCAAGGGCACGGCCATGCGCACCGGCTTCGCGGTCGCCCGCGGCATCTTCGTCGTGGTCCTCGACGCCGACGGCAGCATGGACCCCCGGGACATCGACCTCTACGTCGAGCAGCTCGCGGCCGGCGCGGACCTCGTCAAGGGATCGCGCTACATCACCGGCGGCGGCTCGACCGACCTCACGCGCGTCCGATCCCTGGGCAACCGCGCCCTCCTGTTCGCCTCCAACCTCATCTATCGCCAGTCGTTCACGGAGCTCTGCTACGGGTTCATGGCCCTCCGAACGAGCCGAATCCCCGAGCTCCGACTGGAGGCGACGGGGTTCGAGATCGAGACGGAGATCGTCACGAAGGCCTTGCGCCACGGGCTCGCCATCGCCGAGGTGCCCAGCCGCGAATCCCCCCGGATCTCGGGCGCGAGCAATCTTCACGCCTTCCGGGATGGTGTGAGGATCGTGCGGACGATCATCCGCGAGGCCCTGCCCTGGCGTAACCGACCCGTCCCGGTCATGGGAGTGACGAGCACGCACGGACCGGAAGCCTGGATGGATCAGCTCGAGGAGCGAATCCTCGGCGAGTCGGCGATGCCGCGCGAGACAGAGATCGCGGTCGCCGACTGACCGGGGCGCCGCAGGTCGCCGGGATCGCCGCCGTGGCCGACTGACCCGCGCGGGGGCCGGCCGCCGGGCACCACCAGATCCGCCAACGAGTCCCGACCGGGCGTGGACGCGGCTGCCCGCGGCGTCGAATCCCGACCGGGCGTCGGCCGCCCCGCCGATCAGGTGCCGGCCAGCTCCGCCATCTCCACGAGTCGGATGCGCCGTTCCCGGGTGGCCGCCTCGTGCAGCGCCGGTGCGAATCCCGACCGGCTCACGAGCACGATCTGTGGATTCGCGACCACGTTCGTCGCCCTGCGCAGCGCGGGCAGCTTGAAGCGGTCGATCTCGCCCAGGATGCCCACGTCCATCGGGCGGCTGCGCCACCTGACCTCGCCCACGACCGTCACGCGGTTGCGCGCGATCCCCACGATGTCGATCTGCTCGCTCGTGCGCTCGTTGGTCGCCCGGAACTCATCGAGCGCCGGACCCCACCACAACCCGACCCTCGTCGCGCCGCCCACGCTGGTGCGCCGGATCCAGTCCCGCGCCACCTCCTCGATCCCGGGCGCGAGGTGGTCGGCGAGCTCCGGCAGGATCTCGGACTCGAGCACCGTGGCTGGGGCAAGGCCCGCCTCGAGGTCGGCCTGGAACGGGAAGACGAACCGGAACCAGAAGCGCAGGAACCCGTCGCTGATCTCGTAGAGGCGGTTGCGTCCCGCCCGCTCGGGATCGGTGACCGGAACCCTGGCGGTCACGATGCCCAGGTTCTCGAGGGTCCGCAGATAGCGGCCCAGCGAAGGCGCGGAACAGCCACGACTTTCCGACGCGGCGTCTGCCGCGGAGAGTCATCGCGCGCCACTCGGCGTCGTTGTCGTACCACTCAGAGATCGGTGCTCGCGCACCGATGGAGCTCCCTCACGGCCGGCGGGCATAACAGGAGCCGAAGTTAGTTGCTTCGGTTCCTGTGAGGTGTGAGCCGGGGATTGGCCCCTTCCACCGACGACTCCGCGCGGCACGTCGCCCTGGATGACGCAACGATCATCGACTACGGCGCCGATGGCTCCGTGGTCGGCGTCGAGTTCATCTCACCGTCTGACCGTCCTTCTTCGTGTCTTCGCGACGACGCTTGTCGTCAGCGGCCAGTGCGCGCTTCACTGCCGAGCCGAGGCGCGGGAGTTGTCGTGCGACCACTCCGCGGATGATGAAGATGTCGACCGTCCCGTAGTCGTGGACGATCCTGGAACGGATGCCCTTGACATCGGGCCACGCGATGTTCGGGATCTCGGCCAGGGCGCCAGGCGAGGTCTTCCGCGCCTCTTCTCCGACCTGCGTGACCCGCATCAGAACGGCGTCGACCGTCTCGGGGTTCTTCCACCACGCTCGACCGTGCGCCTTCGCGTAGCCGATCGCGGCCGCGGCATGGCCGAGGAGCAGTTCGAAGTGTGCGCGGTCGCGATCATCCATACACGACCACTCCCTCGGTCTCGGCCTTCGCCCGGATGGGATCGCGCAGCACGCTCGCATCGCTCACGTCGACCTCGCGGCCGACGAGCGCCTCGAGGTCGCGCCGCAACGCGAGGTCGTCCTCGAGTCTGCGCCGAACACCACGCTTGCGTTTGACCATGACGTCGACGTCGGAATCCGGGCGGAAGTCGGCGTGGACAGCGGACCCGAAGACGCGGATCTCGCTGAGCCCATAGCGGCGGGCGACCTGCGCCA
>Ga0315276_10001675_pt1 | contig 19951 bp, 18 predicted proteins | sample YL17G05_0_MG_FD_204542 | JGI IMG/M metagenome (GOLD analysis project Ga0315276, IMG submission 204542) | Sediment microbial communities from Yellowstone Lake, YNP, Wyoming, USA - YL17G05_0 | ecosystem: Environmental > Aquatic > Freshwater > Lake > Sediment | place: USA: Wyoming | collected... | reverse complement strand
AACCAGGGTCTGTTGGCAGCGGCAGGCATGTGGGATTTTGGCTGCTCGCTGAAGATGAAGCTGAAGGAAAAGGCCACCGGCGAGGAGCACATCTCAGCGCCAGCTTTCGTGCTCGACTACGGTCACGCGGCAGGCGAGGAAGAGGCGATGGTAGAAGTATTGATGGGGCTAATGGCGATGGCGGCCGAAGGGGAGAGGAGAGACCTGATGATTTCGCTGCCCACGGAGAGCCGCCTGTTTTCTTTGATGGATGATCTGCCTCACTCCACAACGCTGTTCCGGATTCTCACGCCTGGGACTCCCACGCCAGCGAAGACCAACGGCTCAGTGTACCTCGACCCTATCTACGTGTAGGCCACATGGGCCCAGTCAGAGCTGGACGCCGCCCTCGACCACGCGCCTACCTACTGTGCTTCCAGGAAGTTCAACACCTCTTCCTTGAACTGGGAGGTCAAGCGGACGCCGAGGTGATCAGTGCCGGGTCCCGGTATTGTGACCAGCTTGGCACCGGGAATCGCTGCCGCTAGGTCCTCCACGCCCGCAGTCGTGGTGTCTTCTTCCCCATTAATGATCATCACCGGAATCTTGACATCAGCAAAGTCGGACGCTTCGTAGTGCTGCCCGAGAGGCAAGAATTGAATGGCGCAGGCGGCCATGGCCTCGCGAGTGTCGCGGTCGGCCCCTGCCTGATCAAAGGCGTCGCGTAGCACCTTCATCAGCGGGTTCGTGATCGTCGAGGGGTCTTCGGCCATGAGGGCATCGTACACCGCTTGCGCCGTGGCGGGGTCGTTGGGCTTGAGATTACCGCCGGTGCCACCGAGGATCACGGAGTTGAGTCTATCCTGGTGGTTGATCAGCACCCAGGAGGAGATGAAAGACCCCATCGAATAGCCGAAGATATCAGCCTTCTCGATTCCAAGGTAGTCCATCATATTGATGACGTCCTGTCCCATCTTTTCAACCCGGTAGTCCTCAGGATCGTGAAGCTTGTCACTCTCACCGTGGCCGCGGTTATCCAAGGCAATGACCCGACGCCCGGCGCCGGTCAGGACATCCACCAAGCCAGTCGTCACCCAGTCGCCCTCGATACTACCGAAGAGGCCATGCACCAGAACGATCGGAGCCCCCTCGCCAAACGTCTCGTAGTGAATCTTTACGCCGTCGGAGTCAAAGAAACCTGAGGGGGCGACGGTGGCAGTAGGCGGCGCAGGCGTCACCTTCTCTTCCCCTTCTTCGCCGCCACAGCCGACAAGCAACATACCCGCTACGACACCAGCGACAGCAGCCAGTCGGACCACTCCCGATCGATTCATGTTCACCCCCTTCACTCTGCGATAGCAGTCATGACCTGCATCGTACGTTGCGAGTCGCAACACTAACCCACACACGCCCACGGGGCATCTTACGCCCGGTGCCAGCGAACCGCAACCAAGGCCCTGCCAGCCGTGTACGCCGAAAGACCTTGACGCCTCTCCCAGTGCTCCGCTATGCTCGCTGCTGATCGGCGATCCAGGACACTTCAGGCTGTGAGATACCAGAGACTGGTTCAACGTCCATTCTCGAGGAGCATGCCATGCCAACGTGGATGAAACCTAGGCTAGCGCACTGTCTGATCGCGGTCGGCGCCTTGATGCTGGCAGGATGTAGCGGCGGCGGAGAAGAGTGCGCTACTCCTGCTACGCCGACAACGGGCGCAGTGAAGTCGACAGCCACTACCCAGTCCTACGTATGGCCTGCGGCCGACTGGGAGCTATCAGACCCTGAAGAAGAAGGGATGGACAGCACCAAGCTGGAGGGCGTGGCCACGTACTGTGAGGAGCACGGCTGCCGCGCCGTCGTCGTCGTTAGACACGGGCGCATCGCGTGGGAGCGCTACTGGGGCGGCTGGGACGAGAATTCCACCGATAATAGCTGGTCAATGGCAAAGAGCATCACCAGCGCCCTCGTTGGCATCGCCATCGCTGAAGGAAAGATCAAGAGCCTCGACCAGAGCGCAGCCGACTTCATTCCAGAGTGGCGCAGTGACAATCGAGAGAAGGTCACCTTGCGGCACTTGATCACGATGACATCGGGCCTCTCATGGAGGATGATCTATGATCCGCCGTCGGGCGATACCGTCCAGATGCTGGGCGCAGATGACGCAGTGGGCTATGTTGTAGCCCGGTCCATGTACCGTGAGCCGGGCTCCGACTGGTACTACGCTGATGGCGATACCGAGACTTTCTCACGCATCCTCAAGGCAGCTACCGGCATGGAGGTCGGCCAGTATGCGCAGCAAGTGCTCTTTGGGCCCATCGGCATCAAAGACCCCACTTGGCTGACCGACAAGCTCGGCCAGGCGCTGACTTTCTGCTGCGTCTTCACCACAGCGAGAGATTTCGCGAGGTTTGGCTATCTCTTCCTTAGAGACGGACGATGGGACGGTGAGCAGGTGGTGCCAGAGGAATGGGTGCACGAGTCGACGCAGCCGTCACAGATGGAGAACCCGAACTACGGGTACTACTGGTGGCTATTCGATCTCCCGCGTGTGCCGCCAGACACGTTCATGGCGATGGGATTCCAGACGAAGCGCATCTACGTCATCCCCAGCCTGGACATAGTAGCCGTGCGCTTGGGTGAGGGAGACGACAAGAACTGGGACATAGCGCCTTCCTGAGGCCGATTGTTGAAGCGGCGACAGCAACGGAATGACGATACCGCGCGAACAAGCATATCAGCGTACACGCCCATACTGCTTGACGCCCCGAAAAATGCTCTGCTATACTCCTGCTTGAGAAGGAGTGTAGCTCAGCCGGTAGAGCAGCGGTCTCCAAAACCGCCGGTCGGGGGTTCGAGTCCCTCCACTCCTGCCAAATTCGAAGCTATGAGCCGGGGGAGGCGTAGAGTCACTCCGGCTGAAGGAGCTAGAAGCGCACTGAGCCGAGGTGGTGGAACTGGCAGACACGCGGTCTTGAGGGGGCCGTGCCTTCGGGCGTAGGGGTTCAAATCCCCTCCTCGGCACCAAGATCAGAAGCGGACAGGACGCTTTGCGGCGACGTAGCCAAGTGGCAAGGCAGGGGTCTGCAAAACCTCGATCACCGGTTCGAATCCGGTCGTCGCCTCCAATCTCAATTACGGGCTCAGAACACCAGCGACCGAGGCGGGTTCTGAGCCCTGTTTTCGAATACGTGGGAGAAGAAGCCAAGCCGGTTGCATAGCTCGTCGGGAGAACCAGGCCGGGGTGGCGGAATTGGCAGACGCGGCGGACTTAAAATCCGCAGACCCTCGCGGTCGTGTGGGTTCGAGCCCCACCCCCGGCACCAACTCGGGGATCGAGTAGTATTGTTCTTATGACAACTACAGCGGCTACCCAATACGAGACAGTCATCGGCTTGGAGGTGCACGTCCAACTCCTCACCGCGAGCAAGATGTACTGTCGCTGCAGCGCCAGCTACGCCGATTCGCCGCCCAACACGCACGTATGCCCCGTCTGCCTGGGTATGCCCGGTGTCCTGCCCGTGATAAACCAGCAGGCAGTAGAGTTCACGATCATGACCGCCCTAGCGCTTAACTGCGAGATACCCCCTTACTCCAAGTTTGACCGCAAGAACTATCCCTATCCTGATCTAATGAAAGGCTACCAGATATCGCAATACGATTTGCCGCTCTCCTGCAACGGCTGGTTAGGGGTAGAGGTCGACGGTGCCCACAAACGCATCGGGGTCACGCGCGTCCATCTGGAAGAAGACGTTGCGAAGCTACTACATCGCCAGAACGAAGCGGGTGAGACCTACAGCCTAGTAGACGTCAACCGCGCCGGTGTGCCGCTTATGGAGATCGTCTCAGAGCCGGACATGCGCTCGCCAGAGGAGGCGCGGCAGTACCTCATGAAGCTGCGCCAGATCCTCCGCTATATCGGCGTCAGCACGGCGAACATGGAGGAGGGGAGCTTCCGCTGCGACGCCAACATCAGCCTGCGCCCTGCAGGAAGCGTCGAGTTGGGCGCCAAGGTAGAGGTGAAGAACATGAACAGCTTCCGGGCTGTGCACCGGGCGTTGGAATTTGAGGTGGAGCGGCAACGCGAACTCCTGGGAAAAGGCGAGCGGCTGATCCAGGAAACCCGCGGCTGGCTGGAGGAACAAGGAAAAACGGTGGCCCAGCGCACGAAGGAGTATGCCCACGATTATCGCTACTTCCCAGAGCCCGATTTGCCACCGTTGCGGTTAGAGCGCGCATACGTGGAGAATATCCGGGCGCGCCTGCCGGAGCTACCAGATGCGCGGAGGGAACGGTTTATCAAGCAGTACGGACTTTCGGAATACGACGCCAACCTGCTGACGGAGACACGCGCAAGGGCAAACTACTTCGACGTTTGTCTGGCCCCTCTCGCCGGCGGTGATGGGAATCTCCTCCAGCAACGGGCAAAGGGTGTGAGCAACTGGGTTCTAGGGGATTTCGCCCGTCTATTGAACGCGGCAGGCATAGAGATTGACCAGGCCAAGATTGAACCGCGGCAGCTTTATGATATGATTGGCATGATCGAAGAGGGCATGCTCAGTGGAAAGAGCGCGAAGACCGTCTTCGAGCGGATGTTCGATACCGGCCAGAGCCCGCAGGCATTAGTGAAGGAACTCGGCCTCACCCAGATCAGCGGTACCGAGGAGGTCGCGGCAGTAGTAGACAGCGTACTTGCAGCGAACTCGAAGGCAGTGCAGGACTACAGGAGCGGTAAGACCGAAGTCATCAAGTTCTTGGTCGGACAAGTGATGAAGGAGACACGTGGTCGCGCCAACGCTGAGTTGGTGAATGACCAGCTTCGAGAGCGTCTAGAACAAGGATAGCAATTGCTGCCATTCCCTTTGTTGGCTGGGATGATGCAACAGATGCGTTCGCTCAGGCAGAGCAATTTCATAAAGTGGTTCTATTTCGGCATGCACATCAAACGGTGGCTGTTGCTGCTGTTGGTGGGTGTCGCCATCATGGGCCTCGGCTTCTCATACCTTCTGCGCGAGGCGTATGTTACCTACACATTCCCCGAATCTGCGTACTACATTACTCTCCAGTTCGTGCCCCGCTGGCTGCGCGGCATCATGTTCATCGGCGGGAGTGTCGGCATCATACTGCTGGCGATCTGGAAACTCAACCGCTCGCTCCTATCGGCCTTCATTCGTCCCGGCCAAGATGAAAGCTTGGTGAACATTCTCTATAACTATCGCTACCTCAACCGAGGACCAAAGATCGTGGCCATCGGCGGCGGCACGGGCCTCTCGGCGCTGCTGCGCGGTCTCAAGGAGTACACCGGGAATCTAACAGCTATAGTCACCGTCGCTGATGACGGCGGCAGCTCCGGCCGACTGCGACGCGAGCTGGGCATCCTTCCCCCAGGCGACGTGCGCAACTGCATCGCGGCGCTGGCGGACGCCGAGCCCCTAATGACCAAGCTGTTCCAGTACCGCTTCAGCGACGGCTCCGGGCTGGAGGGCCACAGCTTCGGCAACCTGTTCATCGTGGCGATGTCCGGCGTGACGGGCAACTTCGAGGAGGCGGTGCGCGAGACAAGCCGCGTCCTGGCAGTACGGGGTCACATACTACCCTCGACACTTGCCAACGTCACTCTGTGCGCCCACACAGAGGACGAGGAGACCATTCACGGTGAATCGAACATTACCGATAGCCCCGGCCGCATCCGTGACGTGTATCTGCAACCCACAAGCGTTGAGGCGAATCCCGATGCGGTCCGGGCAGTCCTCAACGCCGACCTCATTGTGATAGGCCCGGGAAGCCTGTTCACGAGTGTGATGCCCAACCTGCTTGTAGATGGCATCCGTCAGGCGATACAGGCGTCGCCGGCCGTGAAGGTCTACGTTTGCAACGTGGCAACTCAACATGGAGAGACAGACGCCTTCACGGTGGCCGACCACTTCACGGCGCTAGAGCGACACGTCAACACCCACATGTTCCATTACATACTGGCAAACAATAACGTGCGCGGCCGACTGCCGGAGAAAGCACATTCCCAGCCGGTGCTAGTGGACAAGACATCCGTCGGGGGAGCGCGGGTAGTGACCGCAGACGTGGTAAGCGAGGAGAATCGCTATCACCACGACCCGAAGAAGTTGGCCGATGCCCTCATTCACCTGTATTATGAAAGACACCAGATAGAAGAGATGGTACCGGAGGCAGCGCCGGAGGGCGTAACGGCATAGGAATCTTTACGAAGGGTGAGGCGAGCGTGCACATAGGAACCTCTTATCTAAACGTCATTCAGATCATCATCTCGGTAGTCCTGGTAGTGGTCATCCTGCTACAGGTCCGAGGCTCGGGGTTTGGAGAGCTGGGCAGCCAATCCGTCTTCCGTACTCGCCGCGGTGTTGAGAAGACACTATTTCAGTTGACCATCGTACTGTCGGCGGTGTTTATCCTCATCTCCATGTGGAGTGTCACCTCTTCCTAGCCCTACGGGTGAGGTTTCGCTGGGATGACCGCGATCTCCTGGGGCTTGGGATCCTCGATAGATAGGGTGATTGGCTGTGCGCTCGCGATGGTTCCTCTTGATGGCGCTGACCGTCGGCGTCGTCATGATGGCTTTCCTATGGTACACTGCATCCCGCTCGTCAGAGGCGGTACGCCCACAACCCGGGGGCACCTACATCGAAGGTGTCGCAGGGGCTCCCGGTCGGGTTAACCCCCTTTTCGCTTCCTTTAATGCCGTCGACGGAGATCTCACGGCGCTCATCTTCTCCGGTCTTACCCGGCTGGGTCTTGATGGCGAGGTGCTGCCGGACCTCGCCGAGAGCTGGGACATCAGCGAGGACGGCCTGACCTACACGTTTCGCCTACGTGCCGGGGTGTCCTGGCATGATGGTGAGCCTTTCGGCGCCGATGACGTTATCTTCACAATCGAGGCCATTAGGGATGCGGACTTCCGCGGCGAACCCTCTTTGGGAGATCTCTTCCGAAGCCTTTCAGCCACAAAGATCGATGATCTAACGGTGGAGATCACGCTTGTCCAACCCTTCGCACCTTTCCTGGCCTACGCCTCGGTTGGCATCCTGCCTGCCCACCTCCTGGCGGGTCTGTCTGCCAACGAACTCTACAACGACCTTTTCAATCAGCGTCCGATCGGCACGGGGCCCTTCCGTCTGGTTGATCTCTCCGGTGAGCGGGTGATTCTGGAGAGCTATCCCACCTACCATCTGGGTGAGCCTTACCTCAACCGCCTGGAACTGCGCTTCTTTGCCGACGACTCCCGCCTTCTGAGAGCGCTGAAGGACGGCGACCTGCAGGGTGCATTCTTTCGCTCCTTTCTCAACACCGAGGACAGGCTCTATCTGGAGAACGAAGAGCAATGGGAGTCCCTTAAGCTACCTTCCAGCGCCTACACTATTCTCTATCTGAACAACGATTACCCCCCATTTGCGGATGAAAGAGTACGACAAGCACTGGCATACGCCACAGACCGCGATCAAATCGTCTCCTCTCTCATGGAGGGTCAAGCTGTACGCGTTGACAGCCCCATTCCGGCTGAAACTCGGGCTTACTATCCGGCTCTCGACCGTTACCGCTTCGATCCCGACCAGGCAACGAGGCTGCTCGACGAGGCCGGATGGCTTCTCCAGCCGAACGGGGTTCGAGTAAAGGAAGGACAGGAACTGCGATTCACCCTGGTCACGAATGAGGAGGGAACACGCATCGCCACAGCGGAAGAGATGGTCCGGTCATGGTCGACAATCGGTATCCAGGCGACTGTCCGCACCCAGAAGCCAACGAATCTCCTGCGCGATACCCTGATGCCGCGTCAGTTCGAGGCCGCTCTCTACGGGTTCGACAGCGGGTTAGATCCCGATCCATACCCCACCTGGCACAGCAGCCAGATCGGAGCGGGCGGGGGAAACCTGGCTGGGTTTGTGGATGCCCATGCGGATGCTGTGCTGGAGGAGGCGCGCCAAGCGAGCGACCCCCGGCGACGCGCAGCGCTGTACCGAGAGTTCCAGGAGGTCTTTGCTCAAGAGCTACCGAGTCTGCCCCTTTTTCAGCGCACGTTCTCCTACATCGTGGACAAGCGGCTGCTGGGAGTGGAGACAGGCGTTCTGTTTGACAGCGGCTCACGCTTCTCACTGGTGCGCCTGTGGCATATGGGCGGGTAACTAACCCCTTCGAAGAGATTCCATCTTGAATGCTGTCATCACCCTGACAACCGACTTCGGCCTTTCCGACCCCTATGTAGCAGCAATGAAGGGCATCATCCTCTGTATCAACCCGGCAGCTCAGATCGTCGACATCAGCCATGATATCCACCCCTACCAGATCGAAGAAGGCGCGTTTGTGCTGGCGGCAGCCTGGCCCTACTTTCCGCCGAGCAGCATCCACCTTGCGGTCGTGGACCCAGGTGTGGGAGGCAACCGAAAGGGCATCGCGCTGTCCACTCCTCAGGGCGTCTTCGTCGGGCCGGACAACGGCATCCTTGCCGCTGCTCTGCCCGATAGCATCCGGCGAAGAGGGCGAGTGCGGCTGCCCAATGAGTATCGAGCCGTAGAGATAAGCGAGCGCCGTTTTCTGCATGAGCCTGTCAGCGCAACCTTCCACGGCCGCGACGTGTTCGCTCCAGTGGCAGCTCATATGTCATTGGGCGCATCTGTGGAGGCTTTGGGCAGGCCGGTTAGCACGCTCCAGGCACTACCTCCATTTCGAGCCGTCAGGGTCGCCAACGGCAACCTGGGCGGCCGCGTCATCCACATCGACCGTTTTGGGAACCTGATCACGAACATAGAGGAACGGGATATTGCTGCGGGCAGAATGGTGGTGGAGGTGATGGGCCATCAACTAGATCGACTCGGCAGGACTTATGGCGAGAGCAGCGGCCTGCTGGCACTAATCGGGAGCAGCGGCCATCTTGAGATTGCCGTCAACCAGGGCAGTGCTGCTCGACTCCTGGGCGCAGAGATCGGAACACCGGTGACAGTGCGAATCCGTACCTAGGCTAAGGGGTAAGAACCACCGGCACTGAGAAGAGGTTGATGACACTCCCGTCTTGAGGATCATCGCTGAACGCTTCGATTGTGCCGGGCTGAGGCACGTCTGGGGGTGTGAAGGTGATCTCTTGGGAAAAGGCACCTCTCTCGGGGGCAGCCGCAAGAGCCTGAACAGGCGTCCGCGCCAACTCCCGGCCTGTCCAGTCCTTCACAACGATGATAATGGCGCCCTCGAAGACACTAGCGGTGCCTTCAACGAGAAGGGGACTCGTGATCTCCTGGTTGCACTGCGGCGATGTGAGCACGATGGGTGGTTGATCGGCAGAGATTGTGACCGGAACCGATACGAGATCCTCTACGCTGCCATCTTTGGCGCTCTCTGTATAGGCTTCGACGCGCCCCTCCATCGAAGCGGCTGGCGGCGGGAACGAGAACTCCGCCGCAAAGTCACCCCTCCCCGGAGCTCCTTCACTGGCCTGGGCGACAACACGACACAGGGAGTTTCCCCGAGAATCTTTCATCGTTACGATCAGCGTTCCTTCGAAAACGCTGGCCGTCCCACTGACCTTGACGGGCACGCCCACGGTGTCGCCATCATTCGGTGATTCTATTACTATGGCAGGTGCCACAACGGTAGCCGAGGGACCGGCCGTCTGCACTGGGGTGGTTTCCGGCGCCTCCGCTTCATCGCAGCTCGTTAGCAGGAGAATTCCCAAGAACGCTGCCAACACTGTCACCGCAGAAATCCATCTTAGGCGCATCAACGAACACCCTCCTCCTGTCATACCACTCCAGTATAGCAGCGGAGTCAAGGGCTGCGACATCGAGCGTCATGCCTTCGCGCCATGTGTTAGAATCGAGCAGGGGTTGACCATGCGCATCATCTTCATGGGTACATCCGAATTCGCGGTGCCAAGCCTAAGTCGCCTGGTCGAGAGCGCGCACGAGGTGGTGGCAGTGTACACACAGCCCGACCGACCGGCAGGACGAGGGAAACACCCAACACGACCGCCGGTGAAGGCCTGGGCGCTGGAGCGAGAGCTACCAGTGGTGCAACCAGAGCGGGTCAGCAATCCCGATGAGGCAGCAAGGTTGGCAGAGTTCAGACCCGACTTCATCGTGGCAGCCGCCTATGGTCAGATACTCCGGGAGCGAATCCTCCAGATACCTTCATACGGTGCAATTAACATCCACCCCTCTTTGTTGCCCCGACACCGGGGAGCGTCGCCGGTCGCAGCTGCGATACTGGCAGGCGATGAGGAGACGGGCGTAACGGTCATGCTAATGTCGCTGGCCCTCGACGAGGGACCCATTCTGGCCCAGCGCCGGGTGTCCATCGCTCCCGAGGACACGACCGGCACTCTAACAGAGCGACTGGCCGTCATCGGCTCGGATCTGCTGATGCAGACACTACCTCATTTCGCTGACGGGACCATCCAGCCGCAGCCACAAGACCCCTCAGGCGCTACATACGCACCGATAGTGCATAGGGAGGACGCGCTCATCGACTGGCAGTTGCCCGCCACGGAGATATGGCGGCGGGTGCGCGCCTATAATCCTTGGCCCGGAGCCTTCACTTACTTGGATGGCGTTCCTTTGCGAATCCTGGAGACTTGGCCGCTAACCGAGAGCAGCGAGGAGCCGCCGGGCACCGTGGTATCCTCTCCACGGTCACCAGATGAATGGCTGAAGGGCGCTTTCGCTGTCCAGACAGGCGCGGGACTGCTGGCAATACTCGTGATCCAGAAAGCGGGACGGCGACCTCTTCCCGCTACTGATTTCCTGCGCGGAGAACGCGACCTCATCGACCGGAGCCTAGGATAGCACTTTCGCCTGAACGCTCCATAACAGGCAGCTACGAGACCAAAGCAGAAAGCAAAGCGCCCCGGCCTAGGCCGGGGCGCTCAGATATACCAAACCAGGGTTACCCCTCTGCTGCTCCCTCGCCTTCCGCAGCTTCCGCGGCTTTCGCAGCTTCCTCCGCCTTCTCGGCCGCTGCGGCCTCTTCTTCCGCCGCCTCAGCGGCAGCTTCCGCGCCCGTGCGTGGTGCTGCCACACTGGCGATGACAATCTCCGAGTCCGTCAAGACATGAAGATCGGGGTCAAGGATGAGGTCTCTGACGTGCAGGGAGGAGTCAATCTCTTTCAGTACCGTGATGTCAACCTCCACATGAGACGGCATATCGGCAGGCAATGCCTCGACGGTAATATTCTCGAGACTCTGGAGAAGGATACCGCCAAAGTCGTCAACGCCCGGCGCCTTGCCCACCAACAGAAGCGGCACGTCAGCCCGCATCCTCTCTGTAAGAGATACCTGATAGAAATCCACGTGGAGTATCTTGTCAGTCACAGGGTTTCGCTGTATGTTCCTGACCATTACTGGGCGCGCACTCTTCTCGCCTTCGACGCGAAGGGAAAGGATAGCGTTCCGCTCCAAGGAGCGCAGAGTGTGGGCCAAGTCGACGGTCTCAATCTGCAATGCCCGTGATTCCACGCGATGGCCGTAGACGTTGGCCGGCGTCTGGCCTCCACGCCGTAGCGCCTTCACCCTCTTGCCCAGAACTGAACGGGGGGTGACGGTGAGTTCTAACTGCTTCACGATCGGCTACTCCTCAGTCAAGCGCCCAGCGGCGCAACGTATTGATCCCACCACACCACCACGATCCTCCAACCTTCGCAGGCGGGCCATCCCCAAGTGGCGATTGGTCCACCCCTAGGCCTCTTCGCAAGACTCCAGGGCGTGGAAAGGGACCGTGGGGCACGCCAAACCAAGTTATCAGAGTATCGAGACGCAGTCAAGGCAAGCCTAGTCTCTCACAGCTTGCGGTACAGGGCGAGCGAATGGAGGAGAGGCAACACGGAAACGGCTATGCTGCCACTTCTTCGCTACCGGGGGGCTCTCCTTGCTCTGCCAGAGGGATCTTCTCCACGACCTCCTGGAAGACCCGGACAACGGCGGGATCGAACTGAGTCTCCGCGTTAGCGACTATCTCTGCCACTGCCTCCTCGTGGGGAACTGCCTTGCGGTAGGGACGGTCGGAGGTCATAGCGTCATAGGCGTCGACGACAGCAAAGATGCGGGCTTCGATGGGGATGCGATCGCCGGCCAGGCCGAAGGGATAGCCGCGGCCATCGTATCGCTCGTGGTGATAGAGAAGGATAGGCAAAGCGCCTTCCAGGAATCCCACCTTCGACACGAGAAGCCCGGCCAGCAGAGGATGTCTCTGCATCGCCTGCCACTCGCGCCGGCTGAGGGTTCTCGGCTTCCGCAAGACAGCGTCAGGCACGCCTATCTTGCCCACATCGTGGAGAAGCGCTCCTCGCTCTATGTCAATCAATTTCTCTTCAGGGATATTCATCTCCCTCGCCATAGCGACGGTCAGATTCGCCACCCGCTCGGAATGACCCTCCGTGACCGCGTCCTTGGCATCGAGGGCGGCGATTAACGCTTTGAGTGTCGTATCGTAGCTTAGCTCCAGCTCACTGGCGTAAGCCCTGACTTTGGCAAATAGACTTGCCTGCTCCACCGCCATTGCTGCCTGACCAGCCAGTTCCTCCAACAGCCTGATCTCGGCTCTCCCGAAGGCGTCATTCTGGGAGCGCCGGAGCACGATGATTATGCCGTTTACCCTGTTGCGCAGCGTCATCGGCACACAGGCAACGGACATGGAGACATCCTCTGCGTTCAGGCCCAGTAGGGGGCCGCAGCGGACCTGTCTCTGCGTGGACACACTCGTTTCGCCTGTAGCCACGACTCTATGAAACAGCCATTCGTCCATCTTGCCGTAGTGGAGGGAGACAGAGCCTTTTTCATGATCATAGCTAGCCCGAGCAATGAGATCGCCGGATTCCTGCTCTAGGAGACACACGATCCCGTGATGTCCTTGGGCCAGGACAGTGGCATCACGAACGATTTGGGTAAGGACCTCCTGCGTATCGAGAGATGACCGAACGTGTTCGCCGGTCTGGTAGAGGTAGGCCAAGCGAGCGTGATCCTTGGCCAAGATACGTGTGGCGCCCCAAGCGCCGATCTGGAGAACCGCGTAGAGACCGAGCAGTCCTGCACCCAGGCTGAAGTAGAGAAACCTTTGAGCCTCAGCTATATCAGCCGCGATCGGAGCATAGTCTCTGTGAATCTCAAGAGCTGCTGTCACCTTGCCGGTGGTCGAAGAGTAGAGCGGTGTGTAGACCCGAAGGACAGGCCCCTTGTCGCCTGTCCCCCCTCGTAGCTCAGATTCCGAACCAGCCACTTCAGCCGCGGTCTCTTCTCTAAACGCGCTGTTGAGCGCCGCTCTATCAGCGAGACTATCGCCAACTTCATCCCGCTCGCTGGAGTAGACCGCTACTCCTTCCTGATTGTATATGCGCAGGCGCAGGGTATCCGATGAGAGTATGGATTGAGAGACAAATTGCTGGAGTTGGTCATAGATTGGCCCCGTAAGGGGGCTCTCGACACTATAGTCATAGGCCTGGAGATGGGATTCGAGGACGGAGGAGACGGACGCAGCAGTTGTGTCAGCAGCGTTCTCTCGCATCCCTCCTTCGATGTCGCGGCCGATGACCATCGCCAGCGCAACGCCGACGAGGACTACGGCGATCAGGCTCAGAGTGGCGAATGGATATAGAACGTCGCCCTTTACGCTTCTCGGCATGGCATGTTGATCCTATGAGACTCGACCTAGCGGCCTCTCACCGCATATAGGTATCGGCGGAAATTGGGGAAAGCTTTAAGGATTCCAGGAACATACGAGCAGACCGCTACCCTGAGAACACCAGACAGCGGGTGTCGACATGGCCAGGCCAAGGCTGCCAATGGTAAGATAGAAGTAGTCGAGCCGTTCGACGAGAGGAGAACAGATGGAAGAGAACGGGCAGAAACAGGCCCGGCTTGAGGCTATCTTGTCAGAGATGGGCTCAGCGCTAATAGCTTTTTCCGGTGGGGTAGACAGTACATTCCTTGCCGCAGTCGCGCGCGACGTCCTCGCCGACAAGGCGGTCGCGGTGACTGCCCTTTCGCCGTCCGTGCCTCGATCAGAGGCAGACGGCGCAGTCGAGGTGGCGAGACTTATAGATATCCGTCATCTCGTCATCGAGACGCGAGAGATGGACTCCCCGGACTATATTGCCAACACGCCCGACCGCTGCTACTACTGCAAAAATGAGTTGTTCAGCCACCTGCGATCCCTCGCCGAGGAGATGAGCCTCGCCTACGTGCTCGATGGGAGCAACATCGACGACGAAGGCGACTACCGCCCGGGACATCGGGCTGCTGATAGGCACGGCATCCGAAGCCCCCTGCGAGAAGTCGGAATGACCAAAGAAGACATCCGGAGATTGTCCCGAAAACGTGGCTTGCCAACATGGAACAAGCCGGCGATGGCTTGTCTCGCATCAAGGCTCCCCTACGGGACGCCGATCACCCAGGCGGCGTTGAGGCAAGTCGAGGATGCGGAAGATTTCCTGCGGTCGCTCGGGTTGCGCCAGCTTCGCGTCCGCCACCACGGCGACATCGCCCGCATAGAAGTCGATAGCCAAGGCATGAGTACGCTTATGCGCGAAGATAACCGCCGGGCTGTGGTTGAGAAGCTGCGGTCTCTGGGTTATCTTTACGTCACCCTCGATCTGGCAGGCTTCCGCAGCGGCAGCCTCAACGAGGGTCTGTCGCGACTAAGGACGCCCAATAGAAGTGCCGAGACGGCAGAATGATGAATACGAAGCAGTCGCCCCTGAGGGGCGACTGCTTCAGCGGGGTGTATTGTCTGACCCTCTCGCCCGATCAGGGTGAAAGGTAAAGACCAAATGAAGACGCTCGTACTGCGGTTACCACATGTGCATTCCTTGACCGGCTCCCCAATCCATCCCCATTCCTCTCCCTAAAAGCCCACGACCAGAGCCCTCGCTTTTCCAGTTGAGGAGCTTGTCGATGTTGTCGGTCAGACGAGTCATGACCTTGTCCGCCTGTTCTTGGGTGATCTTCCCAACGGCGACGGCCTGGTCAAGCTTCGAATCGGCAGCGCTCAGGATGGCACTTTTCAGTTCCTCCGGCGAGACTCCCTTGGCCTGTCCTATCTCGGCCAGGCTCTGACCCTGTCTGATCTGTTGGAGGATCTCGCGGGGAGTCATATCCAAGGTCTCGGCAACAGAGGAGACGATGTCTCCAAAGGGACGCATGTGACAGCCTCCCCATCCAAAACCAAGGCCCTTGCCTTCCTCTATGCGCTGACGGATCTGATCCGCTTCTTCCGGGGATATCTTCCCCGCCGCTACGGCCTCATCGAGAATCTCCAGCCGTGCTGCCTTGAAGGCGTCGGTAAGTTGCTGCTCCGTCACACCAAGGTGAGCGGCTACGCGGGCCAGGAAGCTCTCGCGCTCTCCCTGCGCATCTCCTTCACCTCCACCCTGCGCCAGCGCCACTCCAGCGACGAAGCCAGAGATAAGGAGGACTACGACTCCCAGAGCGGCGAACAACCCAACCTTCCGATTCACGGACATTCTCCTTTCCCCACCTGCGCTTTGGACTTGCGTTCGTTACAACGCTAAGTATACGCGCGGGTGGCTAAGAAGCCGCTAAACAAATGTAAAAAGAGCGTCAAATCCGGCCACGGTCGGGGAGAGGCACCTTCTGAGAGGGATGCTGACGACAGATAGACCTCCCCTCTGGAGGCAGTGTAGAATGAGCGTGGTGGAGGCAGGCAATGCCGGACGAGCTTGAGCGGGAGATCGAGGAGATACTCGACAAGCTGGACAACTTTGTCCCCGAGGAAAGCCCAGTCATTCGGATGCGCGGACGCTGGGGCATCCGGTTCCGGCGATGGCGGAGAAACCTGACACAACGCCTGTCGCGCATATCGCCGGGGCACGTGATGGTCGCGTCCCTGGCACTGATCGTCGTCGCCTACGTCTTTCGCTCGACGTCCTTTGCGGCGTATGCCTTCATCGCCGGGATCGTCCTGCTGCTCGCGACCATCGCCGTCTCTTTCATCACCGCCCGGCGACCAAAACAGGAGAAGCGCTGGCGAGGGCAGGTGGTCGATCTCGCGGAACCCAGTCTCACCGACAAAGTGAGAGGCTGGTTTGGCAAAAGACACAGCGGCGGGAGACGCTAGACATTCCTAGCCGCTGGCAGCCCGATCGATTAACGCTCTCTTGTCGCCCCGGCGCAGCTTATAGTACTATCCAGCCGAGCGGAGGCTGTCCTTGAAGTTGCTCAAGCCGACCGTGGTGGTTACCCTGTTCGCAGCAGCGCTGTTGTGCTTTGCCTGCGGCGGCTCTGATTCGCCATCGGGGCGACCCGATCTGGGGAAGATACCCACCGCTACTCTCCCCGCCGAGCTTCCCGAGCCGCTGATTCTCAACGGCATGCCAACGCCGTCTGCCCCGTCGGGTGATACCTACACTGTGAAGTCGGGCGACAGTCCCTCCAGCATAGCGGAGCAACTGGGTGTCAGCGTCGAGGAGCTGATGAGTCTGAACTCCATCACCGATCCGACTCAACTCGAAGTGGGACAGGTGCTGAAGGTTCCCGCCTCAAGAGCGACAACCCCCACACCCCAAGGAACAAGAGCAGCCTCGACACCCACGCCAAGGGGGACGAGCAGCCCCACAAGTACCCCTCGTCCCGCCTCGACGCCGCGGGAGGGGGAGACGACCTACACAGTGCAGTCGGGGGACAATGCCAGCGATATCGCCAGCCGCTTCGGCATTACCGTCGAGGAGCTGGCAGCGGCGAACAACACGACGGTCGATGGTCTGCGGAGCCTGCAGGTCGGCGACGTGCTGATCATTCCGCCATCGAGCGTCACACCCGCCGCCCCAACCCCTACCGAGGAGCCAACAGCAGCCCCAGAAACGCCAACGCCAGCACCGTAGAGCAGGCTCTTCGGCCCAACGTTTCGAAGATGATGACCTACCCGCCGCCACGATCGCTTCACAAGAGGCGCGGCAACGGGCGGGACAAGCCAAGGACAGGAGAAACAAGGCTATGTCCGTACAGGAGAACCTAGAACGCCTGCGGAAGCTCAAAGAAGAGGCGCGCCAGGGCGGAGGCCCCAAGAGAGTCAAGGCGCAGCACGCGCGCGGGAAACTCACAGCGCGTGAGCGGCTGGACATCCTTCTCGATGAGGGCAGCTTCGTGGAGCTGGACGCTCTGGCCGTCCACCGCTGCACGGACTTCGGCGCCGATGAGCAGCGCTTCCCCGGCGACGCGGTGGTCACCGGCTACGGGAAGGTCGAAGGGCGGCCGGTATACGTGTTCTCGCAGGACTTCACGGTCTTCGGCGGCTCGCTGTCAGAGGTGGTGGGAGAGAAGATCTGCAAGGTGATGGACTTGGCCCTGAAGAACGGAGCGCCGGTCGTCGGGCTGAACGACTCGGGGGGCGCACGCATCCAAGAGGGCGTGGCGAGCCTGGCGGGCTACGGCAGCGTTTTCCTGCGCAACGCGCTGGCATCGGGCGTGATACCGCAGATATCGGTCATCATGGGGCCTTCCGCGGGCGGCGCCGTCTACTCGCCGGCCATGACGGACTTCATCTTCATGGTCCAGAAGACGTCGCAGATGTACGTCACGGGCCCGGAGGTCATCAAGGCGGTGACGCAGGAGTCGGTGACCCACGAGGAACTGGGAGGCGCGATGACGCAGGCGACCCGCAGCGGCGTGGCGCAGTTCGCGATTGCCGGGGAGGAGGACTGTCTGCACGAGGTGCGGCATCTCCTATCCTTCCTGCCGCTGAACAACATGGAGGACCCGCCGCTGGCGCTGGTCAGCGATGACCCGCACCGGCGGTCGGAGGAGATGCTGGTGCTGGTGCCCGACGACCGGGTGAAGCCGTACGACATGCGGGAGCTGATATACCGGGTGGTGGACAGCGGCGACTTCCTGGAGGTACACGCTCACTTCGCCCAGAACATCGTGGTTGGGCTGGGACGGATGGCCGGGCGGACGGTCGGGATCGTGGCGAATCAGCCGCTGTACCTGGCGGGGGTGCTGGACATCGACTCGTCGCGGAAGGCGGCGCGCTTCGTGCGCTTCTGCGACGCCTTCAACATACCGATCGTGACGTTCGTGGACGTGCCGGGGTTCCTGCCGGGGACGGCGCAGGAGTTCGGCGGGATCATCACTCACGGGGCGAAGCTGGTGTACGCGTACGCGGAGGCGACGGTGCCGAAGGTGACGGTCATCGTGCGGAAGGCGTACGGCGGCGCCTACATCGCCATGGGGTCGAAGCACCTGCGGGCGGACGTGAACCTGGCTTGGCCGACGGCGGAGATCGCGGTGATGGGGCCAGACGCGGCGGTGGGCATCATCTTCCGGAGCGAGCTGAAGGAGGATGCGGACCCGGTGGCGCTGCGGACGAAGCTAATCGAGGAGTACCAGGAGAAGTTCACGAGCCCGTACGCGGCGGCGGAGCGAGGGTACATCGACGACGTCATAGACCCGCGGGAGACACGGTGGCGGGTCATCCGAGCGCTGGAGATGCTGCAGCGCAAGACGGACTCGACGCCGCGGAAGAAGCACGGGAACGTGCCGCTGTAGAGGACGCGCCCCCTGCTTGGCCGGGGAATTGTTTTTTTGTTTTGTTGATTTTCGCATTTTCTTTTGGCTCCCCGAATCTGCGGGAAGCGTTTCGGCGGAATTGACTCTGCGATCTGTTGCCCTCCCAGATTCGACGCAGCCCCATCGAGAGGCGAAAACTATTCGCGGCTTGGGAATCTGCCTGTGCAGAACGTAGATTCGAGGGTTGCAGAATACAATTCACTTTTTCACCCTGTTGATGGCTATTGATTTCTGCGCCGCAGACTGTGGCGGGCGGGCGAGACGCCCGCCCTACGGATCAAGGCGGTTTTTTGCACTACCTCGGCCTGAAGGCCGAGGCATAGGTCGGCGAGACGGGCAGGCGGGTTCCCCTCCTGCGGCGGGCAGGCCTCTGCTACTCAACATGTCATTTCGACCGAAGGGAGAAATCCGGTGCCAAGAGAACGTTTGAGATCTCTCCCTGCGGTCGAGATGACACGGAGGGAGCGGTCGAGATGACAATAGAGAGGCGGCGGTTATTGCAGCACCGCGGCCTGCCGCTACGGATCAAGGCGGGTTTTTGCACTACCTCGGCCTAAAGGCCGAGGCATGGGTTGGCGAGACAGGCAGGCGGGGCCTCCCCTATATTTGAGGGTACAGGTGCGTTTCTGGACAACCGACGTCGCGAGCTTGTGCTGTTTGACGATGGCGGCGATCTCGTTGAGGGTACGAATTAGGTAGTCCTTGTCGAGTTGGGCGCGCTTGGGGCCGTTTAGGGTGAGGAGGACGCTGCGGGTATCGGGATGGATGAGCAGGGCAGCGATGACGGCGCGAAAGCGGCGGGAGTGGGCGCCGCTTTTGAGGGCGTTAAGGTTGCCCTTGGGAGCGCCGCGCCTGTGTCTTTCTTGAGACATGGAAGGTCCTCCTTTCGAGGAATTGGGCGGGTGCCATGGGAGTGGTGTGATAGCGGCTCTGCGGGTTGAAACCCGCAGCCTATCCTCAGATATGGGCAAGAGGGCTGAAGCCCTGTCCGCCGAAGGCAGGCCGCGGCATGGCATGTTAAGGATAGCAGTTTGAGGCGGGATCTCTAAGGGGGAAGTGGCACCGGCAGCGCGTGTGAGCCAGACTTACCAGACATGCCCTTGACAAACTGTTGTGGGCGAACTATGCTTGCACCATCCCCGCCTTGCTGATGGCAGCGATACTGCCAGGAGGTGCATGATGCACGCTGGAACCCATCTGCGGCTGTCCCTTATGGTACTGGCGGGAATGGTGGCCCTCCCGTTAGTTGTGGGTGCTCTTGCCCTGCGAGGGCCGGCATCTGTCTCACGCGCTGCCGACGGTTACCCTGCCGTCATTGCTACCGTATCTGTGGGGAGTCACCCCTGGGGCGTGGCCGTCAACCCCAACACGAACCGCATCTACGTGACGGACGAGTACTTTGGCGATGTCTCCGTCATCGACGGCGCCAGCGACACGGTCGTCGCTA
>Ga0315276_10001672_pt1 | contig 19980 bp, 14 predicted proteins | sample YL17G05_0_MG_FD_204542 | JGI IMG/M metagenome (GOLD analysis project Ga0315276, IMG submission 204542) | Sediment microbial communities from Yellowstone Lake, YNP, Wyoming, USA - YL17G05_0 | ecosystem: Environmental > Aquatic > Freshwater > Lake > Sediment | place: USA: Wyoming | collected... | reverse complement strand
CTTAATCGGCCTAGTCCTGTCCTATACACGGCACCCTAAATTACTCACCGCAATCTTTATTGCTGCCTGTATCTTCGAAAGCTTTCCTAAAACTATGCTCCACCCAATCACCGAGGACACCCCGTACATCAAATACCTACGCAGTCGTCCGGAGCATGTGATCATGCGTTTTGAAAAGCAAAACACCACCCTCAAGCGCGTCCTCGATCTTGAGGTCATCTTGGCGGACAAGGTCACCATCAATGGCGCCATCAACCAAAATTACGGCTACACCGAACTGCCGCTAGCAGAAGGATTTCCCAACTTTAACATGGGTTATTTCGGCCAAATGGGCGTCGAGCTGCTCTTAGTGTACGGCAAAATTAACCTACCCGAAAAAGATCAACCGTATATGCAGTTGCTTGCCGAATTCCCCGAGGATAACACCCAAATTTGGAAGATTCTGCCGGGTCATGATCCGCGCATGACTGCGATCTTTCGGCCATTTATTGATAAGAGCAATGCCGATCGCTGCTACGTTGCACCACGAGATGAGGCGAAATCAGCGATTGATAGGTTTATAGGAATCATCCGTAGCTAGGGTCCCTTGATGAAAAAAGTATCCATCATTTTAACCACCAAAAATGAACAGGCCAACATCTGTCGTTGCCTGAACGCCGTCACGTCTCAGACCTTCAAAGCGCTAGAAATCATCGTCGTCGACAATGCCTCAACCGACCAAACCAAGGAATTAGCGAGCCGCTACACCGATAAAGTCTTCGACAAGGGGCCCGAACGCAGTGCCCAGCGAAATTTTGGCGTCGAGCAGAGTACTGGTGATTACGTACTCTATGTCGATGCCGATATGGCCCTTGAACCGACGGTCGTTGCACAGTGCGTCGATGCCTTGAGCGAAAATCCCCTGCTTGCTGGTCTGTATATACCCGAACGCATCGTCGGTCAGGGCTTTTGGATTAAGGTCCGCACCTTCGAGCGTAGCTTTTATGACGGTACGGTGATCGATGCGGTACGCTTCGTCCCTCGGCAGCTATTTATAGCGGTGGGTGGCTTTGACAGCAGCCTCTTTGGCGGTGAGGACTGGGATTTTGACAAGCGTATCCGCCAGCACGGTCCGGTCGCTCGGATCAGCGCGGCCCTCAGCCACAACGAGGGTGCTTTCAACGTCGCTCATTACTTGGCGAAAAAAACCTATTACTCGCGCAGCCTCGATGCCTATGCCGCTAAGTGGGGGCGAGACGACCCCGATGTTAAAAGGCAACTTGGAGCCGGGTATCGCTTCATCGGGGTGTTCTTGGAGCGCGGCAAATTCCTACGCCTTCTTGCGCACCCGTGGCTCACACTGGCGATGTACTATCTGAGATTTCGCGTGGGACTACGCTACCTTGCTCGCCAGCACCGCAGCTGATAGGATAAACGCACTATGGCATTAAGCATTTGTATACCAGCGTATAAGTCGGTTGACCTCATTCTGCCAACCCTACAGACCGTGCTGTGCCAAACCTACCGCGACTACGAAATCGTCATCTGCAATGACTCGCCGCAGGATCACGATCAACTCGAAGCGCTCCTGAAGCAGCTAGGCGATCCACGCATCACGTTTTTCCGCAACGATCAAAACCTTGGCTATCCTGGCAATTTGCGTAAATGCATACGCCTCGCCAAGAACGACCTAGTCTTCCTGCTTGGTCACGATGATTACCTCCTCGGCAACACCTTGCTCGCCGATCTGATGCAACACCTCGAAAGACATCCAGAACTGGGCGGCATTTGCCGACCGTACTATTGGTTCGGCACCGATCCCCGCGCACCCATTCGTCACACGCGCAAATTAGCCGTAAGCATCGTGGACATAACAAGTGCTACCGAGGACCTGCAGGAGCTCATCTTCGCCAGCGGCCAGCTCTCCGGTCTGATCTTCCGAAAGAGTTTGGTGACGCACGATGTGCATGATCATATCTTCACCGCCCATGTTTATCCGTTCCTTTCGATCTTACGCCAACGTCCACTTGGCTACTGGCCGGAGTTTACTGTGGCCGTGCGAGTTGCAAGCAGTCAGACCCGTTACCTGTCTACCATCTACCGTCCGGCGCCGACCAAAACGTGGATGGATCTTATGTGGACTCTGTTCCCCGAGGAGCGCTTCACCAAGATGCGCAATGCCGGCATCGAGCTGATGTCGCGCAACTACGTCGGTCTAGCGCAGATCAAGAACTACGGCAGTATGCAGGATCTGATTGTCGATATTGGCTATTTGATCAAGTATCGGCCGGCAAACCTGTTGATTCCGAAATTCTGGCTGGCCAGCCTCGGGGCATTGCTCATTCCGAGGCTCATGCTGCGTTGGCTGGTGGACACGTATAAGGGGCTTTTTCTGAAATATGTTTATGCGCGGCAGCACATTATGGAGGGGGTACCGCCGGTGGCTAGTGGGTCGGTATTGACACCCCAAGGCAATGACATGAGGACGTGGCAGCCTGCCGGTACGCCCACGAAGTCAGACCAGGTGAAAGTCAGCCATTGACGGTGTAGGGCGCACCCGGCGTGCAGGCCCTCCGGCAGCGCCCAACCTGAACTTACTGTATCGGCCGATCAACCCTCCCAGTTACGATCGTTTCGTGGTTCAACCAGAAATGCAATCGCTGTGGCAGACTGAGACCTAGTTCATCCACCGGCTTTCCGTCGAACGAGCCTACCTCTCCGCGTACGTTGCCCTCGGTCCACCTCATCAGCTCGATCGCTGGGCTTATCACGGCAACAAGGCTTATAAAAGCTACGAAAGTTACGGAGAGCAGTCCCTTGAAAGACTTAGATGGACCATCAGACGGTACAAGGCTGAGAACCCCAAATGCAAAAAAATGGAGCACAAGTAGATACCTGGCGACCAGAACCTCGTCAGCTCATGCGTGTAGATACCAAAGTCGAGGCTTGTAGCCATAAAGGCACCAGCTACAAACAGCATCAGACTGATCGAAAACAAAGATAGACGCTCGACTCTATTCCTGCCTCTCGCAAGCACCGCTGGCAACGCCAAGATAAGGCCGCAGCAAAGCAGCACGGTGCTCCTACTCAGATGCCAAAGAACTTTCCTTGCCCCGGCCACCTCCGGCACCCACTCATCAGCGAGCGGATCGACAATTCCATTGAGCCATGCGGCAGCGTGATCAGCCATGTTCTCGGATGAAACGTACCATGCTCTTTTCGTCCAGAGGTTAAAGGAAACGAAATCCCTAATACTAAGTAAATCAACACTGGGAGCCGCCCGGTAAGGTGGAGGGTGTATGTTCGGCTCTGTCAGCATCTGAAACCCGTTGCTCAAATTCCCGGCCGCACCAGCGAAGAAGATGAGCAGTCCCAGCGCCGCAAGCACCAAGCAACGCGCGAACGAACGCCCCTGCCCCCATTGCAACACGCACAGAACCACGACCACCAAGGCCCATAGCAGCGAAAGATGGGAGGCATAGATCGACCAAGACCAGGCCAAGACACAGAGCAAAAGAACCCGTCGCTCTGTATGCTCAGCACCATCAATGATTGCCATGAACCCGGAGATAGCAACGAAAAACGCGCCCAAACCTAGGATTGTATCGATGTTTCTGATAAAAAAAATCACACTACCGGTATCGGTCAACGAGACGAACTCTCCGCCAATACCAGCAGCAGCAAATTCCAGAATCAGGGCGGCGGCCATGCTCTTTCGGGTGCTAAGGCCCAACTTTATGAATATGCCAACATTAAGAAGAAAGAGGGCTATGTGGGCGAAGGCCATCCACAAACTCATTGCCAGCATTGGAGCCCCCAGACCTAGTAGCAAGCTGATTTCCCCTAAGGCTGATTGACCGACGTTCTGCCGCATAAGGGGAAAAACATCTGCCGCAGCAGCAGAGAGCGCGATGTTCACGGCTCGATAGCCATGCACAATGGTCGTCATGCCACGCCAAGGATCATCCCATCTTACCGAATCAAGGACTCGTAGCGGTGTGGGCACTAAGGTAAGAAGGCTAAAAAAGACTACGAAACCAAAAATGCTGGAGGCGTGAAGATAAAAGCGGCGGTTTCCACTAACAACAACCCGATAGCATTGTCTCCAGTCGCCCGCAGCAAGAAGCATGCTACTACTTAAGGCTAAACCAAAGGCAGCACTGTGCAAACAACTGCTCGCCAGTCTCCAGGCGGCGAGGAAAAGACCAATCCCAACGAAAAACCCACCGCCAAGATCCAGCATGTCATTGCTGTCTGAGAACACCCGGAGCTGAACGACCAGACTTCTACCACAGTTCACCGCTGCAACCGCAAACAGTAACAGACCGAGAAAAATCCCAAAAAATCTTAGGATATCCCCAAAAAATACCAAACTTTCCATAATTCTCTCTAGTAAAAGCCCAGCTTTGCACCAGGCAATGCATCAAGAAAACTCGGGCATTCAACCCAGCATCAATAGATTCGATTTGTGAATGGGCTGGGAACCAGGTGCCATCAAATAATGCTATCATGGAAGCAATATTTTGAGCAGGGCCACATTGATCTAATGGATGATGGTCAAGTTATTCCAGTGGCCGTAGCGACGACATGACATTGCCCATTTCCATCACCGCTGACCTTGATGTATCCACGATAGCCAATGCCTATTTTATGACCTCTGCCGATACGCCATTCCCCGCCCGTAATCCAACTCTCAGCTTGTAGTAGCTCTTGAAACAATAAAGGCATACTAGGTGATAAGCACCCCCCGTGGACAAAATACAGAGTCCTACCGGCCAGAAATTGATGGGCTTCGAGCTATTGCTGTGTTGCTGACAATTGGATTTCACGCATTTCCGGAAGTGGTGCCAGGCGGGTTCATTGGTGTTGATATCTTCTTTGTCATATCCGGATTCCTGATTTCGCGAATCCTATTTGATGGAATCGATCTGCAGACCTTTCGTTTTTTAGATTTTTACGTGCGGCGGATAAGAAGGATTTTTCCGGCACTCCTGGTCGTCGTTACAGCTTGCCTTGGATTTGGCTGGTTTGCGCTATTGGCTGAGGAATATAAGCAGTTGGGCCAACATGCAGTTGCCGCAGCTCTCTTCCTCTCCAACTTCGTACTTTGGCAAGAAACTGGGTATTTTGACCGCGCTTCGGATTTAAAACCACTGCTGCACCTTTGGAGCCTTGGATTAGAAGAGCAATTTTACGCAGTCTGGCCCTTGGTCGCCACGATGGTCGGCCGCTTGCGGGTGAATAGATTTCTCGTGGTGCTCTTCCTTGTATTGGTGTCCTTCGGTTTTAACCTAAAGTACGCCGGTGACGGCACCGCGGATGCTTTCTTTTTGCCGGTACCACGATTCTGGGAGCCTCTCTGCGGTGCATTGCTCGCCGCCTGGCGTCCAAGAACCCAGGGACACGGCGCATCCGCCACCTTCTGTGGTGAGCTGATGCCATTCCTTGGGGCCGCGGCCATCATTGTTGCCGTGACCATTCTCAATCGAGACGTGCCCTACCCGGGATGGGGGGCGTTGCTACCGGTGGGGGGAGCGACGTTAATCATCGCCGGGAGTCCGAAAAGCTGGCTGAACCGCCATGTCATGGCGAACCAGATCCTCGTGGGGATTGGCTTGATCAGCTATCCGCTCTATTTGTGGCATTGGCCGATGCTGTCATTTGCGCATATCCTGGAGACTAGGGTCAGCACTGATCTTGCGTGTGTGCTGATCGCTGCCTCTTTCGGACTGTCCTACCTGACTTATCGTCTGGTGGAGATGCCGATCCGCCGGCCGTCGAGTGGCCTCACCAAGCCGCTCGTACTATCACTACTCATGGCGGTGCTGGCGGTAGTAGGCTATGTGATCTATCGCACCAACGGGGTCCCGTCCCGTGCCTCGGTGGACGATACCGTGTTCAGTTGGGATGCTTTCCATTCTCCCGGCTGCATCGAGGACATGGGCGTCAAGCCGTCCTTTTGCATGAAATATGGGCCGCAGGACAATATCCGGGTAGCGCTTCTCGGCGATAGCACCGCCAACTCCTTGGCGCCTGGCCTAGGTGATTGGTACAGTAAGCGCGGGATAGGTCTGGTGAACATAGGAAGTTACACCTGTGCGCCAATCCGGGGATTGTTACGCCCGGACTGGTGGGGCGATAGGGATGACTGTATCAACACGAATAACTGGTCATACAATTATGTCCTGACATCACCTTCGATCGACACTGTGATTCTCAGTTTATTTTCCCGTGACATAGATTATTGGGAGGTCCCTGGGTTCCGTGCGCAGTCAAATATTCATGGTAAGTTTAAAGTCATAAAGAAACTTCTCAGCGACGATATTGCCGACCTCCAGCGACACGGCAAGAAGGTAATAATAACCTATGATATGCCGTACGCACCATTTGATCCGCACTCCTGCATCAAGAGGCCGTTCAGCCTAGGCCACCGTTACTGCTCGATTGACGAGGCCGCCCTTCGCTTACGCCACCCGTATGTCGATCTGTTCAATGAAATGTTTGCCGAGAGAAAGGACATCTGCGTCTTCAGACAGTCGGAACTGTTCCTACATGCAGATAAATTCCACTTCCTCGACGGAGATGGGCGTTTTTTAATGCGCGATGATCACCATCTTTCAAAGCTTGGTTCAACGCAAATGGCGGAGCTCATGATGTCCAAACAGTGCGCACAACGTGCTTCGAACTAAAGTGCACCAGGTGTACCGATCTCCAGAAATTAGTTCTATAGACTGCGTCCCTCGTCCAAGTTTCGTTGGCACGTTTGGAGCAAAGACCGCAAAGCAGGCGATGGGCTATGCGTAACCGAGGATACCACACCTCGCAACGGGCTTACTGTTCCTGCTAAGGAACCCTTCCGAAAAACCACCTCAATGCGCAACGGACTTTTTCCTACCAATGGGCAACAAATCAGGATTAATCAGAAAGATCAGGGAAGTCTTGAACCATGCGCCTTCCGACATACCTTGATCCGGGAATATTCAAATGAATCTGGTCCCGGTACATCAATACGCCGTCCTTAACCATGCTGCACACGGTACCGTCACATAGATAATTCCGGATGTCTATCAGCTTTACGGAAGGAATCTCTCGGGCAACAGCGGACAGCGCGCCCAGGTATGTGCTCTCATAACTGTCTACTTCATTCCTGCCGATGGAACACGATAAATCTTGGGAAAATAGACCACGAACACCAAATTTACACCGCTCTGCAGAACTCCCAAACCGGGGCACATCATTGAGGATATAGACACGCTTACCGCTGTTATGCAGCAGCTCCACAGTGTTCCTCAACTCATGTTCGAGAGTTGAATTGAATGGAACCTCGCTTTTGCGGCCGATCCAATGCATGGTCACCAATACAGTTTTTATCGATGGACTCTCTACTAAATACTTTAATATGTCGGTGAATTCGGGATTTCCAACAAATGGGGCAGAGGATTTAATATAAAACGCAACGTTCCTGCTCCCAAGTGTTTCGGCCAACCCGAGAAAGAGATGCTCTGCATGTGAATCACCTACCAATGCCACCTCGACTCCAGGTCCAGGCTTGGATTGTAAACACCGCATAAATCCCTCCCATTTTAGCGCCTGCGCAGCTAATCGCGGCGGCGTGCATGGGAAGTACTTCTCAGCCGCCAACTTATGAAACTCCAAATGGCCAACATCACCTGGGTATAATTCATGCAGATCAAACCTGGAGGGAAATCCAGCGAAAGTCACGCCTGATACGCCGATTGCTGTAAAAAAAGCCGAAAATATTGCGCCTAAGCCAACAACAAGCTTCCTGGATTTTAGCACTCCTGTCCTAAAGGGCGTCTCGACGTAGCGCCAAGTTAGAAAGGCAAGAGCAAACGTTGCTGCAATTAAAGATAGCATTAACAGATCACTGGGACGCTGTGATGCTACGTTCCGAGTCAATGCGAACAGCGGCTGATGCCAAAGGTAGGCGCTGTAGCTGATCAAACCAATAGAAACCGCTAACCGATTGCTAAGAATGGCATGGGCTAGCGTGCCTGATGTCGCGCCGACAATAAGCATTGCTGCCCCGCCAGTTGGTACCAAGGTCCACAAACTAGGATAGGGTGTTAACTTGTCGAAACCCACAATGGCGCCCATGATGAATAAAAGCCCGGACAAGCTAACCCATTGCCGACCTATTCCAGAACCCAGACGCGATGCCCAGCTCTCACCGCATAGAGCAATAAGCGCGCCCAACAGCAGCTCCCATGCACGAGTCGGCAGCAGATAAAAGCTCGCCGCCGGCTGTCTAGAAGCACCCCAACAGGCTAATCCTAGACTTAAACAGGCTACCAAGGCTAGAGTCGCAGTCAGTTTCCTCCGGCCCAGGCGCCATCCGAGGGCAAGGCAGAGAGGAAAGAAAATGTAGTACTGTTCCTCAACTGCTAGACTCCAAGTATGAAGCAACGGCTTCAATTCAGCAGCTGTATCAAAATATCCACTCTGCTGCCAAAACAGCACATTTGACGAAAATGTTGCGACAGCAATTAGACTTTCAGAGAATTCCTTCATCTCATGCGGCATTAGCCAGAGCCATGCAAGTGGAATGCACGCAGCCATGACCACGAACAACGCGGGTAATATTCTCAGAGCCCTTCGTTCGTAGAACGCAACAAGAGAAAACTGGCCGGCGCTTAAATCCGCCAGCAAAATTGTTGTAATGAGAAAGCCACTGATGACGAAGAAAACGTCGACGCCGACAAACCCCCCACTGAAGGCAGCGAAGCCAGCATGGAATAGGACCACTGGGACGACGGCTAGCGCGCGCAGACCATCGATTTCCGGCCGGTAACGCATTCAAAGCGCCTCATGTCAATGCTTTGATGAATCTAACTTCCTGCAAACTAGCCAAGCTCGGAATCCGCCTAAACACCCAGGCGCATAGGCGCGATTTAATTGGAATGATACCACCATTATGGGCACAGCTACCATTATCCCAACTATCGATACGAGAAATCCAAACATGCGAGTTAAATCTGCTGTATAATAATTAAAAATACATATAGGGGGCTGGCGCATGGTGGCCGGGCCAGAACGCAACCTTTTCTTCCCTGCTAGTTGCGCGATCATCCTCATCACCTTCGGCTTGTATTACCCTACGGCTGGATTCTGGCCTGAGCCGTGGGCCGAACAGGCACTCAATTTCTTTGAAACAGCGCTGTCTAAGCCCTTTTGGATTGCCCTCAGCGAGCCAGACTATGGCTACCTGCCACTTGTTCCTCGCCTTATTTCGTTAGCATTGGTCCAAGGTCTACATTGCACCACCAACTTTCCGAAAGTTTCGCAGTACGTTGTCCTGCTTTTAGTCTCAGTCTCCCTCGCCTATGTTAACCTGCATCGCTTTCGCAGCGTTATTTCATCAGATAAATGGCGTTTTTTGTTGAGTTTAGCGTGGGCCGCCTTGATAGACCGGGAAGCCCTTACCTACGTCAACTTTTCATATATTTTGGTATTCTTTCTTATCTGCAACCTCTGGGACCTACACGAGGATCGCTCATGGCCAGCTGCTATATGCACTGGATTGGCTGGCGCTCTAATATTCATGTCTAAAGCCCTAATCATCGCCTTTCTACCTTGGACAGGTATGTCCTTTCTCGTGGCGCTGCGTCGCTCTCGCCCCAAATACATGATGATCACGTTCATATTTATGACCGGTGGCATGATTCAGCTGCTATTTGCGGCGCTGCACCGACAAGGGCATGACCTTCGCGCAGACGAAAACACGCTACACATTGTCCGCGATGCATTAAAAATGTTTTTTGATATTGCTCACACCGCTCTCGGCCACGTCATTCCAGGTGATTACTGGCCAACCCTCGTCTTTTATTCGCTGCCGGTGTTACTAATTGGTGGAACGTTCTTTAAGTTACGCACGAAACCGGACCAGCTACTAGCGGCCTTCGGCATCCTAGCAACGGCTTTATGCCAATGCCTAATCATCGCCGCGACACGTATTCCCGACCAACAAAACTTCTCTTGGCTTGCAATTAGCCAATTTAAGGTAGAAAAATTATCGCTCGTCGCATATGGATCATTTTTTTACATGGCATTGCTTCCGAGTGGAGCTGTCGCAAAACTGATCCTCTTGATACTTTCAACCGCCAATGCCTTCATCCCCTTTATCGGCCCATCCCGCGACTACTATAGTTCACAGGAGCTACAACACTCGGATTGGGGGATCTATAGGAGACTCATAGAAGTCGACGCATTTTGCATTCCAGTCAATCCTTACCCGACCTGGTGGTACCATCATTGTCGCGCTTTGGGCCGCGCCACGAAAGTCCTCGTCCCAGACCGCGATGGCATTACCTTCTCGATACCCGATGCCCCCCCGGTACTCGGAGTCTGGCTTCGCAGCAATGCCTCGATCACCGCTGTAGAAGGCCAATTTGCACAAACTCCCGCGCCCCCCCGAGTAGCTGCGACCAAATTGGTCAGTCAAAGGGCAATAGGCCAATACTTTATCTTCGACCAGCCAAAGTCCTTTCACAGTCTCATCATACAGGGCAGCGGCCTTCAGTTGATCGAGGAAATAACCATTTTGGTGCGAGACTGACAGGGCCTTGAACCTAGCCAAGAGAATCAAAGAGTCCGCAACATCATTCACTAAGATTGAAATGTCCAAAATACCTAGAACTAGCTCGATTAAGCCTGTGCCCAGGTCCAGGCTGCAATACGGCTTGTTGCTTTGTGCGCTGTTCGTGATCCTGACCGACGGACTCATTTTAGTCGCCTCGCCTATGCCGTACTTGTTTGGCATCATCAACGCCTCTATTATTCGCTTCGAAGAGACGCTCCTATACCTGCCGGTCGTGAAAAACTTCGACATTCTCGACCCTTTCCTGGCCGATTTTAGCGGGTTGCGGCAAATACACATGATAGGGCCCTTACCATACGCAACAATGGTCCTAGCCAAGCTTATGTATTATGTGGGTGGAGCGACCCTAAACGGCTCAGTATTGGCCATCCATAGTCTAATTATTCTCGAATTTATCGCCGTTTTCTATCTATGCGGTTTCATAGTCAAGGATCAGGAGCAAAGACTAACATCGGCACTGCTTGTAGTCTTTGGCTCCGATTTGATCACACTCGCCTTCAGCGTTAACAACATCGCAACAACCGTTGCACCAGCTATACTTATCGGTGCCGGAACCCTCACTATCGCCGCTATAAGCCTACAGATATACCAGGGACCCTCGCACTGGCACTTATGCTGCTTGGTCGGATCTTTCTCGATTGCGCCGATCATGTTCGACATACTCTCTCGGTCGCTCTTGGGCACCCCATGGGTCAGTGACATCATTGCAACGCGATTTTTTAGTCCTCTCATTCCATTTTGCTTTTTCTTTGCTACGCTCGGCGCCTTGTATGCTGCAGAAGATGCCTTAGCTGTTGGCAAAAGCCATCAAACTGCCATCGCTTTGACCATCACCGGAATGGTCGTCAACTTCTATGTATACTTCGGGAATTGGCTGATATTAACCCCTTCCATTGGGCTATGGATGATCCTCAGATGGCGCCAGCTAAGGAGAGAACCGGCATTCGTCCTATCGGTCCTAGTAGGTGGCTGTGTTCTTAGCGCGCCATTCGCCTGGACTATTATAGCGTCGCGGCGAATTCCTGCGGTCAGCGACTATTTGTATCGTGCTGGAAATTTTGGCATCCAGACCTATCATCGCTTTAATTACCCGCCGCTTTCGCTCCTTGCAGCCAACCTGTTAATCATTGCCATTCCGACTTTGATCCTTCTCGATGCGCAAATAAGACGTCAGCACCGCCTTCGGTTTTGTGACTGGCTCCCTATATTAACCTACTCTCTGTCCATCATCTTCGCCTTTGCAAACTACTGCCTCGGTGATGTAATACCACAGGCACAACTCATGTTTCGTTACTGGATACCCCTGGCAGTATTGACTTACTATTCTGCGGCCGGCCAACTGCCCAAATCCAACATATTTTCTGGCCTTCTTGGTCCTGCCGCACAATTTGCTACGAGTGCCTGTATCGCTGGCGCTATTGGGATATGGGTCATTGGTCGATGGAACACCCAAAATATTTACTCAGGGCCTGCAATAGACAACCTCGCATTAACCGCCGCGGCGATAGCAAACGTCGCTACACCTGCAGACGTTTTTGTATCCGACTGGCAATCGTTGACACTGTTGGCCCCAAGCTATGGACTTAGAACACTCAGTCCAAATCCAATCATGACAATCGAAACCCACCAGGGCTTGATCAATATGTATATGGATCTAAATAAGCTACTTGGACGGTCGACAGACGAATTTCTCGAATTCGTCGGCGATATCGACCGGAGGGGTCTTGTCCACGAGCCCAATCAATCGGCACCGAGATCGATTACGCTGATGAGTCAACACCGCAGCATTGCTTACCCCATGCCGCCATTGTGGCTGCAGGAACACGAGGCGGCTAACCGAAGCCTCTACGAAACACTCGAAGTCCGCACCGCAGCAGATCGCTATTCAAGCCTCCTGATCTGCCTTCGTGACGGAGTTCCAGTGAAGGAGCTAGCAGAACTCCTGACGTTTGTGGGGAAATTCGCAGCCGTCCAATGCTGGCGGCGCCAAAACCCAGTTTACCAATAAGCGCACCGACACCGCACGCGATCCGCCTGATCCCCCCGCATCAAATGATGTGTTATTATTAATTGAAAAATGAAATCACGTGGTCAAAGCAGTACTTTTCAATTAAGTGCATAAGCGGTATGTCCTGTTTTTTGGAGGCGGCAAGACGTAGCAGGTGAAAATCGGCATAATCAATTTCCGCTATCCACTCTATAGCAACGGATCATACCTCCAGGAATCGGTCAACTCCCTTGCACGTCAGCCGGAGGTCACCGACCTGTATGTCATGGCTAGCTGCTATCCAAATAGAGAGTTTACGTCACCAGCCAAAGTCCACATGGTTTGGTTGCCGTACTTAGCACTACCGGTGATAGGTAGCATCCTATTTAACTTATCGATCATTCTTTGGGGCGTCGCCTCGATCTTTCGTACGGTAGATGTGATCAACGTCAACTCGGCACGCCCTGTCATCGGCGCAAGAATTCTCGGATTTATCTTGAGAAAGCCCGTGGTGTGCACGGTAGAAATTATCAACAACGGCGACACGACCCTCGTAGATCTTTTATCACGTCAGTTTCAAAGAATTGTTTTTTCATTTTCCTTCTCGCACATCATCTGTTGGTCCAATTATTATTGGAGAGAATACTTGCAAAAGTGGGGAATCGATAAGGATAAGACCTCCATCATACCCTGCGGTATAAACATGGAATGCTACGATCATACACTTACAGGTTCACAAATAAGAAATCGCTTTCCCAATGACAGCTTGGTCATAGTCTTTGCCAAGCCGATGTATGACTATAATCTGAAGATGGCTGTGCTACTCCTCGAGGCAGTCGCATCCTTGACAGGCAAGATCGATATTCGAGTGATCTTGGGCAGCGGTGAACGCCAACACGATTTGCAAACAGTGATCACGCGGCTTAAACTGCAGGATAAAGCCGAAATAATGCCCTGGGTGCCGTTCACTGAAATCGCTGAATACATTGCCGCCTCAGATATGATCGTTTTGCCGTTCACCTACCCCCCGACATCCTCCCGATCTTTACTGGAAGGCCTCGCCATGGGTAAGGCACTAGTGACATGCCCGGTGGGAGAGGTGCCATATATCCTCCAAGACGGTTGCCATGCTTTGCTCGTCCAACCAAATGCGGAAGCACTGGCCGGCGCTATTAGACGGCTAGCTTTGGATCAACGGCTTAGAGCCGATCTCGGCCAGAATGGGCTGGAGTTAGTGCGGACCACATTCAGTAGCCAAGAGATTGCCAAGAAGACCATCGATGTTTACCGAAATGTGCTAACAAACTAGGATTTTGGAGGCGCAGGACACACATGGCAATCGAAGTCATGATCCCAACCTACAACTCGGCTGCTACAGTCGAAGCAACCCTGCGGTCGGTATTTGCTCAGTCCGAACCAATTGAATCGGTTACGGTCGTCGACGATGCATCCTCCGACGGAACCGAGGCTGTCGTTCGCGCCTTTAAGAGCGTAAAATTTTTGCGAAACGAAAAAAACCTCGGAGCGATAGAAAATTGGGCTCAATGCATGCGTCTTGCCACCGAAGATCATGTAGTCCTCCTCCATGCAGACGACATTATCATGCCGGAATGGCACAAGCATTGTCGCGCTTTGATCCGGAATGCTCCTAAGCCAGTCGAAACATTTATCGTTCTTGGATACGCTGATGCAACGGTCAGTGGCAACATTACGCACGTTTTTAGCGTGACACCTCGCCAGGGCTATTTTGAGCCAGGCACTTGGCTAGTCAAGCTATGGCGAGCCCGTTTGGTGGGCATCATGACCAGCGGTGCGACTGTCTATGCAAGGCGCCCATTTCTGGAGCTCGGCGGATTTCCTGCCAAGGAATATCCGCTGATGTCTGATGTCCCGCTGCATTACCGAATGGCTCAGAACTATTGGATCGCCTATGATCCCGAACCTCTGGCGATGATGACCCAGATTCCAAACAGCCTCTCCAAGGTTAATCGGCCGACGTTATATGCCGGAAATATGAAATTAATTAAGGAAATTTCCGATGATTTGGCAAAGGTGGCTGGCCTAAGCCGAGAGGTCATCATTCAGCAAGCTATGTTTCCTTATTTTGTGATCGACCTGTGCAGACCGTATTGGCGAAGGCTCTATAATCTTCCAGACCATCTTTTTGTTGAGCCACGGGCGGTGTGCCGCAATGCAGGGTTCCTTCGATTGGCGAGGATAGCCCTGATCTATGCCGGCAGGGTGCTTCAGGTGCGCTTTCGAACATGGAAATACCGAAGACACCTTAGCCCCGTTGCTAAATACTACGCTGGTTTACTACTCACGCAGAGAAAGCAACCGCACCAGGGCGTCTCGAGCGGCACCCAGGACCCGCGCCAAGGCGACAACACCGCACGCGAGGCGATATGAAAGCCGACCGCGCATTTTGGCGCGGCGCTTTTGTACTTTTGGTTGCCAATGGCCTAGGTGGAGCATTGAACTATGGTTTCCAGGTACAGGCTGCCCGAAAAGTATCCCTTATAGAATACGGGATACTGAATAGCTGGATAGCGGATATCACGGTTATGATGTCGATCGGCGTGTTGTGTCAAATGTTGGGCGTGTACTTCCCCTTTAACAGGCGGCAACTCCGATGGACAGGGACTGGAATACTTGTCTTGGCAATAGTGCTCAGTATTTTCCTGATCATTCTTGAGCGCCAAGGGCTATTGATCGGGACATTGGGCACCCTAGCAGTTGTTGCCATTGGTATTCCTTCGAGTTGGCTAGCCGGACAGCTTCAGGGCAGACTGCGCTTTGGTTCCCTAGGACTGGCAGGAGTGCTAAGCGCGACCGCCAAACTAGGCATTGCTTCGGCCGATCTAGCCTCCCAGGGAGGCGTCCAAAACTTCTACCTTGCGATAACCTTAAGTGGCGCGATTTCCGGCGGCTCTCTAGGCATCGCGGCGCTGCTCACGGCAGCCACTGACAGCACGAATCCGCCAATCATCGATGGAGCTCTAAAGCGCATTTCAAGCGCGCTGCTCCTAGCACTTGCAAGCGCCTTAGTGCCGCAGCTAGATTTGATAAACTTACGCCAAACTCAAACGGCAAGCGTTATCGGTCAATACTCGCGCGTAGCACTTTTTGCCAAAGCAATATTCTTCGGGGCCTCTACGGCCCTGCAGGTCACCTTACCGCTACACCTGCGAGGCAAGAGCGTCAACACGGGCGATAAACAAGCGCAGGTCATCTTGCGTACAGAGATACTCCTACTAGCCGTCTGTGGCTTAGGCGCCATCGTGGCTGCTTGGGTAGGTCCCTGGCTATCCATGCACTACTTGGGATTCGACCTGGCTCTCTATCGCTCCTGGATCCTGCTTACAGGACTTATTGCCAGTGTTCTCTTCGGGTTGCTTCAGGATTTTCAGCGCAGCTGCGCTGGGTTAAACTGGCAGCGCGCGGCTCTTGGCATCGGTGGTCTTTTAGGATTGCTTGGGCTGAACTTGATCGTACGACCTGACAGCGTCGAACTCTATCTAACCTTGGCACTGTGCTATTACACCATGCTGCTCGCTGTGCTACTCGCGACTTCAAGGAAGATTCGCAGGTTTAAAAAGACGGCATAAAATGGCAATAATGCCTGGATTTTTAAAAAAATTGCCACGATTATTCATTTCAATTCTTGATCAAAAATCCTAGCGGAGCGAAGGTAAAGCCAAACTTATGTTCTCTCTTCTCGTCCCGCGTATAGTCGTTGGGAAATTTGGCGAAGTAAGCTTCCAAAGCCTCGTAGGGTCCTTGGCCAAAGCCTGGCGCCACGGGATGGCCGTTGATATTACCGTCTTCGACGATGACATAATCGCCCTTGCGAAGTAGCGAACGTAGCAACATCATCTCGCCAAGCACATGGTCTTTGGCGTGCTCGCTGTCGAGGATAATGAAGACCGGTCCAGGATATTTGGCACGCATCTGAACTATTTTCTCCGCAGTCTCCGGGGCTGTTGAAGACCCCTGAAACAAGTGGATGCGGGGATTGGCTTTGACGCGTGCATCGATGGTGACGTGGTCAATGTCTACACTCAGTACCACAGAGTCAGCGGCAGAGTTGAGCTGGTGGAGCACACCAGCAAAAAACATCGCAGAGCCGCCATATCGCGTGCCAAATTCAATGATCAATTGCGGCTTTAATTCAAAGATGATTTCCTGATAGTTCCACATATCAGCAGGGGATTTAAGAGTGACAACCCCGGCCCATTTGGTCGTTTCAAACACCCGGTTATTGTAGTACCACTTATGATAAGCTTCGCAGACATCGTCGGTGATTTTGCTCCATTGATCGATTTTTCGCTTGAGGATATTCGCAGGAGTTAGGCTTTCGAAAATTCTTTTGGCACGAATCAGATGGTGATTTTTTAGCATGTCGCTTTTCTTCATGGATGGTACGGCTGGAGACATTCGCGATCGGACTACGAACACAACTTGTCTGCAGTCAAATTCGTTTGTATATGGCTGAGAATCGTGGCTAGTCTGGTAGCAACAGTAAACATATAATTCAATACTAGCATAAGTCGGCAGACACCCCAATGTCCGGCTTTTTGCAGTTTCAAGAGCAGCAAGATCATTCCCGTTTACCTCCGTCATGATGGGAATAGGCGTTTCATCGACCATTTGATACCTAGGATCTGGTGCCATTAACCGCAGTTGACTAAGAGGTGGCATCATCCTCTTGGACCGCTGGAATTCGCTGCCACCTTGGCGGATGCTTGCAGTATCCCGCAGTGCTCGACCATGATAGGATCTCCTGGAGTTTTTTGGCTAAAAGGACCAATACAAAGGGCCCTGGCATGAGTTTTTCGTTAGCATTGAAAGAGTCCTTGATCCACAAGCTATCCAGCCACCGCCACTCGCCCTTGGTCACTGCACTTGCCCGCTGCGGCGGAGCTCTGGTCAAAGGCGCTGGCAACTACTCCTTCAACCACGATCTAAACGGCGAAAGCCGCGTCTTAAAAGTGCTAGCCACCCATGTACCCGCCGCCGCGACCGTCTTCGACGTCGGCGCCAACGTCGGCGATTGGACCGAACTGGCGCTTCGCCACATGCCGCAGGCCAGCGTCCACAGCTTCGAAATTGCGCCACCCACCTTTGCCAAACTGCGCGGCCGCTTCGACCTGGATCCTCGAATCCATCTCAATGGCTTCGGCCTCAGCGATGCAAACAGTGAAATCGACCTCAACTATGCCACGGGCCACGACGGTCATTCGTCCATGGTCGCGCCGTTTATTCCCGGACGTTACGATACGATCAAAGCCCTGGTACGACGCGGCGACGACTATGTCGAAGCCAACGGTTTGACCAAACCGAATGCCATTGCCCTCTTGAAGATCGACGTCGAGGGTGCTGAAGAGCACGTGCTGAAAGGCTTTACGCGCACGCTTCAAGCGGGACGAGTATCAGCCATCCAATTTGAGTACGGTCGGGCGAACGTGCAGTCACGCTTTCTCCTTAAGGACTTTTACGATACCTTGAGCCCCCTGGGCTTTAAGATCGGCAAGATTTACCCCAATGAAGTCGAGTTTCAGGACTATGCGCTAGCCAACGAGGATTTCATCGGACCGAACTATGTGGCGGTGCATCGAGACCAGACGGCTCTTTTGGCGGCGTTGGAGCATCGGTTAAAGTAGGTCTCCATGCCACCTGCCCCATTGTCGCGTGATAAACACACGCGGTCCTCGCAATCGGCAGCAAATCGCCATGAGACGTTCTCGCCTTCAAGAAAATTCAATGGGCTTGACCTCTTAAGCGATGCCGCAGGGATTGAACGCCCTAAATGATACAAGCGCCTGATATAATTAATATTTCCAAAAAGTGGCGTGAATGCCATAATCTGGTACGAGTTTGTGGCACCAACGCCACTTTTTCGAAAAGACCCTCTAATGGACCTTAAGCGCCCGATTATTCGGGATCTTCAGCATTGGAGGCTGGCGCCTCAGCGCAAGCCCTTGGTTCTGCTAGGTGCCCGCCAGGTAGGTAAGACCTCAGCGCTCAAAGCTCTTGGTCGCCAAGAGTTTCGCGAAATCGCCTACCTTAATTTTGAGGAGCGGCCGCTGGCCCGCGACCTTTTTAAAGCGGCGCTAACCCCCCAGTGACATCGTCAAGGCCATCGGAATCGAACTGCGGATGCAGATTGAGCCGGGCAAAACCCTGATGATATTTGATGAAGTGCAGGAGGCACCGGAGGCCCTTACCTCACTTAAATACTTTTGCGAGCAGGCGCCCGAGTATCATGTGGCGGCAGCGGGATCGCTTCTCGGAGTCAAAATCAAACGCGGTATCGGCTTTCCCGTCGGCAAAGTCGATTTTATGCAAATGTACCCGCTGTCCTTTAGCGAATTCCTCGATGCAAAAAATGAAGGAGATTTGGCTGCCATGCTCGCCAGCAAGGCGGATTTTCAACGTCTTCCAGAGTCTCTACACCTGCGATTACTGGATTTACTCAAGGTGTATATGCTAACCGGTGGCATGCCGGAGGCGGTTGCGCTCCATATCAATGGCATGGATTGGCCAGCGGTCCGTCTGTGCCAACAGGCGATTCTGCGAGCCTACGAACTTGATATGGCAAAGCATGCGCCCGCAACGCTGATTCCCAAACTCTACCAAGTTTGGCAAAGTATACTTGGGCAATTGGCGAAGGAGAATCGTAAATTCAAATATGTGGAGGTGGCAAAAGGCGCCCGCACACGGTCCCACGAAGATGCTTTGCAATGGCTCATCGACGCTGGGCTGCTGCTTAAGTGCTGCAATCTTCAAACAGCGAAATTGCCGCTGGCGAGCTATGCCGATCACGAACACTTTAAAGTATTTCTCCTCGATATCGGTTTGCTTGCCGCCATGGCGCAGCTGGATCCGTTGCAATTTCTGCGCGGCGAGCGACTCCTCAGCGAATTTCGCGGCGCTTTCACGGAAAATTTCGTCGCCCAAGAGTTGACCAGGCACCTCGGCCGTCCTCTCTACTGGGCCAGCGCCAATAAGGCAGAGGTTGATTTTGTCGTCGAGGGTGCGGGCTTAATCCTGCCACTGGAGGCCAAAGCTGGCACCGTGCTAAACGCCAAAAGCCTAGCTGTCTTTTTGACGCGCTTTAAAGTTCCTATAGCCTGCCGCGCCAGCGCCGGTGGATTTGCCCGCAACGGTGCCTATGACGACTATCCTCTATACGGATTAGCGGCCTTTCCAAAACTCAGTTCTGGTCCGGTTACTAGATGACGATGTTAAACGTACAGGACACCCACAGCAGCCGCGTCATTTCAGAACTTACCACATAAAAACCTGTACTTGACGGACTTTCAGCCGCCTACCTCGGAAGCTTGCTCCTACCAACAACTCAACCCAATGTCGCTCCCCGCCGATAAACCCGACG
>Ga0315276_10001668_pt1 | contig 19985 bp, 24 predicted proteins | sample YL17G05_0_MG_FD_204542 | JGI IMG/M metagenome (GOLD analysis project Ga0315276, IMG submission 204542) | Sediment microbial communities from Yellowstone Lake, YNP, Wyoming, USA - YL17G05_0 | ecosystem: Environmental > Aquatic > Freshwater > Lake > Sediment | place: USA: Wyoming | collected... | reverse complement strand
GAAAAATAGGGAAGGAAAGAAAAAGAGAGACTATTTTATTGCTAAAAGGCACCATAAAGTTTAAATACTCTATTTAACATGTATTATTAAAATATGTTAATTATAATTAACAAATAATATGGACAATAGAAAGCTGTTAGATGCATTAGAAAGAAGCAATCCGTGGTGGAAAGGAGATTTTGAATTAGATTATAAACCAAGGAGAGTTTACGAGGAAATTAAAAAATTTATGAAAAATCGACAGATTATTTCTTTAACTGGATTAAGAAGAACAGGAAAAACAACAATTTTGCTTAAGGTAGTAAAAGATTCGATCACAGGTTATGGGAAAGAAAATATAATTTATTTTTCATTTGACGACTTTAGAGATGCCAGATTAAATGAGGTTATTGATGCCTATTTTGGATTAATGAAGAAAAATAGCAGTGAATCTTTGTTATTCTTGTTTGATGAGGTACAGAAAGTTCCTGGGTGGGAAGAGCAATTAAAGAGGATTTATGATGAGAATAAAAAATTTAAGTTTGTAATCTCTGGTTCTGAATCTCTTTTTATAAGGAAAGGAACACGCGAAAGTCTTGCTGGAAGAATGTTTGAATTTCAGATAAAAACCTTATGTTTTAAGGAATTTTTGGATTTTAAGGGAAAAAATTTTAATAACTTAATTTTATACAAAAAAGAAATTCTTTCTGAATTCAAGGATTTTTTAAATTGCAATGGATTTCCTGAGATTATAAATGAAAATAAGGAATTTATAAAGAAATATATTAAAGAAAATGTTGTTGAAAAAATAATTTATAGAGATATTCCTCAAATTATACCAATTGAAAATCCTGAAATATTGTCGCAGATGTTTAATATAATTGCAAAAGAGCCGGGACAAATGATTCAGATGGATAAAATTGCAAAAGAGCTAAGTATATCAAGACAGACAGCTTCAAATTATCTTGATTATCTTGAGAAATCTTTTTTAATAAGAAAATTGTATAATTTTTCAAGAAATGCTAGAAAAACCCAGACAAGATTAAAAAGATATTATCCTGTCATTCTTTTTTCAGAAGAAGTTGAGAATAGAGAAATTTTTGGTAAAGTTTTTGAAACATTTGTTGTAAATGAGCTCAATGCAGAATTCTTCTGGAGAGATACTTATAAAAATGAAGTAGATATTATATTAAAAAATAAGGAAATAACCCCAATTGAGATAAAAGTCTCAAATATTGAGACAAAACCGCTTAATTTATTTATGAATAAGTTTAAGCTAAAAAAAGGAATAATTTTAACTTATGATAAAGAGGATACCATTGGTAAAATAAAAGTAATTCCTTTTTACAAATATCTTTTAAATTTAAAAAGATAAATGAGGTAAGGGGGCGGATATTGCAAAACTTGCTGGAGATAAAGATGTTCCAGTTCTTGAAGAAGATACGGGGAAAAAAGAATAAAAGAAGCGATAACTTTAGTTATCGATAATTTTAATTGTTATTTGGGTTAAAGTTCCAGGCTTTAATTGTTCTTCAAGAATTTTCGGCACAACTATTATTGCCTGTGAGCCATGTTTGGCTATGCGCTTTGTGATGGTGAAGGATTTTGGTGGCATTTTATTTTATACCTCCCCTCCACAAAAGAAATGAATTTATCTTTCTTATAAGTTTATTATATTCTATTCTCCCTCTTTTTTCCAGTTTATTAAGCCCTATTTCAAAACTTTCGTTCTCTGCATTAACGCATCTATCATCGAGATTGGCATCTTTTAATCTCTGGGCAACCCTATTGCCCTTATTCATAGCAAGACTTGCACCTTGAGGAGAAACTTCATTATATATCACTCCGCTTATACCTCTCTCTATAGCAGTTAATAAAAGGTAATCTAGAGTATAACCAATCCTATCTACTAGTTTATACCATTCAGGAGTACCAGGAATATTTGGATTAATAGTACTATGTTCATAAAAAATCCGAGGTATATATGCATGAGTACCTGGGAATCTCTCTAATATTAATAATCTTGGCTCCCCGATTTCAGAAAGTCTCCCTCTCTTTTCACTAAAAAGAAGAGATTCATGATATGGGGGGTATATTTCAACTCCTTCATAAGTTGTAAATCTTGATTTTTTCATTTTGTTCTTTATTTTTTACTTTGATTAAGTAATGACATAATCTTATTTAAATATTCGCTGTAAACTATTTACGACAGATTAGAAGGCTTTAAATACTGAGAGAGACTTAAAAATTTATGGAGAGTTTAGAATCTTTAAAAAAGTTTGGATTATCAGAAAAAGAAGCAAAAGTTTATCTTGCTTGTTTAGAGTTAGGAGCTTCTTTAGCTAGTGATATCTCCCTAAAAAGCAGCCTTCCTAGAACTCTTATTTATGACATACTAGAAAGACTTATTGATTTAGGATTAATATCCTACTCTATAAGAGATAATAAAAAATATTTTGCAGCATCGAACCCAAAAGAATTAATTAGAATACTCAAGGAGAAAGAAATAGCAATTAAAGAAACCTTGCCACAATTAGAAAAATTGCAGAAAATTAGGGGAATAAAAAGACCGAAGGTAGAAATATACGAAGGCAAAGAAGGAATGAAAACAGTAATGGACGATATATTGCGTGCAGGGGTTAAAGAATTTTTAGCTTATGGAAGTTCCCGTTCTTCATTTGAGATTATACCAGCTTTTATGGAAGACTGGCATAAAGAGAGAATTAAAAGAAAAGTTATTATGAAAATATTGTATAATAACACAAAAGAAGCCAGAGAGAAAGTAAAAACTAGAACAGAATCATTAAAATATGTAAATTATAAATTTATGCCAATTGAATTAGAATCTCCAACCGCAACTCTAATTTATGATGATAAGGTTGTTCTGCAGTCTTGGACAAAAGAACCTTTTGCAGTGGTTATAGAAAGTAAGGATATGGCAGAAAATCAAAAAAGATATTTTGAAGAACTCTGGAAAATAGCCAAAAAATAAAATCTCTGAAGGCTCTCAATACTTCCCAAAGGAGAAGTTAAACATTAGTTTCCAACAGGAAACGAATAAGTTAAAGATTAGTTTTATACACAGAACTTATGTTCAGATATCTATAAACTCCTTTTGTAAATGTTATCATGATGCTCGAAGTCATCAAAGTAGAGCATATTGTTCTGCGCGTCATATTTAAAAACAAGCACAAAACGCCCAACATGAACTCGCTTTTTATCTTTCATATTGTATCTTAGATTTTTATAATGCTCAATATCTGGGCTTGAGAGAATTTCATTCATTTTGTTGAGAAGATTTTCATAAAGCTGTTTATCTTTTTTTTGAAGTTTAGCGAGAACTCTATCAAAATTCTTGCTTGTTTTGTAGCTCCTTGGCATTTTACCTCTTTTCTATTTTTTTCCTAAGCTCTTCAATAGAATGAAAAGTCTCGCCATATCCTTCTTCTTCAATTTTTTTCAGCTTTTCCAAATATTCTGGCCTTAATTCAGGCTCAAGAATCTCTTCTCCATACTCTATAACTATCTTGGTTATTGCTGCGCTTTTGTCTTTCAAATTATATCTTGCCTTAACTATGTTTAAAATCTGGTTTGCTTCTTTAGGAATTTCAACCATTGCTTGTACCATTTTTCTTCGTGTATATTTAACATATAGATTAAATATATTTGGAGTATATAAGGCTTTGGGTTTTAAATTTAACATAGGAAATTTTTGAAGAAGGGGGTAAGAAAAACCGCAAGGTTTAAAAATAGTTGTTATTTCTTAATGGTTACAGATTTAATTTAAAAAAAACATTAAAATGGAAGACTTAACAAATAAAAATCCATGTGTATATACTGGAGATGAAATAAGGTACAGAACAAAGTATTCTAAAGATCCTGAGATAGTTTCTAAACTTATGACTATTACTGGTATTGAAGAACGTGCTGGCGGGGGTTTAAGACTACATTTAATAGGAAGAAAGGACAAACCATATACTTTTGAATTTGAAAGAGCTGATAGAGAGGAAGGGAAACTTGTATCCAGAGGAGAAATTGTGAGAATGCAATTTTTTGATGATATTGGGATTTGGGATATTGCCAATAATCTCCACTCTGAAGATTATCAAAGATTAATCGGGAGAAATCTAGAGGCTTTTGTGAAAAAAGGCACAAATAGCGAAGGGTATGTTGTAGGAGTTTCACCTATTTTTAGAAGCAAAGATAAGGATGAACTTTCAAAAAAACTACTTGAAGATTATTTTATCAGGGAGATAAATGAAGCTGATGCTTCTTACAGGCTTTTAGCTAAGAAAAAAACAGAATTAGATCTTCAGACTTTATTAGATACAAAAGAAGGTGTTGAAGAAGGCTTAAGAAAAGCCCCTTTACAATTCAGAGGGTATTGTGATTTAGGAGGAAGTTTAGATTCTTCTTTATATCAGCAATATTTGGAATCAGCAAGAGACTTATTAAAATTAACTAATAATTTAATTGAGCAAGAAAGCTTCGAGGCAATTCAGGGAATTGGTGACTTTGGTGATGATTTTTTTTTAGAGGGGCTGGTTGGTTAGGATTAAATAATTATTTCTACACAATTTCCCCAAACCCTATTAATCTCCAATGCCCTTCCACATTTCTCGCAATTCCAATATTCTCTCCTTTTAATGGGACAATTGGAATTTTAAGATAAAGTTCAGCTTCATTATCTTTTATTTTTATAATCTGCCCGACTGTTATGCTTGTGTTTATATTTAGCATAATAAGCTCGTTTGTCTTTAGCGGGGCAACTTTTTCATGTTTTTCTGTTCCTAAAACCTCCTCAAAAAGAGAAAATTTCATTTTTATTTTATCTGTAATTTCAGGCAGATTCCCTTCTAAACTTGATATACAACCAGATAAAGAATCTGCTTTTGTGAGTATATTATCGAGCTCGGTTTCTAAAGCTAAACTTCCTCCAGTTGTTGCCTCTTTAACAGTATATTTTTCTCTTTGGATAGAGATTATTTTTGTTTTTATTGTTCTGTAAACTAACTGATTAGCTCTTTTCTGGCTTATTCCGGGCTTGATTTCAATTGAGTCTCCAATTTTTAGTTTTCCCTGTTTTAAAACTCCTCCTAAAACACCGCCGTGCAAATCTTTTATTTTTGTTCCTGGTTTGTTAATATCAAAACTTCTTGCAATAAGAAAAATAGGCTTCTCATTTATTTTTCTTTCTGGGATTTTCAATTCCAATAATGCTTCTTTTAGCTTGTCTATATTAATTTCCTGCTGAGCTGATATTGGGATTATTAAAGCATTTTCAGCTATTGTTCCCTTAACAAAATTTTTAATTTCTTTATAATTTTCTATTGCTTTTTCTTTTGTGACCAAGTCAATTTTGTTCTGAACAATTATAATCTGTTTTATGTTTTTAGACTGCAAAGCGAGCAAGTGCTCACGAGTTTGTGGCTTGATTCCTTCGTTGGCTGCTATGACTAAAATAGCTGCATCTATAATCGCAGCTCCTGATAACATTGTTGCCATTAACATTTCATGCCCAGGAGCATCAACAAAACTAATATACCTTTTTTTCCCATTTTTTTCAATAATCGTATCTGCATAACCTAATTTTATAGTTATTCCTCTTTTCAGCTCTTCTGAGTGCGTGTCTGTGAACTTGCCAGTCAGCTTATAGACAAGAGTTGTTTTGCCGTGGTCAATATGCCCGACTGTTCCCACATTTAACATATCCATTTCATTAATATTAATATCTTCTTTAGCCATGTTTATTAAAGAAATATGGGATTTTTAAAGGTGGCGGTTTAAACAAGCGCGAGTTCAGAAGCTGTTGCTTCGAGGCTAAAAGAATCTATAGATTTTTTATCAATTTTCCTAATTAATCCTGTTCTGCAGAGGTGCAATGGAAGTCTACTGCTGTGCAGATTAAGCTGATGCCTTATTTTTGTTGGCACTTCATCAATTCTATAAATCTCAATTACCTCTTCAGCAGTATTTTGCAAGCAAGCTCTTTCATTCTCTTTATCGATTTCATCAGGGCCTATATGGCCTGACGGAAATAACAATAGATTATCTTGTTTAAGAAGCTCATAAACTTGCGGAGTTAGTATTGCAACATCTGGGAATTTTCCCTTATGAGCAGAAGCATATTCATCTATACATAAATCAACTTTTGTAGCCAATCCTTCTTGTTGCCCAGACATATTTTTTAAAAGAAAATAGGGTTTAAAAGAATTATTGTGCTGGAGTTGCTGCGACTTCTGCCTTTGCTTCTGCCTTCACTTCTTTTTTTGGGAGCATTTCTTCGAACTTTTTGCTGCCTTCTTTTTTAACTTTTGTGTTAATCTGCACTGTAGCAGGAGAAATTACGTTTCCTCTTAATGTCTTTTTCATTCTTAAACCTTTATTAAATTTTCTTGGTTTTTTTCCTTCTCTTCTTGGTTTTTTCTTAAAACCAAATCCTTTTGTCAGCAAAACTCTTTTTAATTCTGGGCCATCAATATCTTTTTTTCCTGGAAATCCAGCCATGTCGCTTGTGCCTGTTATCTCTAACTCATAGCCAGCTAAATCTGCTGAAATTTCTTTGCCTTGAAGAGTTTCACCTATTTTTTTCCCAATTAGCTCTTCGCTTTCTATTTCTTTCTTTAAGGTCTTTCCTTGATGCGAGATGTTTATTTTAAATGGCATTTTATTATGTGTCTAAATTCGGGGCGCTGTTTATAATTGCATATTTATTTATTTTGCTTGCAGGAACCTTCTCTGAAGAATCTTCCCATATAATCATTGGTTTTTGAACTGATAATTCAATAATATATTCTATCTGAGCGTCTTTCTTAGCTTCTGTGCTTATACAAGAAACATAGCCCCCAAGATTAGCAACATCTTTGTTGTCTTGAATAACAAGAACTACGAGATCCCCTACTTTAACCTCTCTAACTACTGAAGGTATTTCATATTTATTTCTTGAATTATCTTTATATTGAATTTTCATAAATATTAAGTGAGAAAGGGGTTTTTAAAACTTTAGGATTGCGGTTTATCCCAAAATGAAAAGAAGTCATGGAGTTCTGCTTCTGGGATTTCTCCTGATTTTAATCTTTCAATAAGTTCTCTTTTTTGAGGATACGCTTTTGGATGCAACATTTTTTTATGTTTAATATCTACGCTTTCAATTTCCCTGACCAAATCTTTAACTGATTGTATATCTCCTTCTTTTAGTTTCTGAATATTCTCTACATACTTTCTCAATACACCAACACCTTCTAAGTACCATGTTTGCAAGGGTTCATTTGTTTTGTCTTCATAAAAAGTTGCGCTTCCTCTTACTACAAATTTATCTTTGCCTAATCTAACGCGAGGCATTAGCTCTATTGATGCCCTTGTTTCTTTAAAATCTATTCTCCCTTTCATTTCTGCGGGTTTTCTACTATCAAATCTATCTGTAATAATATAATGTTCATAATTCGGAACAATCTTAGACAAGGATACATGAGCAATTTGCTCAATTGGAAAAAAATAATGGGTCAAATGAAAATATGGATGCAAATAGCCTTCTTTACTAATAAAATATGAGTCAAATGCTTTTTTTAATTTCCTCTTAAAGATATGAGCTCTAAAAATAGCTTTATCTCCAAATTGAAAAACCCGCCCAATTATTGGGAGCCCTGAATGAACATTATAAGGGATTTCTGGATTATACTTTCCAGTAAAAGAATTCCATTCTTCATGATACCTTTTAATTTCATCTTCGGAAAGTAAATCTTGTAATACCATTTTACCACTTAGAAGTAGTTTAGTAAAATGCCTATATTTATTTTATAGCGATATAGGTCGTGTTTTTACTTGGTTCGCTTAAAGAAGAAAGGTATAAGCTTTTGTTCTGCTTTCCTTAAATGAACTTGAAATGTTGAATAAGAAATTCTCATTATTTTAGCTAAATCTCTTAATTCAGCTTTTCTTGGAGAAGAATAATAATTCTCTTTAATAGCCAATTCCATAGCTTTTTTTTGTTTAGCCGTTAATTCTGGTTGAATACTTAGTATCGAAAAGTTTGTTATCTTCTTTTGGGTTATACTCATTAATTCGCCATTATACTCTTTTTCAGCTACTTTAATAAACTCCATCAAATCTTCTTTATTCCAGCTTCCGATTGTCCAATGATTATAGCCTTCTTCATCAATAAAAATTGGTTCTAAATTGATAATTTTGGGGTCATACATTGGTGCCAATTTTAATGGCTCTATAACTTGGGCAATTATAAAATCATCTTTATTTTCAATATGTAAAACACCTTTTTCTTTTTTTATGTCTTTAATAAATTTCTTTTTATTTTCTTGTTCTCCAAATAAAAGTCCAACCAGATAAACATAGATTCCATCTTTTTTTGTGTAGAAAGAAACTGGGAAACCAGAAACGGAAATATTGAATTTTTTTGTCCTGCTTCCTATCCTTCCTGTTTCTCCAGAGAACTTAATTTTAGCAGTCCACATATAGATAAGATATATATCGTGTTTAAAAAACTTTGTTTATAATAGTTTTAAGTTTTTTAACCACAAAAATTCTTAATTTTAAGAGAATTTTTGATGTTTTTAAATCTTCACACTAAAACGCCCCAAGTTTTAGCTTAAGCTAAAACTGCTTTTTCTTTCTCTGCACCTTGAATTAGATTCCAGTCAAGTTTTATTAATTGCTTTACAGCAGGATTTTTTGTGTTAAGTTTGTATAGCTCTGATTTTCCTACTCTTCTTGTCTTTATTACTATATTATTTCTTTCTAATTTTTCCCAGAAAGTCTGCAAAGTTGAATAGCCAACACCAGAATTTCTTGCTATCTCTGTTAAAGGATAATCAAATAACTGGAAAGTTATAAGAAAATCCAGGACTTTTATTATTGGATTTTTTCCAAAAACTTCCACAAAAATTGTTGAGCTTTTCATTTTTATTTCTAGAGTATTATAATCCCCTAGTTTATAAATGTTTTATGCAATTCCAGAGTTTTATTTCTGCAGGATTATTTTTATTTAATATGAATATGCTAACTGCGCAGTTAAGTTGTGGCTCGATTTCTTCATACTCTTTAAATGTTTTATTTAGTATGTTTGCTGTAAGCACTTTATTTATCCCATTATGCCCAACAATCAATACTCTTTTGTCAGAAAATCTTTTTATTAGCTTGCTTATAAATTTTTTAGCACGATTATACATTTCTTTTTGAGTTTCCCCTTTTTTTGATTCAATAGTTCCTGCAACTAGTTTGTTCGGATCTAATCCCAAATCACTTTTTTTAACTCCTTCAAATTCTCCTAAATTTCTTTCTCTTAATAGTTTAGTAAATTCAATTGGGGTGTTTTGATGAAATTTCTTAATTTCTTTGGTAGTATCTGCGGCTCTGGCTAAGTCACTAGAAAAAATGTAATCAAATTTTTCATCTTTAAGTCTGATTGCTAGTTTTCTTGCTTGTTCTTTTCCTTTTTCAGAAAGTTTTCCTGGCAAATGCCCTTGAAATCTCCCTTCTATATTCTCAATTGTTTCGCCATGCCTTGTTAATACTATTTCCATTTCACACGCCCCAAGTCGGCTTTACTTTTCTCTTGATTTGCGCAATTTCCTGTAGAACACGAATTTCTTCCTGGGATAGAAGAGACTTATTTTTCTTAAATTCGCGGTATTGAGATTCTCCTAAATTTGAATATAAAAATTCAACATCTTTCAGCTGCCTGTCAAATGTTATTCCTGGCAAAGAGATGGCTATTTCTTGGTCTTTTTTTGCCTCTTCAACTCCTTTTCCTTCTGACTGAAGAGCTTTTATTTTTCCTATTCCCTCACCATCTTTGTTTATGAGCTCTATTCCATGTCTTGCTATTCCGCCCTCTACTTTAACTCCAAAAATAGCTGGATGAGAGTTATGGAAAACATATTGTGGAAGAATTCTTAACTTGCATAAAGAAGCAAGTTTCATTAGTTTTTGCCTTTTTATTTCATTTTCTGTTTCTTTTCTAAACTCCTGCAATCTTTCTATAAGCTTGTAAATAACTTCTTCTTTTAAGACTTTAATATTTCCGCAAGTTTTTGCTATTTCTTTTGCTTCTTCATCTTCTTCAACATTAAATCCAACAATAATTGCGTTTAATGGCTCGGTTTCAAAGTTTGCTTGAGCTGAAATAAAATCAGCTTTTGTTATATTCCCTATCCCAACTTTGCTGACTTTTATGTTCTCTTGACTTAACAATAAAAGTAATGCTTCGAGGGAGCCTAAGCTGTCTGCTTTTATGATTATGCCTTGCTTGTCAAGTTTTATGTTTTCTGTTACTTCTTTTGACAGGTCTTGAATTTCAGATTCTGATTTAAAGGTTTGAAATGGCATTCCTGACAAGACATCTTCCTGCTCTATTAACTGCATTCTTATTCCTGTTGCTGCTGTAATTTCTTGAGCTGGCTTGAAATTAGCAGATAAAGGCAACACTTCTTCTAAAATGCGTATTTTGCTTTTTATTATTTTATCAAAACTGGCAATTGCCAGTTCACTATCTTTTTTCAAAACTCCATCATACAGAATAGCTTCTATATAATTAATTGATTTTTCTTTTTTTAGCTCAAGAATAACTCCTTTTGCTTGCTTTCCTAAAGCAAGCCTTCCTCTTAGAAATTTCTGAGACAAGCCGCATAACATCATTAGTAACTCTGGAATTCCTTCTCCTGTCTTGCCAGAACATGGCACAAGCGCAAGTTTTGTTGAAAAGTCTTTTACATCATAATACAAGTCAGAATTAAAGCCATAACTATGCAAAGCTCCTTGCAAAGTGAAAAGTTTTTCTAAAAATTCTTGCTTGATATTTTGCGCCTGTTTTTCTATGTTGTCTTTTAGCTCTTCACTTTGTTTCCTCCATCCAGAAATTCTGTCTATTTTGTTTAAAGCAATAACAAATGGAGTTTTGTTTAGCTTGAGAATTTCAATAACTTCTGCTGTCTGTGGTTTAATGCCCTCATTAATGTCAATAACTAAAATAGCCAAGTCTGCTAAACTCCCGCCGCGTTTTCGCAGGTTTGTGAAAGCTGCGTGCCCGGGCGTGTCTATAAATAAGAAGCCAGGAATGTCCAATTTAATTCCTGATTTTTCAAGCAGCGGACAGCGCCACATAACTTTATCTGCTGGAAATGAAGTAAAAGATATTTTTTGTGTTATTCCTCCTGCTTCACCTTCTGCTATTGCTGTTTTCCTTATACTGTCAAGTAGGGTTGTCTTGCCATGGTCTACATGCCCGGCTACTGTTATAATTGGCTGGCGAATTTTTAGGGGTTTCATTAAAATAAAAGCATAAGCAGATTTAAAAATGTAGGGGTTTGAGGGAAAACCAAGAAGACTAAAAACATATAAAAGTATGTTACTTATAACATAAAATATGTGATTTGTAACGTTTATACAAGTGATAGGTAACATAAAATATGTGATAAGTCACAGAAAAGTATTTAAACTATAGTATTTTTAATAAATTATGACAACTATAGAAGAGCATGAGAAAATAGCAAAGGAATTTTTAGATGATATAAATGAAAAAATAAAGGCTGATCTGTTAATAGAAAGACAGAAAATTATTGGTTTTTCTGCTTCTGAAGCTGCAGTTAATCTGTTTGCTATTTTGCTGCACAAAAAGAAGCTTATTGAGCCAAGTTTTAGTGTAAATCACAGATATTTTGCTTCACAAAGAATAGCTGAAAACAGATTTAATTTTGATTTTCCTAACAAGAATCAAACTTTAAATTTATTAATAGCTCAAGAAAGTTACAGAAATAAGCTATGTTACGGGAAAGAAAAGAAAGCTGAAATTGTAAATTCTGCAATAAAAAACTTATTTGAATTAAAAAATGTAATAGAATCTGAGCTGGAGGAAAAATGAAAGAGATAATTGCTTATATTTATGATTTTTTATCCATGGTTTTTGAAAACGAAGTGAAAGATAAAATAAAAGAGATTATACTTTTTGGGAGCGTTGCTAAGAATAGCTTTGATAAAAAAAGTGATATAGATTTGTTTTTTAATGTTATAGGAAATGAAAAAGAAGTGGAAGAGAAGTTAAAGAGTATATTAAAAAGTTTTGAGGTAAAAGCAGAAAAAACATGGGCTCTTAAGAAGATTAAGTTTCCTATAAATTTTATTATAGGCTCTTTAGAAGATGAAACTTGGAAAAATTTGAGAGAAGAGATAATTAGTTCTGGAATTTTGCTTTATGGGCAATATAAGGAAATGCCTGAAAATTTAAAACATAATTATTTATTTTATTATTCTTTAAACAATTTGCCAAGAAAAAATAAAATGAAGTTTATAAGAAAGATGTTTGGTTATGGTTTAAAGAGAGGAAAGAAAAAATATGAGCAAGAAGGTTTTTTGAAAGAAATTAATGGCTTAAAAATTGGTCCAAACGCTATTTTAGCTCCTAGCCAAGAAACTCAAAAAATAAAAAAAATGTTTGAAGATTTTAAGATTAAATATAAAATTATTGAAAGCTGGATTAGAGTGTGAAGGTTGAAGAGTAAGAATAGAAATATCAAAATTTTATTTTAAAAATCTAAAGATCCTAAATAAACGAAAGTTACTAATATCTACAACTTTGGTTAACTCTTTAAAAGAGGTAAGCTTAAAAATAAAATATCCTTGGATAAAGAATGAAAATCTTTATAACAGCAGACCATCATTTCAATCACGAGAATATTATAAAATATTGCGGCAGGCCTTTTAAGACAATTGAAGAAATGAATGAGTTTATGATAAAAAAATGGAACTCTAAGGTGAGTAAAGAGGATATTGTTGTACATTTAGGAGATTTTGGTTTTGGAAAGAAAGAACAGATTGAAGAAATAAGAAAAAGACTTAATGGAAATATAATCTTAATTCCAGGAAATCATGATAAAAAAATTGTAAGCTCTTGTGATTTCATTGTTGTTAGAGGAAATTTGCAAATAAGAAACTTAATTTTAAGCCATAGGCCTCTTCTAAAAGAAGAGATTCCTAAAAATTTTATTAATATTCATGGCCATATTCATGAAAAAGAGAGCCATAATGGAATAAATGTTAGTGTTGATAGAACAAATTACGAGCCTCTTGAAATAACTGAACTTTTGCATAAGATAAAAGAAGAATAGACAAAAAAAAGCTGAAAGGATATTTAAAAAAATATCCTAAAAGATTTAGGGAGAGAGTTGAGAAAGTGCTGAGGGGAAGAAAGAAGATTTAAAATTTAGGGGTTGATGGGGAGGATAGCTAAAAGTAAAGAATTTTAAAGGTTAATTTCCTAAAGTTTTAATGACTAAAGAAAAGATATTAGAATTACAAAATATAAATTTAGATTTAGTGACTTATGGTAAAAAAAGTGGTGTTGAAGAAAATGTTAAGCAAAAATTAATAATCCCTTTATTAGTTCTGTTAGGTTATGATGTTAGTAGAGATATGGATTTTGAGCATAATGTCAGGAATAAGAAGGCAGATATAGCTCTTATGATTAATAATAAACCGAAAGTTATAGTAGAATGTAAGAGTATAGAACAGAATTTAGATAGCCATATAGAACAGGCAGTAGATTATGCTTTAAAGAAACAGATTAATTGGGTTATTTTAACTAATGGTAAAGAAACAAGATTATATAAAACTTGGATAGAAAATGTTCCAGAAGCAAAAGATAGAGAATTGTGGAGAGTTAATTTAAGAGAATTAGAAAAACAATTTAAAAAATTAGCTGAATGGGTTTCTTATAAAAGTTTATCTACTAATAAAATACAAAAAATAAGTGAGGAAGAGGAGAAAAAAATTGTTGAGAATGTAACTGAACCTCAATTAGTCCAAAATCTAAAGAATGCTAAAGAAATACTTACAACAAATGCTATACCTAAAATTAAAGTTAAATTTTATTCTGATGAAGCTTTTAAGAAACAAGTAGAAGAATGGTGTAATAATTCAAATTTAGATATTAAAAAAGAAGATGAGTGGGTTAAAAAATTAGCAAAAGAAACAGCTTATACTTTTATTAATAGAATCTATTTTTATAGAATTGCAGAAGATAAAGGAATAGTTAAACCAAAATTAACAAAAAGTTCTTTGGTTACTTTAAAAGAAAGTTTCAGTTTTAAAGATTTAACAGATATGGCTTTTAAAGAAATATTAAAGGTTGATTATAGGGCTATTTTTGAACATAACTTATTTGATAAAATAGAATTTGATGAGAATGTTCTTAAACAAATAGTAAACCAGTTATCACAATATAATTTTAAAGAAATTAATAGCGACATATTAGGAAAAATCTATGAACATCATATAGATGAAAGAGAAAGAAAAGAACTAGGACAATTTTATACTCCTAAAAAAGTTATAGATTACATATTAAATAAGGTTGGAATAACAACCAAAAAGAAAATATTAGACCCTGCTTGTGGCTCTGGTGGTTTCTTAATAAATGCTTATGAATTATTAAAAAAACAATATATGAAGCAAGGTTTAAGCGAATCTTCTGCTCAAGATAAGATATTAAAAGAAAATATTTTTGGGATGGATATAAATCCCTTTGCTGTTCAATTAACGGCTATGAATTTAGCATTAAAAAATTTAGACCAAAAAACAGACAATCTAAATATAATAACTAATGATAGCTTATTATTTGGATTAAATAGATGGCAACCGATAACTCATAAAGATTTAAACAATAATCACAAAGACAGGTTTATTGAAGGAACTATCCCTAATAAAGTTGATATAGTTGTTGGCAATCCCCCTTATGTTAGAATTGAAAACATAAGAAAAGAAAAAATAAAAGCTTATCAAAGTAGCTTAGAAACTGCTAAGGATAGGTTTGATTTATTTTCTTTATTTATTGAAGTCGGTATAAAATTCTTAAATGATGGTGGAAAATTAGGTTTTATTGTTTCAAATAATTTACTTACTAATGATGTTCTTTCTCTAATAAGAGAATTTATATTAAAAAATTGTATTATAGAAGAAATAGTTGATTTAGGCGGTGGAATATTTGAGGAAGCAAGTGTAAATACAATAATTCTAATACTAAAAAAGGAAAAAGACCAAAATCTAAAAAATGAGAATGAGATTAAAATAATAACAAAAATAGATGATAAGGGTAGGGTTAAAGAATCACATATAATAAAACAATCTAAATTTTTAGAAAATCCTCTTAAAAAATTCCTTATAGAAAAGAAAAGTGAAAAAATAGAGAGTATTATGAAAAAGATTGAAGAAAATACATCTCCATTAGGGGAATTAATTGAAGGTTCTTGCGGTATACAAATATGGTCTAACGAAACAGATAGAGAAAAATATCCTTATTATCTGTCAGACTCAAAAGAGAATGATATGTATAAACCTATTCTTGAAGGGAAAGATATTATTCCATATTCTTATAAATTTAATAATTTGTATTTATTATATTCTAAAAAATTATTAGAAAGAGCCAGAGAAGAAAGATTTTTTACTGCTCCTGAAAAGATAGTTATGAGGTATATAGGAAAAAGCATTGTAGGGGCTTTTGATAATAAAGGATATTATTTACAGAAAAGTGCAATTGCTTTAATCCCAAAAAAAGAGGATATTGATTTAAGATTTATTTTAGCCGTAATTAATTCAAGTCTTATGAATTGGTATTACATTAAACTAATGGGAAAAAATATTTATCCAAGAATAAACCTTAATTATGTTTTAAAATTTCCAATTAAGAATGTAGATAAGAAGATAAAACAAGAAATAATAAGTTTAGTTGATAAAATTTTAAACTTAAATGACAAGATAGATAAAACAAAAAGTAGTAATTTGGAAAAAGAAAGAGAAGATTTAATAAAAAATATTAATAAAAAAATGTGTGATATTTATGGAATTTCTGAAAAAGACTTAATTTAATGCTTTTTCTTTCTTGGCTCTTTATCTTATCAACCGATAACTTAACAAAGCAGGTTCATCCCAACGTCTTCAAAAATTCTAAATGCTGGGATGTTTGAGGATTATAGAGCATTTTTCTTCCGTTGAACTTAGCATAAAATAAAATTCCAAGAGCCAGGGCTTTGTTTTTAGAATGTTTTAATCTTCCCAATGCTTTTCTAAGAGAATAAAAATCCTCGTGCATATTAAAAATTGTTTTTTGAAGTTCATATGGAGTGAAATTTTTAGGCTTGGTTACTACGTGCTGCCCGTCGTATAAATACCATTTTTTTGTTAAGATTCTTCCTTCTTTTTCCATCTTATTATAAAGGGGGGTTCCAGGTGCAGGAATGAGGGAGAAAAACTGCGCAGAGTCGAGGTTTTGATTTGCCCATTCTAATGTTTCCTTTAATGTTTCTGGAGTATCGCCTTCTCCTCCAAGCATCATCATTCCATGAATCCAAAACCCAGCTTTTTTTAATATTTTTATTGCTCTTTTATTTTGTTCAGCAGTATAGGGCTTTCCTAATTCTTTTAATGTTTCATCATTAATTGACTCTATCCCTATGCACAATGCATTTATATTGGCTTTTTTAAGAGATTGCATAAGTTCTGGATTATCTGCAAGTTTTATAGTAGTCTGCGCCACGCCATATTTTTTATTTAAGCCATTTTCTATTATTGCTTCAAGTAATTCCATAGTTTTGCTTGGAATTGCAGTAAGATTATCATCTGTAAAAAAGAGACATTTCCCCATGTCTTTTGTTTGCTTTAATTCTTTCATAATATAATCAATTGACTTTACCCTGTATTGCCTTCCGTAAACTTTAGTAACAGTGCAAAAATCACAATTATTTGGGCAGCCGCGTGAGGTTTCTACTACTCCTGCGCTTATTTTATCTCTTATATCTTTATCATAAAAAGGGTGCGAAAGCTGGCTTAGTTCTTCGCTTGTTAACAATTCTTGGGGTTTTGTGATTATAATTTCTTTTCTTTTTTTATAAGCTATTCCTTTAACAGAATTTAAATTTCCAGGGTTTTTAATCAGTTTATTCATTAATTCTAAAAGTGTTTTTTCTCCTTCGCCAATAACAATAATATCTGCATATTTTAACCAATCTTCTATCCTAAATGTCGGGTCAGGGCCTCCTGCAATAACCCAACCCTCTTTATTCTTTTGTTTGAAAAGTTTTGCTAATTCTTGTGATTGCGGAGAAGTTCTAGTTATAGAAGATATTAATAAAACATCTGAATCAAATATTCTTTTAAAATCTTCAGAAGTCAAAATTCCTCTTTTTTTATTAAAATTAGGATTTATAGATTTTGTATTTATCCAGCCATTATATCTTAAAATCCCTTCTAAAACATGGAGCGCTCTTGAAGGCATTTTAAACCTGCTGTATATATCAAAACTAATATCTCCATTTAATTCACCAAAAAGTGTTGGTGGAAGTTCAACAAGTGTAACTGCACTTTGTTTTGTTATTTTTTGCATAAATTGATAAAAAAGCAGTATTTTTAAGCATTGCCATAATGGGAAATATGGCTGTTTTGGATATTTGATATAATGGAAAACTGGGGGTTTTTATTATTTGGTATAATATGCTTTCTACTGCAATATTGTTTAAAAATGTTGATGTGCCAACATGTTTATGGAAAAAGAAAAGGAGAGATTAGTTCAGTATGCTGTTTTTATAAAAGAAGGAGAAAATGCTGAAAAGAGGCAAGAATTTTATGCACCTAAAGCAGTAATAGAAAGATTTTTTAAATCCTACACTTTTGCCGGAGGGAGTCCTAGAACAAAACATACTATTGATATGACACATATTGTTTTTGAAGGCGATCCCAAAGACATAAAGAATTATATAAATGATTGCATAAAGAAAAACAAGACGTTAGCAAAAGCAGAATTCATTGAAGGAGAGCTTGGCTCTTTAGAACTTGAGGTTAACACAGAAGAAGATGCAGTTAAATGTTTAAAATACTTAAAACTTAGATAATTTTCCGTTTTTTATATTTGCATCCGAAAACTATTAAAGCAATATTTTCTACTTTATTTTATGGAAAAGAAATCGATAAATGAAATAGAAAGAGAGTACGAGCTGGAAATAGATAAAGTTATAAAAGAAATAAAAAAACAAAAAGCCAAGCTTGTGCTTTTGCAGTTTCCAGATGGCTTAAAGCCTTATGCAACTACAATTGCAGAAGAAGTTGAGAATCGAGCAAAATGCGAGTGCTTAATTTGGTTTGGAAGCTGCTATGGGGCGTGTGATGTTCCTAGTGTTGAAAAATTAAAGCCGAAAATTGATTTGATTGTTCAGTTTGGGCATAGCAAGTGGAAATTTAAAAACTAAGCACCTAAAAACTTTACACTTATCAATATCAATAACCCAAATAAAACAGCTAGGAAATTAATTACTCTTTTAATGCCTTTTTCTTTTAAAACTTCAGGGATTAAGTCTTTGATTGCTATGTAAATGAAACCGCCTGCTGCAAATGGAAGCAGAAATATTGAATAGTCCCCTGCAGATAAAGAATAATATCCCAAAATTCCTCCTAAAATTGCTGTAAGTTGGGCGAAAAAATTGTAAAATAATGCCTTCTTTTTTGTAAATCCACCATAAACCAACACTCCAAAATCTCCAAGCTCTTGGGGAAGTTCATGGCTTATAATTACTAAACTTGTCAAAAGGCCAAAAGATATTGAAATTAAGAAAGATGAAGCCATAATCAAGCCATCAATAAAATTGTGTATCGCATCTCCATATAATATTAAATGTGTAAATGGATGCTCGCATTTTCCATCGTGGCAATGGTGCCAGTGTAAGAGAGTTTCCATTAAAAAAAAGACGAGAATTCCAGTAACGATTAGTGAAAATGTGATTAGATAAGACAGGTTTTCAATTGCTTCTGGAATAAAATGAAAAAAAGCTCCTCCAAGTAAAGAGCCTATTGAAAGTGAAACTAAAAGCAAAAGAATTTTTTGGAAAGCTTTTTTAGAAATTAAAAAAGAAAAAGCTCCTGCTAAAGCTACTACTCCATTAATGCAGGTCATTAAGATTATCCAGTAGAGGGTTGACATTTTAAATTATTATTTTTTGGTAATTCTTATATTTATTTATAGTTTAATAGGGAGATTTAAGCTTTGCAGACGAGTATATTAAGCATTTCTACATAGCTTATTGATTTTGATTGTATTTTATATTTATTATTAATTGACTTATCAGATCATTTTTGTTATTATTGCTATTCCTAAAGCAACAAGCAATAATCCTATTATTAAATGAATATATTTTATGTTTTTGTCTTTCCAGGCAGAAACCTTATCAACTTCTGTTAAACCAACGTAAACAATTATTGTTATTGCAAGCATGGGAAGGATAAAAATTAGGTTGTATAATACCAGCCAGGGAATTGTTTGGACAAAAGATAAAGCAGATAGACTGCCCCCTGCTATGATATACGGGCCGATTGTACATGGCAACAAGAAAAGAGTTACAAAAATTCCTATAACAAAGGCTCCTTTTGGGCTCGTGATTCTCTTAACCCATAACTTCATTCTTGGGCGCAGAGATAATGGCATTTCTGTTGCAAATCCGCCTGGTTTATAGTTTATGTAATCTTTTATATTAAAAATTCCCAGAAGAATAGCTAAAATCGCAAGCCCATTAGTTAAATAAAAGTAAATTGAAGAAGTAAAACCAACAAAACTCTTAAATAACTGAATTATAATCAAGCCATAGAAAAAATAGCCAACAAAAACTGCTAAAGTGAATGCTAATCCCCCAATTAGAACCTTGTGTCTTTTTTCTGGGTTCTCTAGTAATATCGCTACAAGAACCATGGTCATAACTGCTAATGCACACGGGTTAATTGCATCTGCCAACGCCAAGGTTAATATTCTTAACAATGTTATTGCCATTTTTTATTTTTTGTTATTTAACTTTTATTATTATTGGTAATTTATTAAACTTTTATACTCTTTGCAGATGAGTTCATCAAGCACCCCATCATAGCTTTATGCTACTCTTATCCGCCTTACTTTGCTTTGGATTATTAATTTTTGTTTATTTATTACTGATATAGTTTTATTTTAACACCCCGTCAGCTCTTTTAATTTT
>Ga0315276_10001666_pt1 | contig 19998 bp, 22 predicted proteins | sample YL17G05_0_MG_FD_204542 | JGI IMG/M metagenome (GOLD analysis project Ga0315276, IMG submission 204542) | Sediment microbial communities from Yellowstone Lake, YNP, Wyoming, USA - YL17G05_0 | ecosystem: Environmental > Aquatic > Freshwater > Lake > Sediment | place: USA: Wyoming | collected... | reverse complement strand
TCTTTTTAAACTTTTTCCAATAACTCCAATAAGTTTCTACATATTTTTCATGATTTTTATAAACACCATGCAACATTCCCGGCGCGAAAGGAGAAGTTTGAATTAAAAATCCTGTTTCGCCTTTTTTAATTTCTTTTCCTTGCTCATCTACAACCATATGTTTTGTTCCAGGAAAACTTTTTCCAGCTATTGTTGGAACAAACGGGCCTATGCCAGGCAAAGAATTTATTAAAGTGCCTCCTGTTTCTGTCTGCCACCAAGTGTCTATTACAGGACATCTTCCTCCTCCAATATTATTAAAATACCACATCCATGCTTCTTCATCTATACACTCTCCAACTGTTCCTAAAATTTTTAAGCTATCAAGATTATATTTTTTAGGCCAGTCTTCACCAGCTTTCATAAACATTCTTATAGCTGTAGGGGCAGTATAGAAAACACTAACTTTATTATCCTCAATAATTTTCCACCATCTTCCAAAATCAGGAAAATCCGGGCTTCCCTCATAGATTAAAGTTGTGCAGCCATTAAGCAAAGGCCCGTAAACAGCATAACTATGCCCCGTAATCCATCCAACATCCGCTGTACACCACATTATATCTTCATCATGCAAATTAAAATTATATTTGCAAGTCCAGTAAGCCTGAACAGCATATCCCCCTGTATCATGAACTATGCCTTTGGGCTTTCCTGTTGTTCCTGATGTATAAAGTATAAACATTATATCCTCAGAATTTACTATTGTCGGTTTGCAATAGTCTTCTGCTTTTTTAATTTCCTCTTCAAAATCCAAAAGTTCTTTATCTAATTTTTCTCCTAATCTTCTGACAACAATAACCTTTTTTATTGTTGTGGCTTTAGCAGCTTCTTTTGCTTTTTCCAAAAGCGCTTCTTTTTCACCTCTTCTGTAATAACCATCTGCTGTCACTAAAATTTTAGCTTGAGCATCTTCAATTCTTGCTTTCAAAGCATCTGCTGAAAACGCAGAAAAAACAACACTATGAGTTGCTCCTATTCTTGTGCAGGCAAGCATAGCAACTGCAACTTCAGGAATCATTGGCATGTAAATCGCAACATTATCGCCTTTTTTCACACCATATTTTTTCAAAACATTTGCAAATCTATTGACTTTTTCATAAAGCTCTTTGTAAGTAATTCTTATGGCTTTTTCATTTATTAATTCAGGAATCCAGATTAAAGCTGTTTTATCTCCTCTCTCTTTTAAATGTCTGTCAAGGCAATTTACAGAAAAATTTAACTTTCCTCCTTTAAACCATTTGAAATAAGGAAGCTTTTCTTCATATGCTTTTTTCCAAGGTTTTTCCCAAGTTATCCCTTCTTTTGCTAATTTTTCCCAAAATTTTACAGGATTTTTAGCTGCTTCTTTGTAAATCTTCTCGTCTTTAACCCAAGCCTCTTTTTTCATTTCTTTGCTCGGAAAAAATTCTTTGCCTTTTTTTATAATATAGTTTATCATTTTAAAATTATGTGCGCCGGCTGTGGGATTTCCGTAAAGAAATTCGAACCCACAAAGTCGTCAGACTTCCAGTTCATCAAACTGGTGTGTTTACCAATTCCACCAAGCCGGCTTTGCACATCGAAAGATTTAAATAATACCCCAACATTATTAATGCATAAGTTCGTCAGACTTTTGTGTTTGCTGGTTCCATCGAACCTGCTTTTTTCTTTATTTTTTATTATACTATCTATCATTTTTTCTTCTTTCTTTTAGATTTGAGTTTAACATTATTATAAATTAGTATGATAATGAGAACTACAATTAGTAATACTAAGTCTATTGGAATAACCCAAAATGAGAAAGAGCAACCCATTTCTGAAGCACAATCACAATAAATTTTTTGAGAATTTTCAACTAAAGCAGAAGATATTGGATATAACTTATAGCTGTTAGGAGGACAAGCACAACACCTAAGAGGAGAGATTTTCATAAAAATCACAACTGCAGTTAAAACTATAAATAATATAATTAATGAAATCAGCAAGATGTTTGATTTTTTCATTTTCTCTTCTTTTTTCCTTTATTTTTTGATTTAATCTTATTATAAATGAGCATTATTAAACATGAAACAATATAAGAAACTATTAATAAAATTACAAACCAAATTGAAGGTATTGGGATTTTCTGACAACCTTCTGGATATGGCTGCATCATATTGCAGATTCCATAATAATACGTAATAAATATATTTGAAAGTATTATTGTTAACACTACAACAATAACGAGTGTTAAGATTAACTTCCATTTAGTCAGCTTAAAAAATTCCTTAACTTTCATTTTTGTTTTTTCTTCTTTTTTAGTTTTCTTTCTTTATAGCTTTCTTCTCTAATAGTTTCTTCTTTTAAAGCTTTTTTCTTTTCCTATTATAGTTCTTTCTTTAGTTAAGCTTGTCTTTCTTTTTAAGAAAGAAAGGTTATTTTATCCAATATCTCCTGTCGCTTATGCCTTTATCCCAAAGCATTTTTGTGTAGCCTGTGTTGTTTATCTGTTCTTGTTTTATTCCCAAAATTTTCAAAACTTCTCTTATGGTTCTTCTTGCTTTGTCAATATCTCTTGGCTTGCATAAATACTCTATCTCCATAAAATAACCTAAATGCTTAACATTGTTTATTTCTATACCCATCTTTTTGTCTTTTTTATACTCATAAGTTTCATTATCTTTAATTTTTTTCATCCACTCTCTAAATCCCAAATCTCTAAACAAAGCAAGCAAATCTTCAACCTCCTCCTTTCCCTTTAACTTAAATTCAAATTCCTGCTTGACAACAATATCATGCGTCCAGTGTTTTCTCAGCCATTTTTTAAAATTAACTTCAAACTCGTCTTTTGTCGCTCTTATTCTAAATGCTTTTTTTGGATATTTTTTCTTCCTGAACCTCCTTATTGCAAAATAGTCATCTCCTTTTCTACCTTTTTTCACAAATTTTGCAATTTTCAGAATTTTCTCTCTTAGTACAGGCACTTCATCTTTTCTAAGCTTAACTTTTGTTTCAACTTCAAGCCATACCATTTTTACCTCTTTTTTGTTTTGCCTCTTTTATATTATCAAAGTAATCATATAAGTAAGTATTTAAATTTTAGCATATTTTTGTTTACTATGAAAATTAAAAGGATAAATTCCCAATAATCTTTTTAATTGAATTTTCAGTTATAGCTTTTCCAGTCAAGATTGCATTTCCTGTTAAGAAGCTTTTCATCCAGCTCCAAAGTTTTGTGAATGGAGATAAACTCTTAACTCCAGAAACACACTTTCCATTTTCACAAGTATATCCACTTCCAAAAACTCCTTGGCATTGTGCATCATTTATGCAAGTTGTAAAATTAACTGTTTTTTGAACAGTTGTAGAGCCTTGCTTATAAAATTTAACTGTAACTGTAGGGCCGTCAACATCAACTGTTACAAAACCATGCTCCTGCATGCAGAAATCAGTTCTTCCAGATATGCATGTCTTAGGGCCTGCACCAGCATCGCCTGTTACAAATTCTTCCCAAGGATGAGTTATTGCAGAAACTCTGGTGCTATCCAAATGAACCCATGCATAAATATGTTCATGCCCGTGGAAAGTTGCAGAGACTATGGGGTGTTTATTTATTATAGGGATAATTTTTCCATTATTGCTTGTTGAATCCTGGTCGCATCCACTGGAAGTTGTGCAAGAGCAATGACTATCAACACAATAAATAGGCCCGTGAAAGTAAATAAATGCGTGAGTTAATCCTCTTGATTCTGCGCTTGTTAAATCATCATCTAACCATGCTAACTGGCTTGAAGTTAGCGTATTTGCATCTCCAAGAGAGTCTAAACCGACAAAGTGTGAATTTCCATAATCAAAAGAATATACAATATCATTTAATCCGCTCATATAATTATAGTTAGTAGCTCCCACTTTATTCGCTACTCCCTGCATATCAAAAATACCCTGCCATCCTGCATTATCTCCAGAATCATGATTCCCCCTTACTACAAAAGAAATATTAAACATCCCATTATTAACATTACCATTCAATGCATTTTTCCAGGTATTCTGAATGCAGGATGTTGAATAACTATCACAAAGGTCTCCTGAATATAATGTAAATTTAGGATTTAAAGCTTTAGCTTGAACAGAAAGAGCTGTAAGAGAAGCTGTACCAGTTTTTGTATCTCCCCATGCAACAAACATAAATTTAGAAGAGCTGCAGCAATCAGAAGGGCAATTTGCACAAGTCTCTCCGCTATCGCAAGTACCATTATTATTGCAAACAGAAATATCAACACAATTCCCATTTCCATCACACTCTTTGCCTGTGCCGCATGGAGTAGATGATAAATTAAAAATATCTGTTGGACAGGTTGCATTTGTTCCTGTGCACTTTTCAGTTATATCGCACACTCCTGTTGAAGCCCTGCATATTGCAGATAGATTAAACATCTGCTGGCATTTGTTTGAAGAATTGCATATCCCATAAGCACACATGTTGCTTAAATAAGAGCAATTATTGTTATGAGTGCATTCTAATCCATTAACTGTTAAAATAAAAGAAACCTGTTTGCTGGAATAGTTTGCATTTCCTGTTGTGTTGTAAGTATAATTATAGCTTCCAGCTTCTAAAACACTTGTATCTGGATTTAAAACTAAAGTGCGGTTTCTGTAAAGATTGCATGTTAATTGAGATGGGCAGTTGCTTCCTGTAACATTCCCAGTAGCTCCGGAAGTTATTGGAGTTGTTCCTGATAATCTTAAAGTATAGGTTGTGTTTTGGTTGATAACTGCCGTAGTTGAGGCTATGCTTGAAATAGATGAATAGTTTTGCCCTCCGGTTGTGTTATAAATATAATTCCAAGTTCCTGCTCCCAAAGTTCGCGCGTCAAGATTGCTAACACTTATTCCGTTTCTAAATAATAAATAAATAGCATCTCCATCACCTGTATTAGTTTCTGAGCCTTGAACTGATGTTTGTATTGGATAAGTAAAAGTCCCTCCGCCTGAAATTGAGCCAGCAGGAGTTGCTTTGTTTATTATATAAGTTGTTTCATCACTATCCCCTGTATAACTTTTATTGCCTAGAGCAGAACAAGAAACATTATATCCTATTGCATTTGCGCCCCTAACAATATTTTGATTGTTTTGAGAAGTTATGTTTATTCCATTTAAGCGTAAAGTTACACTTAACCGAGCTGAATTTGCGCACGAAAAATTAGAGGATGCTGGGTAGGTTATTGGTGAGGGAGGTATAGAGATTAATGTTGTAGTTGAAGAAGTTAGGCATTCAGCATCAGTATCTGCAAAGCCATCGCAATCATTATCTTTTCCATCATTGCAGTTTTTATTTGCAAGAGACTCTGTTTCATTATAGCCTCCGCAATTACAACTGCAGTCTGTACAGTTGTCAGATGTATAATTATTGCACAAATTAACCTCACAATTTCTGCCAACACATTTATTAGAAACATTATAATAAATTCTGTGCTCATTATTATAGCATCCAGTTAAATCAGCACAACTTGTTTCTTTGCAATAACTCTCATTAGTGCATGCTGGCCCTAAACATTTCCCATCTAAGCATCCATACTCACATTCATAACTTTCATTTCTTGCCTCAAAGATAGAGCCATTATAATAACAATAATATTCTGTTAAATTTATATTGCAATCATCAGAATAAAAGCTACAAACCTTTCCTCCTGCAAAACCTCTACAAAGCGTAACATTTCCTTTAGTGTCATGATTTTTATTATCAGAATCTATGCAAGTTATTGAATTATTGATACAAATGTTATTTGTTCCTTCTCCTATATAGCAATAAGTTCCTTCTTGACAAGTACAATTTACATCTTCATTGCAATTATTTTTCTTAATACCGCAATAATTCCCGCATGTTGTTTCTTTTGATTCAGGTGTGCATGTTGTGCTTGGTGGATTATATCCTCCACCCCCTCCTCCTCCACTACTGCAAGCCCTGCAACTCCCCCCGCAATCAACTCCGGTTTCATTACCATTCTTTATTTTATCGTTACAAGAGGGCATTCTAATGATATTTGTTCCTGTGTCTAACTTAGGGGTTTCGAGTATATTACCTTCTTCTTGGTATACAAAAACAAAACTAACATTTGTTATATTATTGAAATCACTTAAATTAATTTCACTAGAATCAATTTTATAATCAAATGTTCCATTATAAACTGGCTGGCCAAAAAGCCAATCCCAAAACCCTATGCTATAAGGAACAGCTATTTCTTGCGCTCCTTCTTCAGTTTCATAATTATATTCTCTGCTTTCTTTATCAGTAAAAATAAACTTAATTTTTGTAATATTTTTATCTGAACTTTCTCCTTTTAATTTTATATAAGCTGTTTTTCCATTCTCGCTTATTAAAATCTGTTCAATTTCTGTGCCTAAACCTAATTTTTGTTCAGGAGACTTAAGGTATTTATAAAAAGCAAAGCCAATAAAGATTAAGGTTCCTATCAAAATAAAAATTACAACAATTAAGATTATACTCTTTTTTTTCATAAATTAAGAATTATACTGTATATTTAAATTTTTGCTTCTTTTTCTCTTAATAATTGAAAATTTCTAGATAAGAGGGCTATAACAGTCATTACAATACAGAAAATTAAAACGCCATTTCCATAATATAACTAAATATTGCAGCCATAAAAAATACAAATACAAAAAATACAATAAAAAAAGCAATGGCCTTTAATAAAGCAAAAATAAATTTGCTTTTATCTCCTTCAAGTACACTAAAGATAATGTAAACAAATAAAGATAGAGGCATCCAATATCCCAAAAAAGAGAGACCTATAAAAATGGTTATTAAAAGCAAAATTATTTTTTTAAGGTTAGGTTTAAAGTTAACCATTTTCAAATGTTTTCAATCAAAGAAAAAATCCTCATTTAGAATATCAGAGTTTGCAATTATATCTGTTGAAGTTATTATTCCTACTAATTTATCTCCATCAACAACAGGCAATCTTCTAATTTTTCTTTCAGTCATGATTAAAGCTGCGTTATCTATAGACTCGCTGCAGTCTACAGTTACAACATTTTTCGCCATAACAGCAGAAATTTTCTTGCCAAGAAAAGAAATATTTTTCATAATGTCCTTTTCTGTTATAATCCCAACAATTTTATTATCTTTCAAAACAACTAAACTTCCAATGTTTTTATTTGACATTATTTGAGCAGCCTCTTTTACATTAACATCATGCTCAATTACAATAACCTTATTCATCACATCTTTTATTTTCATAAAAACAAAAGTAAATCAGGATATTTAAAACTTCCCTTCTTGCAGGAATCAACTTGCTAACTTAACAAACAATAAAAAATTAGTCTTGCCAAAATATAACAGAGATTTGATAATTAGTATAAAACAAATATCTGGCGAAGCTGAGCAAGTTTAATGAACAGGATAATATTACGAGAAGCTCTCTTTGCAAAAGCAGGCGTTAGTTTTGTTGGTTTTCTCAACACTTCTTGCTTCTCTATCTGAAACTTTTGGAAATTTGTTAATATACGCTTTTGCCATTTCTTCGTAAGCTGTTAAAACTTCTTGAAAAAAAACTAAACCTTTGCCTGTTTCTCTTAAGAACCTATCAAGTTGAGTCGGTTGTTTGAATAATATATCCACTCTTTCCGAGGTTGATAAGTCTAAATCAGGAAACATTTTTCTTAATCTTTCTATACAGTCAGAACGAGAAGCGTATATTTTTCCTTCTCTTAAAAAAATCAATTTTTTAGGCAAACTTAATAAGCATCCCATGGCTTTTTCTAAATCTTCTTCAAATTTTCCTGATTCATTTTGAGATAAATTATACAAGGATTCAAATAAACTATTTCTAATTTCTCTAAAATTAAAAGCAGCAGAATGCAAAACCCCCGCTCTAAAATCTAGACCATTTATCTCCCTAACATAATCTGGCCCGCATATAATCCTCCCATTGGATTTAATCCAATTAGTATAGTCTGTTGTATAAGAAAGAAATCTTCCATCTCTGTTGTTTCCTCTATCTAACAAATTAAATTGAGCTACTCTTTTATTTCTTATTCTTAAACTACTTCCTGAACACTCTTTTAAAATCTCAGCTAAATCCATAATTTGATGTTTGTCTGTTACGAAATCCACATTTAAAATTAAACCACCATCTATATCACTCCTTCCATAATCTACTCTTCCATCTTTATAGGAGCCATAAACATAAAAACAAACATTGGGGTGTTTTCTTGCGACTTCTGAACTAAATTCTTTCACAAATCTATCGTAATCTTTTCTTGTTGGCAGTTTCATCTCAAATTCTCCACTTTCCTCTGTCTTGTACAATCTTCCCGTCTAAAACAATGCGTGCTTTTTTCATGTTCTTAACAATATCCCAATGTATCACTGAATCATTACCGCCGCCATTTTCTTTGTATGCAGAGCCAAGAGCAAGGTGTATTGTCCCCCCAATTTTCTCATCAAACAACAGATTTTTTGTGAATTTGTTTACTAGAGGATTTAAACCAACTCCAAATTCACCAACATAGCTTGCATTCTCGTCTGTTTCTAGCATTTCATGCAAAAAATCTTCATTTTTTTCAGCTTTTGCTTCTATGACTTTTCCATTTTCAAATTTTAAAAAAATTCCAGTAACTTCTTTTCCGCTTTTTATAGCAGGATATTCAAATTTAATCCAGCCATTTAAGCTTTCTCTAACCGGAGCCATAAAAATCTCCCCGCCAGGCATGTTTTCTTCTCCTTTATCTGCAGCTGCCTTCCTGCCATGAATATCAAATTTTAAATCTACATTTTCTCCAACCAAATGAACTTTCTTGCCTTTTTTAAATCTCATGAGGATTTTATCAATTTTCTTTCCAATTTTTTTCCAGTCTTGAAGACAAGAAGCATAAACAAAATTTTCATAATCCACAAGCGGCATCTCTGCTTCTTGCGCTAAAGCAGGACATGGAAAACCAACAGTGCATCTCCATATTTGGTCCCTTTCATTTGCAATATAATCTTTTATTGGTTTCAAAACTTTTTCCCGTTCTGTAATTTTTCTCGGCTCTATGTCTGTTAATTCTCTTGTATTTGTTTCAGTGTCTATGCCGATATATTTTTGTGCATTTTTGACAATATAATTAAAATGCTCTGGAAATTTTTCAATCTGGTGTTTTTGCGCATGTTTGTAGAAAAAAGGAGTTAAGCCAGGCAAATTTATGCGCAAGATTGGATGCGCTCCTTTCAGGATAATCTCTTTGTACAAAGCAACAATAAAATCCTGTGCTTCTGTTGAGCCAGAAATAACAACATTCTCTCTTTTTTTGACTTTTACAGAATAATCTACAATTAACTTCGCAAGTTCACGAGTTCTTAAGTCAGTTGGCATTTTTTATTTTTCCTTTTTGTCCTCTTCTTCACCAAGGTATTTTTCTAATTCAGAAGCATCATCTATACCTAAAGCAGAATATAAATTAAGTTCTGAAATATGGCTAAATTGAGGGATATAATCTTTCAGTTTTTCTTCAATATTTAAAATCCTCTTTACTTCCTGATAAATTTTGGCTGCCTGTTCTAAATTGAGAGGGATATTTTCCTCAGGCATTTCTGAATTTTTTAGAAAATCAAATTCCAAATCAGTTTCTTCTTCAAGATCAGATTCAGAATCATATTTAGGTTCATCCTCAAAAGATTCATATAGCTTTCTATCAAAATCAAGTTTAAAAAATTGGGGGGTACTTATGCTAAAATCAGTTATATTACCCTCATCAGAAGATATACGAATAGAATTATGCCGGTCTTTCTCAATAAAAATAACTTCTAATCCTTCAGAGTTTATTAAATTAGTAATTCTCCCCCTATCAAATATCTTTCTTTCAACTCTAAATCCTCTCTGGTGTATTGGTTTTGGCATTTTATAACAATCCTAATTTTCTTCTTGTGATATCATAAACAATTAATCCTATATGAGCTAAAGTTCCAAGCCTACTCGCTTTCTTCATACCCACTTTAAAATCCCCTTTAATTAATCTTTCTTTTAAAGAATCTTTTAGATAATCTTCACTTGAAAAATCCAATTCGCTTTCAAAAAGAACATTCCCCACTCCAATATCTTTTCTGTTATGAGAATCAGAAACAGCTATCCCACACAATCTTGTTTGTCTTTCTATTTCATCTAACTCCCAAAAAGGAAGCGATTTAAAATTAGAATTCTCCCTCTCAAAACTATCAAATAAGTCTGCTCTTTCTATTAAAGTTTGTTTTCCAATTCCTGCTATATTAAATGGATGAGCCGCAATTAATACTCCACCACAATTTCTCACTCTCCTCGAAATAAATTCTAAATCATCAGCAGGATAAATATTTTCTCCTTCCCCCATTCCTAAAGCAAGGACATGCCCCTTATTTGTTTCAACCTCTTCTCCCCTAATAACCCTTATTTTTCTGCCAGCATTATCTTCAAAAACTAAAGCATTTTTTAATTCATTAGCAACCCTCCATTTTCCAAGAATCATGTTAAACATCTTAGATTCATAAGCAAATTCTTCATATCTATTGTCTGCAGAATTAACTAAAGCTATTCCATTTAGTTCAGCTTTTTGAATAGCATTAAGAATATAGCTTGGGTCTCTTAAAGCTCTTTCTAAACTCAATCTTCCCTTTTCCCAAGTTGTAAATAAATGGGTGTGCAGGTCATATTCCTTACTTTCCATAGTAAAAACTCAGAATTCTCCTCACAATCCCGCTCGGAGTCCTGTTTTATTAAGAGTCTCGCGAAATTGCTCGCTGAGGCCTATCACCTCTAAACCACAAGATTAGTTAAGTTTTTAAAATTATCTTTTTATATAGATATTACAAAATGGGAAACAACGATAAAAGTTTTGGGATTTTTTTAAGCAGCTGTTGTAAAGCAAGTTATGAATCAGTTTTAACAGAAGAAGGCGCTCTAGAGTTAAGATGCACAAAATGTGGGAAAACTTGCGGAATTTTAGAAGAAAAATATGATATTAAATTAGATCTTTGCAGATATTAAAATCATTTTTTATTTGTTTTTAGATAAAACTGCTGATTTTATGCCTTATCTCAAGGCTAATTAGCCACAAAATCAAAAGAGCAGCATCTATACTTGGGATTAAGCTTTCTTGCCATGCTAAAGGAGCATATTTTATTAAATTCAAGCCAACAGAAAAACTTGAAAAAGGATAAAAAGGCATAATTGTCCCAGCAACAATAACATCTAGGAGCAAATGCACAAAAGAGCCAAAAGCTATAACAAAAAATATATTTCTAAGTTTCAAATGCCTTTCCCCTAATTTTTTACTTTTGAATCCATAAACCAAAAATCCTAAAGCAACAAAAACCAGAGGAACAAACAAATTATGCAAGAATACGCGATGCACCTCCAGATAACTAAAATTAAAAGAACTCAAAAAATAAAAAACCAAAACATCAAAATCAGGCAACAAGCCTGCTATTCCTCCAATTAAAACATAATGCAAAGGAAAAGTTTTTTTATTTTTTATAAAGTAATGCCTGTATAACTCTAGTAAGATTATTGCAATTAAAACATGTGTGACTGCGTGCGGCATTTTTTACCTCTTTTTTCCATAAAGTAACTAAATATTCAGGTTATTTAAGTTTTTTCAAGCTGTTACTTCTAAAATTCTTCAACTTCTTCTGTTTCTTTTTCCTCTTTCTTAGTTTCTGCTTCTGTTTCTTCCACAGTTTCTTTTTTTGCTTCTTCTTTCTCTTTCACCAATCCTGTTCGTTTGGACTCACTCGTTTCTGCCTTTTTCTTTCTTCCTCTTTTAGGTTTTGCTTCTTTTCCTTTATCTTCTGAGCGTAGCGAAGAACCTGCATTCTCTTCTAAGGTTTTTTGTTCTTTTTCCTCTGCCTTCTCTTCTGAGCATAGCGAAGAACCTGCCTTCTTTTCTATTGCTTTTTCTGCTTGTAAATCTGCGAGAGCTATGCTGTTTATTAGTTCTCTAAACTCTAAAAATTTTTCAGTAGGTATTCTTGTACCAGCTTTTGTAAATCCAGTATACCTGTCGCTTGTCACATACTCTCTTACTGTCAATCCTCTTTTGCCTCCAAAGTCATCTATTCTCACAACAATATCTGTATTTTCACTTTTCTTTATTTTTCCAATATCTTTTTCCATTTTCTAATTTAGTTCTTTCTTTAGTTAATCTTGTCTTTCTTTCTAAGAAAGAAAGGTTAAGTATATAAATATTAGTATTGTCAAAAATGTAAAAGAAAGAATAAGAAATTAAAATGCTTCTTTTACGCTTTTGCTGAACAACAAATAACCGCCAATAATCCCATGAATAACTAAATTGGCCATACTGCCTAAATCCCCGCTTATTAAAGAGAATATAGCAGACACAAAACCTAATATTGCGATTACTATTGAAACTATTCTTGCCCATGCTCACCCTCTCCATAAACCTCTGCCTATAAAGAACCCTAATACAGCCAACGCTATTAAAATTATCCCAGTTACAATAAAAAGCCCTGCACCAAATAAAGCTAAAGTAGGTATTTGTTCTAATAAAACTTCTAGATCTCCTGCACCAGCTATAAGCAAAATGCCTACAATAACAAACAACACTGCCACTATGTAATAAATTACTGAAATTACTTTAACTCCAACAGGCACTTCTTTTTTAGCTTGTTTCACTTGTTTTTTTACTTTTGCCATTTTCACCTCCTTTTATTTATATGATAAGGCAATGTAGGTTTATAAAGATTTATTTGAACGCATTATGCTATGAGAAATTGAGAAAAAAAGGCTAAAAACTAAAGGGGCTGGGCTAATATCATATACTGGAGTTAATAGTGCTCCTCTAAATAACATGCCCTTGCTTTCCAGGTAAATGCATCTAGGTATATTACTCTCTGGGCTACATTATCATTGTGTGCTATTATTAATCCAATTGGTTGTTTAAGGTCCTTGTGGATGATTTCCCTTCCCCCATCTAAGATGGCTCCACACATTTCCTGTTTAATTTTAGCTCTATCTTTTTCTGGATTTAAATCCTTAAGAAATTTAGTGCCCATTCTTAAGAAATAATCTTCTATATTCTGAACAACAAGAATATCCTTCCCTGAAGAAACACTGTTAATATAATATACAAAATCTGTATAAAGAGGGCTTTGGGCCCCTTCAGGTAAAAAATCTGAAGGAATACTTATAGGTCTAATAGGATACTTCTGGAGTATATCTGTTGTTTGTGCGGCACTTTGTAAATCTTCAATTAACTTTGGAGTATTATTTAAATCGTTTATGAAAAAATACACAATAGCTCTCCTTCTATCGGGCATAAGAGGCATTAAACCATTTGCCAATATTTTTTTTAAATCTGGTTGCATAATGCCTAAGTGTTTATTACCTTTATAAACCTTTTGTTTTTGTAACCACTTTGTAGGCATAAATTAACATAAAATCACCAAAAAAACGCCAAAGCCTCTCCAACTTAATTTTACCACTTTTTTTCAATGAACCACCTTTATAAACTCTCCTCCCTTTATTATAGAATAAAAGAAGTGAAAGATGGGGAAGAGAATGGAATTCTTATTAGGTATAGGAATCTCTATAGCAGTTGGCTTAGGGAGCTTGTTAGGCACAGCGAAAGCTGAAGTTGCGCCCCAAATGGTAACTTTCAGCAGCCCAGAAAAAATTAAAAAAACAACTATTTCTCCATACTGGATTGCGTGGCAAGAAGAAAATGATATATGGTATGCTAGCAGAAGTGATCTTAATAATCCCTATCAATTAACCGCCTCAGGAAACGCTCATCATCCAGACCTTGATGGAGATACTGCAGTTTACGAGGAAAATGGAAACATTTGTTCATTTAACTTAAGAACTAGAATAAAAAAATATCTTTACCGCCCCGTTCCTTATGAAATTTGCAGCCAGCCGAAGATAAATGGAAATGGAGTTGTTTTTCATGTTAAAACAAATCTTGCAGAACCCAAAGAAGAGATATGGACTTATCTTATTCGTGAAAGGCGAATAATGCCAATAACAAATTCTGGAAACCCAAAAGGCAATCCAGATATTTACTGGCCGTGGGTTGTTTGGCCCGAGCTGGTTAATAAAGAAAATTCTCGCTTAGGACTTGTTGGAGGAGACATGGATATTCAGGGCTATAATTTAGAAACTTTCAAGGAGTTTGTTGTTAACAACGACCCAAATTTTTCTTCTGACTCTTGCGCGATATTTGGAGAAAAAGTTTCGTATAGCCTAAATACGCTTCCTTACACACAATCAAGTTGCAAAACTTTTTTAGGAGCTTACTATATTCTAAGGAAAAAACATAGAGCTTCTTTTGAAGAACCAACAGGAGAGATTCATAATTTAGCTATGCATGGAGATGTTCTTACATGGGAAAGAATTTTTGAAAGAAGAAACAAGGCTGATGGAGTACAGGCAATGGTGATAAGAGATGGAATCTCGCCTGGTTTTGATATTTGTGGTTCAGGTGGCAATGAACACAGCCCTGATATAGTTAGTGAGCCTAATAACCCTTATAGAGGAGCAATATCCTATGTTAGAAATGATGTAGATGAGATTCAAGAATTTCTTATAACTACAGGTGAAGAAACAAGAGTTCTTGCTGCTTCTGAAGAAAAAAGCCTTCTTTTTACAGGGGGGATTAGATATGATGAAACGACAGCATTTCTTGGGTTGTTAAATGGACACTGGTTAGAAAGGGGCGACCCAAACAGCCACCATTTTGATTTTAATGGAGATAAAATTTTTAATTTTAAAGATTATGCAACTTTGATCCAAAGAATGTTCAAATGATTATTTTTTCTTGTATCTTTTTATATTCACTAAAATTGCCAGAGCTATAACCACAATAATAAACGCCAGGACAGCAAAATAATCTTTCAATCCTTTCTTGACATTTATTACTCCTCCTGTTATTCCTGCTTCTCCAAGCTCTCCTAATCCGCATGCTTCACAACTTCCGCCGCAAACACTTCCGGAATTACAATTATTGCTTTCAAATATCTGAGAGGAATCACAATAAACATCTTCTGTGTTATTGCAAAAAACATTATCTTTTATTGAACTATCAGAACTTGCCTCGAGATATAGTCCATTTATTGAGTTTGATGATGCAGTATTGTTTTCAATTGTGTTAAAGTTTGAAGAATAAACCTCAATTCCATATTCTTCATTATAATCAATGGTGTTGTTTTTTATTAGATTATTGCTTGCTTCATTTAGTCCAATTCCTGAGATTTTATTATTATTCAAGATATTATTTTCTATTGTATTATTAGAAGCATTGTAAATATAAAGTCCATTGTACAGCTGGCTGTATCTTAAAGTGTTTCCTTTAATTACATTGTTAGAAGTTTTTACATAAATGTTCTCTCTGCTTAAACTTATAATATTATTTAAAATTTGATTTGCTCCGTCGGGCTCGCCAGACAAAGATGCTTCTATTAGAATACCATACCAAATATTTGAAGTAAGCTCATTATTTTGGATTATATTATTTGCACTTTTTGCAGAAACTAAACCATAAAATGAACCATTATTTATAATATTATCTTTAATGGTATTGTTATAACTCATCAAAAGATGTATCCCTTTATCATAATTAAAATTTATTGTATTATTTTCTATTAAACTATCAGAAGTTTCTTCTAAAAATAGCCCTGCATATTGGGAGTTTAAAGAATTATTATAAATATGTGAGTTATTTGCCTGCTCTAAATACATTCCATAACCTCCTGAATTATCACCCATATTTACATTGCAATTTTTTATTGTTGTAGAGGATGAATTAGAATAAATCCCTGCCGCATCGTTAGAACTTGTTATAGAATAACCTTGGCAGTCTAAAGTTATGTTTTCTGCTAAAATTTTAATACAAGCATCTGTAAGTGTGTCATTTTCAATGCTCAAATTTAAAACATATTTTTTATTTGACTGATTTAAATTAATACAAGAATTTATGTTTATGCTAACACAGACTCCAGCCCCATTACAGATTCCTTCAGGGCAGTTTGTTCCAGATAAATTAAAACTTTGTTGGCATTTATTTGTAGAATTGCAAATTCCATAACCACATAAACTGTTTAAATAAGCGCATGAACTATTGCTTGTGCATTCTAAAACTACACAATTGCCATTCTGGCAGGCTCTTCCATTAGCACAGCTATTGCAACTAAGAGTGTCATTACATCCATCACTAAGATCATCCCCACACTGATTTAGGTCATAATAATAAGAACAACTCTTAGAAGGCTCACAATCTTCACTTCCTGTACTAGAACTTTCTCCACTCGCGCCTGTTTCACTAAAACTTGTTTCATCATCTTCTGTGCTTTGAGTTACAGCAGTTTCATTTGTTTCAGAAACATTGGTATCTGTGTTGTTTATTTCAGGAACAGATTGATTTGTTGTTGCGTTTCCAGAAATCTTGTTTTTATCATCTTTAACAGCAAAACCAGAAATATAAGGATAAACTAAAAATATTACAACCGCGACTAAAACTATCGCGGATATTATAATTGAAACTATAATTTTTAAATTTTTTTTAGGCTTCAAAGCTTTTAGTACTTTGCTCTCTAAATTTTCCTCTTTTTCCATAAAATCTTAAGAAAAGTGAGTTAATAAATATTATTGGTGTCTGTTAAATATATAATAAATAAAAGTCAAAACTTCGTTTATCTTCATTTCTATTTTTATATTTTAGATACTAAAATGAGAATAAACTTCGTAAATTTCCATTTTTATTATTAGACTAAGATACTTAAATGAAAATTTACGCCCGCACCAGACAAGCCATTATTCTGGCATCCTCTTGGGATTATTTTTGTCAGCTTAAATATGCTGATTTACCGAGGCTGTTAGAGTTTATAAACATTGCCGCATGTGAATGGATGCGATGGGAGTGATGGATTATATTCTTTGGGGTATCTCGGTTTTCTTCGTTTTTCTATTCGGGGATGATGTGCGGTGGGGCATAAGTACCTTTTGGTACATTCGTGGGATATTTTTAAAATATGCGAGAATTAAATCATTTGAGTTGATAATCTTATTAATTCAAGCGTAAACCCCACAGTTCCCACTGCCCCTAAAAGTGCCAAGATTAAACCTGTTATTCTCCCCACCTCATTTCTTATCTTTGCCTCGCATAATCCTCCAATTACAATTAGCGCCATAGAAATAATTAAGCCAACTACCCTATCCTGCATCATTCCAGATATTTGCTTAGAGGTTAGTTAAATTGCTGCATTAGTTATTGTTTCGTTTATCATTTATATCTGAATACCTTAATTTTAATTAGTTTCTAAGAGTATAGATACTATTTAAAGATTACTATATCTCTAATATAAGGAATAGACTATAGTAATCTTTATAAACCCTGTTTGAGATAGGTATATATGAAAAAAGAGAGGGTGGTTTCTTATGGCTAATAGAAAAAATGCAGAACAAATTCAAGAAGAAATCCTTTCCCATCTTAAAGAAGGACCTAAGTCTATAAAGAAATTGAGTGAACTTACTGAATCAACTTGGGCAACAATCAATTCTCATCTAGAAAATTTAAAAAAAGAAAATAAAGTCAGAGAAATTCTTTCTGTTAATAATATGAGAGTCTTTATCCGAGCAGACTATCCTGTTTTTTATGGGCTTCCATTAGACAAAGAAAAAAGGAACCTTAGTTTGTACCTATTAGCAAAAATAATTGACTCTTGGAAGAATATCCATAACGGCGAGATGCCCAACAAAACTACTGTTCAAAAAATTGCAGTTGAAATTGCAAGGAAAGAACCTTCGCTAAATCTTCCCGTAGTTAGATTTCATTATGGAAAGGTGCTTCCAGTAAGTATTGAACCTCGGAATGCAGGTCAGATGTTATTAGACTATAATGTTTCTGAGCCAAAGAACTCAGAAGATATCATAAAAAAAATTAATTATGAGATAAAAAATGGAAATCATACCAATATTGCTTGGAAAGAAAAGAAACAGCAATACGAAAAACACAATGATATGAAGATATACTTGCTGAAAGACAAAATTGAATATGTCTCATGCAATAAAGATAATTTTAGAGCAGAAACTGAAAATATAATTTATGATTTCTTTTTAGAGATACCTTCTACCCAAAGATATTCCTATTACTTACAAAGATATCATGATTTTATCAGTGCCTTTAAACTGATAATTAGCTCTAATGAGTTTGAGAAAGATAAAAGACAGTATCTTCAAGAGATAATCGAGGTGTTTAATTCTATCTGGCAATCATTAACAACCCAATTCTTTTTTGAAGATTTTGGATCTCAGACAGACAAAGAATTAGAGGAAATTCAAGAAAATATAGAGAAAAATACTTTTGAAATTGATATCTTCCAAATAGATGATAAAATAGCTAACTTACTAAGCTACAAGGATTATTTAACTATTAAGAAGAAAGAATTAAATGAAAACGAGAAGAAGATTATGAGCATTTTGTTAGAAGGAGCGAATGAAGAATGAGATGGTTTTTAGATATGTGCATTATTCTTGGGTATATTAATGAAGGAGATAATCCAAAGATTATAACTAAAACAATCTCTTTCGTGAACCAAAAGAAAGATAATAAATTTGTTCTTTGCTACTATATAAAAGAGGATAATATCCCAAGATGGCTGAATAGAAAAAGAATTATCTTTAGAGAAATATTAAGGCAGGTAAAAGATATCTCCTATAAGCCTTATTCTGATAAGGAATGTAGTTTTTTATGGGAAAGAGATAAAAACCAAATATTAAAACTTGTGTCTCTTACCAATACCTTTCAAGACAAAACTGAAATAATTAAAAGTTTTGAAAATGTTTATCAAGAAATAGAAAGGAGAATTAAAGAATTTATTGAGAAGAATATAGACGAATTGGTTATTCCCATAAAAGACATTGATCAAAAATTAAAGAGTTGCCTTTTTACTTGGCTAACTCCTAATGACTCTGACTCAAAAACAATTGCTTCTGCAATTCAAGAACATAATAAAAAAGAAGTGGTAATTATTACTGCAGACAAGAAAGATTGGACTAAAGAACTTTTAGAAGAAGTTCATAATGATTTTAGTTTAAAAAAACTCTATGAAAAACTTCCAGAAATAAAATACATTCAGGATATGTAACTTACTTATGGATAACTGCGTTGTTTAAGTTACGATTATTCGCAGTTATACAGATAGAGAACTGCATACAAAATGTCATGTAATCAATGCAGTTGTCTATATTTTAGCCCATAACCCTATTTGCCACCTCTCTTGCCAGTGCCAATATCTCTGTATTTGGGAGTGCCAATTTGCGAGTTTTTGGAGAATTTATCGACGAGCAATCGATTTTGCACCTCAATTTCTTGGTGGTAGATTTGCCCATTTTTTGCAATCCCAAAAGAATGCTAAAAAGGTAGGACGCCCGCACCAAGATGCGAATATCTATATTCGCATATAGAAAGGTTTAAAAAGATGGTTTACGACTTCTTGGTATGGCAAAATTAACAATTCCAAAAGGGAAGTCTAAAGACAGAGAGCAGAGGTTAGAAGAATTTGGAAATTCTCTACTCAAGATACAGAAAACTATTGACTTTAAAATATCCAGCAGAGGTTGGTGTTATCAACTGGAAGTTTTGGGCTTGATTGACGAATCGGGGTTTGGTTTAGTAGAAGGAGTAATTAACGAATGCAGAGAAAGGGGATATTTGCCTTTGCATTTCACAGCAGAAGACGAGAGCAGAAGTTTTGATTGTATTGAAGAAGAACCTGATGAAGAAAATATTGTTGATTATCTGAAGAAAAGAATAGACAAAATTAATGAAGCACCTGATTATTATAATCCTTCCTTCTGGGCAGATAAGAAATATTATATTCAGGTTTTAGTTGAAAAAATTGATTTAAAAACATTATTCTATGATATTTGCAATAACTTTAATATTGCTATTGCAACAGGGAAAGGTTGGAGTGATATGAACCAAAGAGGGAGAATGATAGAGAGATTTAAACTT
>Ga0315276_10001662_pt1 | contig 20005 bp, 18 predicted proteins | sample YL17G05_0_MG_FD_204542 | JGI IMG/M metagenome (GOLD analysis project Ga0315276, IMG submission 204542) | Sediment microbial communities from Yellowstone Lake, YNP, Wyoming, USA - YL17G05_0 | ecosystem: Environmental > Aquatic > Freshwater > Lake > Sediment | place: USA: Wyoming | collected... | reverse complement strand
GTGTCGCCCGCGAGGACGGCCGGCAGCAACCGGGCATCGCTGCCCCACAACCCTCTCATGATCCCGATTATAACTAAAAAAGAGCGGCGTCTGTCAAGTTTTCGGAAATTTCCCCATTCCAGGTCGCGCCGGGCGATAAAAACTTCCGTAAAAACAGCCTGCATGTCTCTCCCCTTCAGCCTCCACGAGCGATTAGACGGCACGGGGACGAAAGTTGCCGGCCCGGTCGGCCGGCCTTGGTTGACTTTCCCCGGTTTTTTTTTGATAATCAGGGCTGGCGAAAGTCCCCTCGCCGGGGATCTTCAGGATCCCCGCAGCGGGGATCTTCAGGACCCCCGCGATGGGGAATTTCAGGGCCAGAGAGGAGACATCATGGAATACGCGGAGATCGGCATCATCGGCGGCAGCGGTTTCTACGACCTGGAGGGGCTGGAAGGGGCGCACGGCGTCCGCTTGAGGACCCCGTTCGGGACGCCGTCGGAAAAACTCATGCTGGGCAAGCTGCACGGGCGCTCGGTGGCCTTCCTCTCCAGGCACGGCCACGGCCATCGCCTGAACCCCTCGGAAGTCAACTACCGCGCCAACCTGTTCGCCCTGAAGATGCTGGACGTGGGATACCTGTTCTCCATCACCGCGGTGGGTTCGCTGAAGGAGGAGCTGCGGCCCGGGGAGCTGGTCATCCCCGACCAGTACGTCGACCAGACCTTCAAGAGGGAAAAGACCTTTTTCGAGAACGGCGTGGTGGCCCACGTGCCCATGGCCGACCCGACCTGCCCGGCGCTCGGCCAGCTGGCTTTCCGGCTCGCCAAGGAAGCGGGGCTGGCCGCCCACCTGGGGGGCACGTATTGCAACATGGAGGGTCCGCAGTTTTCCAGCCGCGCCGAATCGCTGGCCAACCGCCACCTGGGGCATGCGCTGATCGGCATGACCCAGGCCGTGGAAGCCAAGCTTGCCCGCGAGCTGGAGATGTGCTTCCTGCCCCTGGCCTTCGTCACCGACTACGACTGCTGGCACCAGAGCGAAGAATCGGTCAGCGTGGAGATGGTCATCGCCAATCTGAGCAAGGGGGTCGAGCGGATAAAAAAGCTTCTGCCATTGGTCATCAGGGAACTCCCGGAAAAGCGCGAATCCTGCCCCTGCGCCAGTGCCCTGGCCCAGGCCATCATCACCGCCCCGCAGATGATCCCGGAAAAGACATATAAAAAGCTGGAACTGCTCATCGGCAAATACATCACGTCCCGCATCTAGAGGAAACTATGCCCCGAGAACTGATCCTGGTCATCAATCCCGGCAACACCTCGACCAAGGTCGCGGTCTACGACGGGCCGGCCCCCGTGTGCGTCGAATCGATCAAGCACAGCGACGAGGAGCTGGCGAAGTTCAGCGACATCAACGCCCAAAAGGATTTCCGCGAGGACCTGATCTACGATTTCTTGCACAAGCGAGCGATCGACCCGGCCATGCTTCGCGCCATCGCCGCCCGCGGCGGCCTGCTCAAGCCGCTGGCCAGCGGCACCTATATCGTGGACCAGCGGATGGTCGACGACCTGCTCGAAGCCAGAAAGGGATCGCACGCCTCCAACCTTGCCGCCCAGATCGGCTACTCCATGGCCGCCAGGCTGGGGATCACCTGCTATATCGTCGACCCGGTCTCCGTTGACGAGGCCGAGCCACTGGCCCGCTATACCGGCCACGTCAAGTTCACCCGCGTGATGCTCACCCACGCCCTGAATATGAAGGCGGTGGCCAAGCGCTTCTGCGCGGAAAAAAAATTGTCCTACGGCGACGTGACCCTGCTGGTCATCCACCTGGGGACGGGAAACTCGCTCTCGCTGCACCACCGGGGGCGCATGATCGACGCCGTCAACCCCTCCGAAGAAGGCCCTTTTTCCATGGACCGCAGCGGCGGCCTGCCCATCCTGCAGGTGGCCCGCTATATCTGCGAGCACAAACTGACATACAAGGAATTCGAAAAAATGGTCTTCGGCAACGGCGGCTTGTTCTCCTACCTGGGCTCCAAGGACTTCCTGAAGGTCAAAGACAACTATCTCGCCGGGGACGCGCAGACGGTGGAAGTGGTGCAGGCCATGGCCTACCAGGTGGCCAAGGAGGCCGGCGCATTGGCCGCCGTGGCCGAGGGACGCGTCGACGCCATCCTGATCACCGGCGGCATCGCTTTCAACGAGTTCTTTACCGAGCTGATCCGCCGGCGCGTTGCCTTCATCGCTCCGGTCCATGTCTACCCGGGCGAGGACGAAATGCGGTCGCTGGCCGAAGGCGTATCCCGGGTATTGAAGGGAGAGGAAGCGGCCAGGACCTATTAAATGAAAAAAACATCGCGTTTCGCGGATTGGCCCGGGAAAGGGAGCGATCATGCCGCTGGATGAGCGTTTGAACCCGGCTTCCGCTGCCACGGAAAAGCAGATCGTCGACCTGGAAAAAAAGATCGACGACCTGAAGGCCGAGTATCTCCTTTTTTTCAACGGCGAGACCAAGCTGCCGCCCGAAAAGAAACGCGAAGACCTGGAAAAGGCGGTCCGCAAATTGATCTATGGCGGCGCCAAAACGGCCAGGCTGGACATGATCATCCAGAACCTGGCATCGCGCTTCAGCCTGTACAACAACCTCTGGCTCAAGAAGCTCAACGAGCTGGAATCGGGGGTTTCCACGATCCAGAAGAAAAAATCGTTTCAACCGCCGCCGCCGGCGCCGACCAAAAAGGATAAAGAACAGCGTGAAATATACCTGACCTTGAACGACGAGACCACGTTCGAGCGTCTGGTCGCCGCCTACCGGGAAATGCTGCCCAACGGCCAAAGCGCCGACAAGGACAGGGAAAAGATCATCGAAACCATGAAAACCAAGATGCTGACCCATAACCTGGTCGAAGCCCGGGTCACGTTCTCCGTGCAGAAGGGCAAGCTGAGCATCCGCATCAAGAAATAAGGCTCAGTGCGTATATAAATAGCGCTTGATCTTGCTGGTGGCGGTCTTCTGGAACGGTTCCTTGTGCTCGACGAAGCGCGCGATCTGCGAAAAAGCGGACAGCTCCGGGTTGATGGCCTCTTTCAGGCGCAGCAGCAGGTCGTCGATGTAATCCATCTTCTGCTGCTGGCTCTTATTCTGGGTCTCCTCGTCGATCAGGTCGTAATCCAGGTAGACCCAGGCCTCCAGGCGGCCGTTGTCCTCCATGACCAGCGATTCCATCACGTGCATGCAAGAATTGATCTTGTCCTCGATGGCCTCGGGATAGATGTTTTCGCCGTTGGACATCAGGATCATGTTCTTGGAGCGGCCGCGGATGAAAAGGTTGTTCAGCTTGTCGAAATAGCCCAGGTCGCCGGTATGGAGCCAACCCTCGTCGTCCAGCGCTTCCCGGGTCGCCTGCGGGTTCTTGTAATACCCTTTCATGATATTGGGCCCGCGCGCCAGGATCTCGCCGATGCCGGAGCGGGGGTCGGGGTCGACGATCTTGATCTCCACCCCAGGGATGGGCTTGCCGGTCGAGCCGACAGCGATGGTGGGGTCGCCCCAGGGGCCGCCGGCCAGCAGCGGCGCCGACTCGGTCAGGCCGTAGCCGATCAGGTAAGGGAACCCCGATTTTTTCAGGAACATCTCGGCCTCGCGGTTGATCGCCGCCCCGCCGATGGCCATGGTCTTCAGCTCGCCGCCGAAAAAATCGACCAACTTGTGGGCGATCTGCCGGTAGATCCTCATCTTCAACCCCGGGATCTTGGAGATGACCTTGAGCATGAATTTCTTCTCGAAGGCGGCCAGGACCTTTTTTTTGTAGATCTTTTCCATGATCAGCGGCACGGCCGGGATGATCTGCGGCTTCTCCACCGCGCAGATCTTCTCCAAGACGCTCGGGGTAGGGGTCTTCCCCACATAGACGATGCGCGAACCGCTGAGCAGCGGGAAAAGGAAACCCAGGGTGAATTCGTAGGTGTGGGACAGGGGGAGAATGGACAGGAAGGTCCAGTCGGGAAAGACCTCGAGCAGATGGTTGGAGGTGGTCAGCACGTTGGCGATGAAATTCTTGTGAGTGAGCATGACCGCCTTGGAATGGCCCGACGTCCCGGAGGTGTAAATGATGGAGGCGATGTCGTCCTCGTTCACGGCCGTGGATTTCAGGCCGATCCGGTCCGGGATCTGGCGCAGGAAATTCCGTGCCTTCTCGATAAAATTGGAGATCGTCTCGATGGGCAAAAAATCGGTCTCGGCCTTGAAATCATCGAGGGTGATCACGGTCAGCAGCTTGTGGTCGCGTGCGCCCAGGACCTTTTCCATCTGCCGCTGGGTGGTGAACAGGATCTTGGCCTCGGAATCGGCCAGGATATGGTGGATGTCGGCCTCGGGGAAATCGGGCAGGATCGGCACGACGATGGCCCCGATGCGCATGGATGCCAGGCAGGCGATGCCCCAGTTGGGAGAATTCTCGCCCAGGATGGCGATCTTGTCGCCTTTATGCACCCCCTGTTTTTTCAGCATGGCGGCCATGCCGTTGACCGAGCGGAAAAGGTCGATGTAGGTCAGGGGCTTTTCCAGGGCCATGCCGAGCGCCGGCCGGTCGCCGAATTTTTCGACACTGGTCTCCAGCAGGCAATTGATGGTGTTTTCTTTTAAAGATGTGTTTCGCGCCATGAAAGAAATATAACCCAAAATCCAAATTTTTCCAACTTTTCTTATGAACAAGGCGTCATACCCCCCCCGGCGAGATTTTTTGCTTGGATACTTGACAAGTTTTTTATTCTCTGCTACATTACACTCTACGATCGAGGAGGTCTGCCATGAGTGTTGACATTGGTGCCAGCAAACAAAAATCAGAACCCAACGTTGTCCCCCTTTGCGATATTCTGCTTGTCTTGCTGATCATTTTCATGGTCATCACGCCGGTCATGCAGAAAGGGATCGATGTCAAGCTCCCGGAAACCCAGGCGACCGGCGAAGGCGAAAACCCCCAGGACGTCCGCGGCATCGTCCTGACCCTGGAAAGCGACCAGACCGTCAAGATAAACCAGGACCCCGTTGACCTGAACCTGCTGGAAAACACCCTGCGCGATCTCTACCAGACCCGCACCGACAAGACCATCTTCATCCGCGCCGACGAAGGCCTCTATTACAAGGACGTGCTGCGCATCATCGACATCGCCAAGGGCGCGGGCATCGAAGTCCTGGGCGTGATCCCGGAACGTTACAAGACCGGAAATTAACCCTTTCTCCCGGTTTTCGCCTATTTCAAGAAAAGCGGTTTCCGGGGTTTTTTTTCAAATTCTCCCGCCGAGTCGGCTATATAGTTGAAAAGAGTGCCCGAAAGATGTAAAATACAGGCTCGGAGGTTCTGACAGCCATGAAACTTAAAGAAGAAAAGGAATTGCAGGCCATCAGCGAGGAATACGAGAAGGCGCTGCAGTTGTTCCATAAAAAAAGCTACAGCAAAGCCGGCGAGGCCTTCAAAAAGATCATCGAAGCCTACAAGGATTCGGAATTTTACAGCGTGCTGGAGATCCAGACCCGGGCCAAGGTGTTCCTGAGCATCACCGCCGCGCAGATCCATCCCGTGACCGTCAAGCTGGAAAGCGCCCAGGACCACGTATGGGAAGGCGTATACCAGCTGAACGCTGGTAATATCGACAAAGCCCTGGAACATTTCATCCATGCCGAGAAGAACAATTTTCGCGACGCCTATCTTTATTACCTGATGGCCTCAGCGTTCCTGCGCAAGGAAGATACGGACAACTCGCTGCGCTATATAGAAAAATGCCTGAAAAAGGACGAAAGCTACAAGGTCATCGTCTACAACGAACCCGACTTCGAGCCCCTGCAGCAGAACCAGGATTTCCTGAAACTGGTGGAATGATCGCTGCCGTCGTCGACAACAGCCGGCGCATCGCCGACCGTTTCACCTGCCGCGGCCGCGACCTCGCCTACTGGCTGTCCAGGTCCTTCCCGTTCTGCCGTTTCGTCGACCTTCCCTGTCCCGGCCATGATCTCGCCTCCGTCCTGGTATTCAACCCGGCCCTTTTCCCGGAGATCAGCGATGCTGCGGCCCGGGAACTGCGCCGCCGGCTCCGCCAGCCGGGCCATGCCGCCTTCGCCGCCCCAGGCAGGTCCTTTTTCCTGGTTTCCGGATCTTTCCTGCAGGCGAACCGCATCGCCCTGGAACCGGGCATTTTCGCCAAGCTGAGCTCCTTGGCCTCCGTCATGCCGCTGGCCATGGCCAAACCCATCACGGTCCTCGACCCGAAACGCGACGCGCAAAAAGTGGAAGCCGCGGTCGTATCCCTGCAGGTCCGCTGGCTGCAGAAAAACGGCGTGCGCATCGAGAACCTGGGCAATTTTTATATGGAAGGCCTGCCAGTCATCGGCCGGGGTTCCCTGGTCGGCCCGGGGGTGACCATCAAGGGCGACTGCCGCATCGGCCGCAGGGTGACCATTTACGCGAACAGCTTCATCGAAAATTCGCGGATCGGGGACGGCTGCGTCATCCTTCCCGGCTCGGTTATCCGCGATTCCGTCGTGGAGAAGAACGTGCAGCTGGGGCCCTACTGCCACCTGCGCGACGGGGCGCTGGTCCGCCAGGGGGCCAAGATGGGCAATTTCGTGGAAATGAAGAAAAGCGTCCTGGGCCGCGGCTCCAAGGCCATGCATCTGACCTATATCGGCGACGCCCGGGTGGGCCGGAAAGTCAATATCGGCGCCGGCACCATCACCTGCAACTACGACGGCGAAAAAAAGAACCCTACCACCATCGGCGACAACGTCTTCATCGGCTCGGGCACGGAACTGGTGGCCCCGGTCACGATCCACAGCGGCAGCTACATCGGCGCCGGCTCGACCATAACCGAGGACGTTCCGCGCCATGCGCTGGCCGTGGCGCGGCAGCGGCAGAAGAACATCCCCGGCTGGGTCCTGCGCAAGCGAGCGAAAAAGAACCCGGCGTAAGGCGGATGGTAGGCAGACATAAAGCACCAATATCCAAGCACCAAATTTCAAGTAAATTCCAAGTTCCAAATCCCAATGTCCCAAACAAAGGCGTTGACAGTGCCTTCGTTTTGGTCATTGGGTCATTGGAAATTGGTGCATGTTTGGGATCGGGTGCTTGGGGTTTGGGATTTATTTCTTACCGTACGCCGTAAACCGTCTACTGTACACCGAGATCACCTCTTCCCATTCCTGCAAGCTACGATCACTCGCTCGATGCCGGCGTAGTCGCGGACGCACTCCAACTCCCGCAGACCGGCACCGGCAAGAAAGCGGCGCAGGGAACGGCGCTGGCCACGGCCGATCTCGAGCAGCAGGTGCCCGCCCGGTGCCAGGCGGCGCCAGGCACCGGCGGCGATCCTGGCCAGCACCTCGGTCCCGGTCGCGCCGGCGACCAGGGCGGCCCGGGGTTCAAAGCGCCGGATGCCCGCCGGAGAGTCCCGCCACTCCCGGCGTGAAAGATAAGGCGGGTTGGCGACGATCAGCTGGTACATTCCCTGCTCCCGGGGAAACAGGTCGCCCGCCAGCGGTCGCACCCGATGCCCGACCGCGAAGCGGGCGATGTTTTTCTTCAAGATCCTCAGCGCCGGGCGACTTTTTTCCAAGGCGATGACCGCCGCCCGCGAACGCAGGGCCAGGACGATGGCGATGTTGCCGCTGCCGGAGCCGATATCCAGGACGCGGGCAGGTCTCGGTCCGATGAGCGCCAGGGCCTTTTCGACCAGCAGCTCGGTCTCGGGCCTGGGGATTAGCACCGCCGGCGTTACCAGGAACTTCTCCCCGTAGAATTCCTTCTCCTTCAGGATATAGGCCAGAGGTTCACCGGCGAGCAGCCGGCGAAAACGCCTCCGGAACCTGCGCACGCCGTTGGCGTCGCGGATGGGCTGGTTCTTCCGGACCCAGAACTGCTCCCGGCTGAGGGCGAACGAATCCTCGATCAGGACCTGGACGGCGGTGGCCAGTTCATTGTTCTTCAGTTTTTTTAGTGCGGCGGCAAAGAGATCCGAATAGCGCACTAGGCGATCATGTTCTTGATCTTTTGATCGATCTGGGCGCGGAGATGGCCTTCGGTCAGCTCGGCCACCAGCTCGTCCAGGTCGCCGTCGATCACGAAGCTGATGTTGAAGTTGCGCCCGTCGACCCGGTGGTCGGTGACGCGGCTCTGGGGGAAATTGTAGGTGCGGATCTTCTCCGAGCGCTCGCCCGACCCCACCTGGGATTTGCGGTTCTGGGCGATCGACTCCTCCTGCTTGCTTTTCTCGTGCTCGAACAGCCTCGCCTTCAGCACCTTGAGGGCCTTATCCTTGTTCTTGTGCTGCGACTTCTCGTCCTGGCAGGTGACCACGATGCCGGAGGGGACATGGGTGACGCGGATGGCCGACTCGGTCTTGTTCACGTGCTGCCCGCCCGGACCGGACGCCGCGTAGGTGTCGATGCGGATATCCTTGGGATTGAAATCCACTTCCACGTCCTCGACCTCGGGCAGCACGGCCACGGTCACCGTCGACGTGTGGATGCGCCCCGAGGCTTCCGTCTCGGGGACGCGCTGTACGCGGTGCACGCCGCTCTCGAATTTCAGGAACTTGTTCACTTCCGTGCCCTTGACGTACAGGACGACTTCCTTGATGCCGCCGATGGAGGAATAGGCGGTGGAGATGATCTCGGCCTTCCACTTTTTCCTTTCGGCCACCCGCATGTACATGCGCAGCAGGTCGGAGGCGAAGAGCGACGCTTCGTCCCCGCCGGCTCCGGCGCGGATCTCCAGGAAGGCGTTGCGGTTGTCCTCGCCGGGGTCGGAAACCATCAGGACCTCCACCTCCCCGACCAGCGCCTCTTCTTCCCTGTCCAGCGCCGCCAGCTCCTCCTGGATGAAATCGGTCATCTCCTTGTCGTCGGCGGCCGCCAGGAGCGCGTCGGCGTCGAGCCGGCGCGCGCGCATCTTCTTGAACTGGTGGTATTTTTCCTCCAGGGGCTTGAGGGAGAACAATTCCTTGGAAAGTTCGCGGAATTTTTTTTGCTGGTGTACGGTATCGGGCAGGCTCAGCTCGGCGCTGATCTGCTCGTAGCGGGCATGGATGTTTTCAAGATAGGAAAATATCTTCTCACTGTTCCTTGTATCCATACTTTTTCTTGAACTTCTCTATCCGGCCTTCGGTATCGACGTATTTCTGTTTGCCGGTGAAAAAAGGATGGCAGGAAGAACAGATCTCCACTTCTATCTTGGGCAGGGTGGAACGGGTCTTGAAGGTATTGCCGCAGGCGCAGACCACCGTGCATTCCATATATTTGGGGTGAATATCTTTTTTCATACTTCCTCCGAATCTGGATTTTAACACTATTGGGCTGCGGTTGTCAACTGTGGCCCCCAGGCATTCGTCGCCGGGCATTGATTTTATGGTGCCAATGATTTATAATTTCCCTCTTAACAAAAGGAGAACAGCATGAATTTCCTGGAACAACTGGCCGACCTGATCGCCAAGAAGGAAAATGTCCATATCAATCCCAAACGCCGCGACCTGATCAAGGCCGCCGTGAAGAACCGCGAGGTCCTGGTCAGCCGCAGCGGCGCCCTGGCCACCTGGACGCGCATGGAGTCGACCGGCCGCAGCCCCAAGGACACCCTCACCGTCCGCCGGCCGGAGATCGAGGCCGAGATCGACTGGGACTCGCCGAACAACCTCCCCCTGGCCCCCGACACCTTCGCCATGATCCTGGAGGACGCCCTGGCGCTGGTCGCCAAGAAGGACATGCTGTACGTAACCGACCGTGTCGTCGGCGCCGACAGCCGCTATGCCCTGCCGGTGCGCACCGTTAGCGACCATGCCAAGACCAGCCTCTTCGCGGTCACCATGTTCCGCCCCGTGCCCAGGGACATCGGCCGCAGCATCTACCACGACCAGCCGTTCACCCTGCTCGCCCTGCCGGCCGACAAGCTCGACAAGCAGCGCTACGCCGGGCGGCTGCGCAAGCTCCCCGACGGCACCACCTCGGACATGGTGGTGGCCATGGACTTCGTCGGCCGCATCGGCATCGTCATCGGTTCGGCCTATATGGGCAGCGTTAAAAAGCTGATGTTCACCGTGATGAACTTCCTCCTGCCCAAGTCGGGGATCCTGCCGCTGCATGCGTCGGCCAACGAGGGCCGGGACGGCGGCATCGCGCTGTTCCTCGGCCTCTCCGGGACCGGCAAGACCACGCTGTCGGCCGACCCCGAGCGTTCCCTGCTGGGGGACGACGAACATGGCTGGGACCGCCGCGGCATCGCCAATTTCGAATTCGGCTGCTATGCCAAGCTGATCAACCTGAACCCGGCCAAGGAGCCCCAGATCTACGAGGCCATCACCCACGAAGCCCCCTATCTCGAACACGGCGCCATCGTGGAGAACGCCATGACCTATCCCGACGGGACCTTCGACTTCAACGATTCCCGGCTGATCGAGAATTCCCGCGGTTCCTATCCCCTCTCCTTCCTGCCCAGCATCAAGAAATCCTCGCGCGGCAAGCACCCAAAAACCATCATTTTCCTGACCGCCGACGCCAACGGGGTCCTGCCGCCGGTGGCCAAGCTGAACCAGGACCAGGCCATGTTCTGGTTCCTGATGGGCTACACCTCCAAGCTGGCCGGCACCGAGACCGGCATCGTCGAACCGGTTTCGACCTTTTCCCGCTTTTTCGGGCAGCCCTTCATGCCGCGCAACCCCAACGACTACGCCTCGCTGCTGGGCGAGAAGATCAAGAAGCACCGCACCCGCGTCTACCTGGTCAACACCGGCTGGAGCGGCGGGGCCTACGGCGAGGGCAAGCGCATGGACATCAACATCACCCGGGCCATCATCCGCGCCGTCCTGAACGGCGAGCTGGACAAGGCCGGCTACACCGAAGACAAGGCCTTCCATATCCAGATCCCGGTCGCCTGCCCCGGCGTCCCGGCCGAGATCCTGCAGCCCAAGAATACCTGGAAGGACCCGGAAGCCTTCGAGAAAAGGGCGCAGAAACTGGCGGGTGAATTCAGCGCCCAGTTCGACCGCGTCTACGGCAGCAAGAACCTGCCCTCCGCCGTGTGCCGGCAATGCCCGGGGAAGTGACCAAGAAAGGACTCGGTGTACGGCAGGCGGCGTATGGCATAAGGCAAGAAAGGAACTGAGCCCCGATTCTCTAGTTTTCTTTTAACTTCACCTTACTGGGCCCCTCTTCGTCTAGGCCATCCGGTCATGGGAAATCGCTACCTTACGAATTTTCCTGCCTGAGAGTTCGGATTTATTTCTTGCCGTCCGCCCTGCGCCGTACGCCCTGCGCCAAGCTCAGTATTCTTTGCGAGGTGCCTCTAGACCTAGCGGTGCTTGCCGTTTTCGCGGAACAAGGCCCGCGAATAGGAATTGAGATACAGGTCGTAGTAATTCAGGTTGGGATAAGCGATGTATTTTTCGTAGCCCAGCCAGGCGATCATGGCCGCATTGTCGGTGCAATAACGCGGCTCGGGCAGGTATAACGCCAGCCCCAGGCCGGCGCAGGCCGTGGCGAAGCGCTCGCGCAGGAGCGAATTGCGGCTGACGCCGCCCGAAACGATCAGGGAACGGACGGGCAGTTTTTTCGCGGCCTCCAGGGTCTTGCCCACCAGGTAATCGACCAGGGTACTCACAAATGAGGCCAGCAGGTCGAAATAATCGCTGCTTCCCGGCCGCACCGCCGATTCCTGGGCCTGGCGCAGCAGCGCCGATTTGTAGCCGGAAAAGGAAAAATCATCGCCGCCGTCGCTCATGCGCGGCCGGGTGAACTGGAAGCGCCGGGGGTCGCCTTTGGCGTACAGGCCCTCCAGCAGCGGACCGCCCGGGTAGCCCAGGCCGAAATACTTGGCGACCTTGTCCAGCGCCTCGCCGGCCGCATCGTCGCGGGTCTTGGCGATTACCCGGCTATTGAATTTCTCCTCCAGGTAAAAAAGCGACGTATGCCCCCCGGAAACGACCAGGGCGAGCAGCGGATAGGCGATCTCGGCATGGGTGATGAACGGCGCCTCGATATGGGCGGCGACGTGGTCCACCGCGACCAGCGGCAGGTCGTGGACCATGGCCAGCCCCTTGGCGAACGCCAGCCCGATGAGCAGCGAACCGACCAGCCCCGGCCCCAGCGTGACGGCCAGCATCTCCACGCCGTCGATGCCGATCCCGGCTTGGCGCAGCGCCTGGCGGCAGAGGAGGTCGATGGCCTCGTAATGGGTGCGGGCGGCGATCTCGGGAACGATGCCGCCGTAGGGCGCGTGCAGGTCGATCTGCGATTTGATCGCCTCGGCCAGGACGGAGTTCCGCTCTCCCCTTTCGACCACGGCCACCGCCGTCTCGTCGCAGCTGGACTCGATGCCCAGGACGTACAAACCGGCCCCCTACTTGATGTCCATCAGCTTCGAGATCTGCGCCCAGGCCTTGGTGCGGAAATTGTCGTAGCGGTCCAGGTCCTTTTGGTCGCGCCCGGCGATGTATTTCAGCATGTACTCGGCCTCGCCCTTCAGATTATCGATGATGGCGATCATCTCCAGGAAGGTCGCCCGGTCTTCCTGGGAAATGGAAAATTCGCTCAGCTCCTGCAGCAGTTTCCTGGAGGTCGCCAGGAACGACAGGCTGCCGTTGAGGAAGGTCTTGGAGTCATCGGGCGTATAGATGTTGTGGGTCCAGGCGTCGGAGACCATGCCGATGTTCAGGTACGACTGGTAAAGGAAGGTGGCCCCGAAATGCCCCATGCCGTAGAACAGTTTTTCTTCAAGCTTGGAACCGTAGGGAAACAGGGAAATGGAAAGAACCAGGAGCGCTGCGATCCAAACCGTCTTTTTTTTCATGCTTCCTCCCGCGCCGCCATGATAGCAAATCGGGCCGCCGCGCACAACCGCCCCGCCGAAACAAATAATTTTTCTGGAACGTAATACCGTTCATGCGGCCCATGAAAAAACCCGGCCCTTCTTCTTGCCTGTTCATCCTGGCGGCGCTGGCCGCGGCCCGGCTCGGCGGGACGGAGATCCGCGGCACGGTCATGGACATATACGACCAGCCCCTGGCCGGAGTGCGCATCCTGGTCGGCACCAACGGCCGTTCCGTCGCTTCCGACGAAAAAGGCGGATTCGCCATTCGTGTCGACGCAGCGCGGGGTGTGCTGCAACTCTTTTTTTCCAGCCCACTGCACTATGAGGAAAAACGGAGCATATCCCTGGATAAGCCACCACGCCGGCTGAACGTATTCCTGATCCCGCTCCGGCTGCTCAGGGAGGATGTCACGGTCACCGCGTTGAACGAGCCGGAAAAGGCGCTCTCCGTTCCCTTCGCCCAGAACGTGGTCTCCAGGCTGGCGATCGCGGAGAACCAGCCGGAGACCATCGTCCAGGCCGTACAAAACTCGCCGGGGGTGGGCTTCATCGGCAAGGGGGGCGTCTCGGTCACCCCGAGCATCCGCGGCCTGGCCCGCCGGCGCATCCTGCTCCTGGCCGGCGGCGCCCGCATCACCAGCGACCGCAGCGCCGGGGCCTCCGCCCAGTTTTACCCGCCCGAACTGGTCCAGCGCATCGAGGTCGTGCGCTCCGCCGCTTCGGTCATCTACGGATCCGACGCCATCGGCGGGGTGATCCAGATCATTCCCCGCGACGTTCCGGATGCCGGATCGCCCCTGGTCGCGCTCAATCTCGGCGGCAATTCGGCCGAGCGCAAAGTGAATGGCGGCTTTTCGCTGGATAAAAAGGCCGGCCCCTGGTCGCTGCGCGCCGCCATGCAGGTCTCCCGTGCCGGGGATTATTCTTCCCCGGCGGGGAGAGTGCTGAATTCCGGGTTCAGCTACTACACCGGCAACCTGGTCTTGGCCTACGAAACCGGGCCGCGCAGCTTCAGCCTCAATTTCTTGAAATCGGCCGGCCGCGATGTGGGCAAGCCCGAAAGGGCGAACGACCCCGCCGTCGCGTCTTTTTACCCAGAGGAGAACATCAACTTGTTGACCGTCGCCTATCGCGACGATGCCCTGGTGGCGGGCGGCTCGCTGAATTTGTCCTTTTTCCTGAACCCCAACGACTATGAGCTCGACAAGGTCAAGAAAGCCGGCCCTCAGGTCGAAATCGCGAAAAACAGGGCGGTGGACTTCGGCGGGCGCGCCTTCTGGCGAAAATCCCCGAACAGCCGGCTGTCCTGCCAGCTCGGCATCGATTATTTCGGCCGGGCCGGGGTCGACATGACGAACGAAACGTGGAAAGCCGGGCGACTCAGCGGCTCCGCGCAGCCGCTGCGCCAAGGCCGGCGCGGCGACCTGGGCGTGTACGCCACGATCGATTACTCGGGCCTGGCGGCCTGCGACCTGCTTGCCGGAGCCCGCCTGGGCGCGTTCTCGCGCCAGGCCGTTTCCGACGGCGTTCCTTTTGAAAAATCCCAATTGGCACCGGCATTCTTCCTGGGTGTTACCCGGAAAATAAAGGATTCACTCACCGTGTTTTTCAACGCCAGCACCGCATTTCGCATGCCATCGCTGAGCGAGGCCTTCTACACCGGCATCAGCGGGCGCAGTTCGATCGTCGGCAACCCCGGACTGGAGCCGGAAAGGAGCCTCAACCTGGATACCGGCGTGAGGATCCACCGCCGGACCGTGTTCGTCGGCGTTTACCTGTTCCAATGCTCGATCCGCAGCATGATCGAAAAATTCCCGCTGGGCGACGCCGCCTATACCTATGACAACATCGAACACGGCAGGATCCGCGGCCTGGAAATGGAATTCCAGCTGACCGTGGCGAAAAAGCTGGAGTTCTTCGGCAACGCCTTCGTTTACCGGGGGGCAAGCACGGTCAGCGGCCAATACCTGAACGATGTCCCGAGCGCCAAGCTGTTCCTGGGCGCCAGGCTGTGGCTGGGCCGTTTCTGGGGGGAATGGGACTGGCTGGGGTCAGCGGCCGTCACCCACCCGGGGCCGGCGGAGATCGCGGTCCCCGCCTACGCCGTCCACGACCTCAAGGCCGGCTACTATTTTTCGAACCGGCTTTTCCTGTCCCTGAAAATAGCCAACCTGCTCGACCGCAGCTACTTCGCCAATGCCGACCCGGACATCCCTCCGGCCAGGGGACTGGATCTTTCCCTGGGGCTGAACTTGAATTATTGAACGCGGGCGGATCCCCGGCGCCTGGCGCGCCGCCCTTCACCAGTCGCGGTAATATGTCCCGTCCAGGGCCTTTTTGCCGGAATCGCAGTAGACGTCCCAGACGTTCTGCCCGCCCCAGTGGCGGGATCCGATCTTGTCCTGGTAGGAAAGCAGCCCCCAGTCATCGGTCCCGTTGATCGGGTCCCTGGGGATACGGCGCAGGAACTTGGCCACCCGGGTCTTGTTCTTCTTATCCTTGTACTCGATGCCCGTGACCAGGAGATCCAGTTTTTCCGGGTAGCCATAGGTGTCCTCGTCGACCTCGATCTTGTTCTCATCGACGAATTTTTTATAGGCGTCGAGCGCCGTGCGCAGCAGGCGCAGCGCCCGGCGCAATTCGATCTCTTTCTCCCGCTGGAAGGCGTTATGGGCCAGGGGGATGGTCGCGGCGGCCAGGACGGCGATGATCACGGTCACGGTAATGACCTCGATCAGGGTGAAGCCGCGCCGGCCGGCGGCGTGCCTCAACATGAGGGGGATTCCTCGCTTCGCAGCACCGTTGCGGCGATCCGGCATGGTGACGCCTCCAGGCGGCGGGAAACCGTCCTTATTGGTTTTCTCCGTCGCGCGACTGATTTTCCAGGACCTTGTGGCTCAGCTTCATTTTGCCATCGCGGTCCAGGGACATCACTTTCACTTCGATCATCTGGCCGAGTTTGTATTCCTGGCGGACATCGCGGATGCGCCGCTGGGATATTTCCGACACGTGCAGCAGCCCGGTCACCCCGGGCATGATCTCCACGAACAACCCGTAATCCTCGATGCGGTTGATCTTGCCGTTGTAGATCTTGTCGACCTCGGGCGAGCCGGTCATGGCTTCGATGCGGGCGATCACCCGTTCTCCGACCTCGCGGTTGGCGGCGGCGATGGAGACCTTGCCGTCGTCTTCGGCGTTGATCTTGACGTTGAACGTGGCCACGAGTTCCTTGATGTTCTTCCCGCCCGGCCCGATCAGGTCGCGGATCTTGTCGACCGGGATCATCATGGTCAGGATGACCGGGGCGTATTCGGAAAGTTTTTCGGCGGGCGCGGCGATCACCGACTTCATCTTGGCCAGGATGAACTGATAAGCCTTGCGGGCGTCATCGATGGTGCGGCGGATGATCTCGTCGGTCAGGCCCTTGATCTTGATGTCCATCTGGATGGCGGTGATGCCTTTCTCGGTCCCGGCCACCTTGAAATCCATGTCACCGAAATGGTCTTCATAGCCGGCGATGTCGGTCAGGACGGCGAAATCATCGCCTTCCTTGACCAGGCCCATGGCGATGCCGGCCACCGGGGCCTTGATGGGCACTCCGGCGTTCATCAGGGCCAGCGTGCCGCCGCAGACCGTGGCCATCGAGGAGGAGCCGTTGGATTCCAGGATGTCGGAAACCACGCGGATGGTGTAGGGGAAGGCCTCGGCGTCGGGGATCACCCGGCTCAGGGCCTTCTCGGCCAGGTTGCCGTGGCCGATCTCGCGCCGTCCGGCGCCCCTCAGGAAGCTGACCTCGCCGACCGAAAAGGGCGGGAAATTATAGTGCAGCAGGAATTTTTTCTTGGTCTCGTCGCCGTTCAGGTTGTCCAGCCTCTGGGCGTCATCTTCCGAGCCCAGGGTGACGGTGGACAGCGACTGGGTCTCGCCGCGCGTGAAGACGGCCGAGCCGTGGACGCGGGGCAGGATGCCCAGCTCGATGGAGATCTGGCGGATCTCGTCGAAGGCGCGGTTGTCGGTGCGCTTTTTATCCTTCAGCAGGGTTTCGCGGAAGACCTGGGCCTCGACTTTTTCAAAGGCGCCCTTGATGCGGGCGATCTCGCTGTCCTCTTCCTTGCCCTGCTGGATCTCTTCCATGATGGCCTTGATCTTCAGGCGGCGCAGCACGCGGTCCTGGGTGAAGATGGCGTCGCGGATCTGGGCGGAGAACTTGCCGCGGATCTCGTCGGCCATGGCCGCGGCTTCGGGCTTGGCCGGTACGACCATCTTGTCTGGGTTGATCAGTTCCTTCTGCGCCTGGCAGATGCGGGCGATCACTTCCTTGCCCCGGCGCAGGCCTTCCATGAAGACCTGGTCGGAGAATTCATTGCCGCTGGCCTCGAGCATGACCACTTCCTGCTCGCTGCCGGCCACCAGCAGGATCATGTCCATTTCCTTGAGCACGTCCTGGCCCGGGTTGATAAAGAACTCGTTGTTCTTCCAGCCGATCTTCACCGCGCCCAGGGGGGTGGTGAAGGGGATGGTGGAAGAGAGCAGGGCGGCGGAAGCGCCGACGATGCCCAGCGAGTCGTAGTCGACGCTGAAGTCGGCCGAGAGCAGCATGGCGATCACCTGGGTATCGTTATGGTAGTTCTCGGCGAACAGCGGCCGGATGGGCCGGTCGATCAGGCGGGAAAGCAGGACCTCCTTCTCCGAGGGCTTGCCCTCCCTCTTGAAAAACCCGCCGGGGATCTTGCCGGCCGAGTAGGTGTTCTCGCGGAAATCCACCATCAGCGGCAGAAAATCCTGCGCCGCCTTCTCCTCATCCCGCATGTTGGCGGTGACCAGGAGCACGTTGTCCTTGTAGGTGATCAGGGCCGAACCGTTGGATTGCTTGGCCCAGCGGTGGATGTCGATTGTAAGGGTAGAACCCTCTATTGTGATCTGGATTGTTTTTTGCATGTATGTCTCCTGAATAAAATTACTTTCTCAGTTCCAGTTCCTGGATGATTTTGAGATATTTATCATAATCGGTCTTGCGCAGGTAGTTCAGCAGCTTCTTGCGGGTCGAGACCATCGTCAGCAAGCCTTTGCGGGAATGATTGTCCTTCTTGTGGGTCTTGAAATGCTCGGTCAAACTCCGGATCCGTTCGGTCAAAATCGATATCTGCACTTCGGACGAACCTGTGTCCTTGTCATTTATCTGAAACCGGCCGATCAATTTCTGCTTGGTTTCCTTGGTAATGCTCACAATTTCCTCCTAATTAGTTATGCGAAAGTAGAACATATTTTACCAGAAAACAATACCCTTGTAAACAAGCAGCGGAAAATCGACCCGAATTATTTATTTTTCGCTAAAAAATCGTTGAATTCGATGCTGTTCTTCTCCAGGGTCGTCCCCAGTACCCTGCCGACCCGGGAAAGGGCCAGGCTGTAGTCGATCAGCGATTTCAGCTCGGCGATCTGGGCGTTGGCGAAGTCGCGCTGGTATTGCAGGACCAGGTAATTGGTCGAAAGCCCGACCGACAGCTTTTTCTGTTCGGCGGCCAGCTTCTGGTCGGCCAGCTCCCGCGAGATGCGGTTGGCCTCGACGATCTTGGCGTTGGTCTCCAGGTCCATGATGATCTGCTTGACCTCGGAATAGATGGTGCTCTCGGTCTTTTTCAGCAGCAGCAGCGATTGCTCCAGGTTCAGCCGGGCCTGGACCAGGTCGGCCTTGGCCGAGGTGTTGAACAGGGGGATGTTGAGCTGCAAACCAAAAGAATAATTCTTATAAAGGCTCTTTAGCGCGTCCCGCAACGAATCGCTGAGATTACCCCCGACAATGCCGGGGATGGGGGAACCGTCCTTTAGCGGAGTACCGCTCAGTCCCTGGGTGTAGTAAGAAGCGGTGAGCTGCAGATCAGGCAGCGTCTGGTTGCGGTAGTAGCGCACGTCGATATTATTGCTCTTCAGGTCGAGGCGCACCTGCTCGATGTCGGGCCTTTTTTCCAAGGCGATCTGCAGGAAGTCGTTCAAATCGGCTTGCACCGGGCTAAATAGCGGCTTGTCCTCGGGGACGATGGCTTCGGGCATCTGGCTCAAGTTCAGAATGCGGCGCAGGTTCTCTTCATAGGTCTGGATCTGGCTGCGGGCCTGCAGCGTCTCGCTTTCGCGGGCGGCAACTTCGGCTTGGGCGGTCAGGATGTCCATGGGCGCCGAGACGCCCACCCTGACCTGGATCTCGTTCTGCTTGAGCAGGTCCTTGGCCAGCTGCAGCGATTTTTCCTGGACGGCCATGTTCTGGTGGGCATAGACCAGGTTCCAGTACGCCTCCTCGGTCTGGTAGATCAGGTCAATGATCTGCTGCTTCAGGGCGAAGAGTGACTTCTCCCGGTTGTTGCGAGCGACGTAAATGCTCCTTTTGGTGGCCGTGAGCCCGAAGCCCTTCAACAGGGGCTGGGCCAAGTCGAATTGGAGCTGTGAAAAATAGCGCGGGTTGATATTTACATCACGCGAGTTGGTCGCATTGCGGGAATTTTGCAGGAAAATACCGAGGTTCCCGCCAAAAAGCAGATTTTGTGACAAGTTGAAGCCGAACGAAAAGGTGTCGGGCATTTCGATATCTACACCGGTGATAATGGAGGCACTTGGGGTCGTTTTCGAGGTCTTTGTAAAACCGAGAGACAGGGTCGGGAAGAAGATGGCCCTGCTCTTGTCCCAGAGAGCCCTGGCGATCTCCGGGTTGGAGATCTCGATCTGCAGGTCGAGGTTGTTTTTCAAGGTCTGCTCGATCACCTGGGCAAGGGTCATGGATTTTATCTGCGGTTCCTGGGCCAGGTTCATCAGGGCCAGGGAAATGACAAGCAGGCAAACAAAGAGTAGTTTTTTCATTGGGCGCCTCCGGCTTAAAGAATAATATACGGATAAGAAACAAAAAAGTTCCGGGTAGCTTGCAGATCGCCGCGATAATCAAGCGGATTTTTAAAAATTAGTCAATCCAGTCCTTTTTCCTTGAGCCAGTCGTCGTTGTAGATGGTGCTCAGGTAGCGGGAGGCGCCGTCGGGGAAAATGGTGACGATGCGCGCCGGGCGGTTTATTTTTTTTGCCAGCTGACGCACGCCCCACAGGGCGGCGCCGCTCGACCCGCCGGCGAGGATGCCTTCGCGCCGCGCCAGCTCCCTGGCGGCGAGGAAGGCTGCTTGTCGGTCACCTGAA
>Ga0315276_10001660_pt1 | contig 20017 bp, 34 predicted proteins | sample YL17G05_0_MG_FD_204542 | JGI IMG/M metagenome (GOLD analysis project Ga0315276, IMG submission 204542) | Sediment microbial communities from Yellowstone Lake, YNP, Wyoming, USA - YL17G05_0 | ecosystem: Environmental > Aquatic > Freshwater > Lake > Sediment | place: USA: Wyoming | collected... | reverse complement strand
TTGAATCCAAGCCCAATGAATCCACCAGAGAATGGCTCCAAGTGCATAAGTTCCATTGGAATTCCAGGCGGTTATGTTGGCAGTATGCGGGGGAACCATCTAAGAAATCTCCAGCTGATACCCATTACCTACGGATAAAATATGGAGCAATGGCAATCCAAAGCAAGGAGGAATCCAAGTGATAACCAAAGGAAAGTATTACAAAGTAAATCCAGTACCAAAAAGATTGCAGGAATCATACCCATTAAAGGAAATTAAAATGAATTCCATAGTCAAGGCTCTGGAAGACGCACCAGGCGGGAGTTTGGATGTGGTGGATGTTATGGATAGAGCTGGAAACCTAAAATCAGTGTATTCATTCCAATTAGAGTATTATGAGGGAGGATGGAAGTGGCAACCAAAAAATCCTTTGAATCCACAGCAGATGAGTTATCCAAGAAGTTTATAAATCCAATCCTACGGAAGCAAGTGGCAGGGATTGTGGCAAGGATATTTGCGGAGGATAATCCAGGGTTTAATCCTGCCATGTTTTATCGGACTTGTGGATTAGAGCCTCCAACAGGGGTAAAATAAAACCAAGTTATCCATGCTATTGACATCAGGTTTGGAAAGTGGTATAATTTAGTTACGGAAACGCATATTCCAAGGAGGTGCCCTAGTGAAGTATAGAATTTCCAGAGTTTCCACGGATGGTAAAACTGATATAATCGCCCAAGTGGAAGCAAAGTCCACGGATAGGGTGGTGGAATTTGTCAAGGCACAATATATTCCAGAGATATTTGGAATAGAAGCCAAAGTCCATGTCAAGGATAAATGGGTAGATATAGTAGTGCCTGAAGTTTCCAAGATGGGTAAGATTGAAATTATCCAAGTAGCACAATTTATCTTGGAAAAACCAGAAATTCAACCCCTAATCCTAGATTTACCCCAGAATACTTCTGAGGTGCTGAAAAGCTTCATGGTTGAAAAGATTCAAGCAGGAAGCAAATTAGACCCCAAGGATATTCCAGCACCTAGTTTCCAAGGATTGAAACCCAATCCTAGTGGAACAGTTTTATCCAAATCCAAATTTACCTATACCATCTCAGACAGTGACCCACATAAGCCAGCCGTTGGGAATTTGGGTGAGCTTACCAAAGTACCCTCAGAGTCCCCCAAGGTACACGTTGAACCACCACCCAAGGTTGTGGAAAAGTTGGAGGATGGAGACCATACCAAGGTGGAATCCAAGCTTGATAGCCACTACGATGAAATTTGCAAAGCTTGGGGAATCAATCCAAATTTGCGTTTGGTGGAATGGTGTAGCAACTTTTACACCTTATACTACCTTACACTTGACCATCCAGAGGTCAAGGAAAAGTTTGAGGAATACAAGGAGCTACTCTTGGTGCAATTCCAAAATTATATAGATATGGCTTGCGGGGGGGAGTTGAGGCACTCCAAGGGTAGAGCAACAGGAACTTCCAAGATAAAAGGATTATCCAAGCAGCACGACCAAATACTTTCCAGAGTCCAAAAGTCTGGGGATAATGGAAGGGTTGGAGCTTGGCAAGAATGGCGGTTGATTCGGGATGAGTATGGATTACAAGCTCTCCAAGTGGCTGAGGATTGTTTCACCAAGATGGGTTGGAGTGGAGCCTATGGTGGGAAGAAGTGGGGAACAGCAGCCCAAATCCTGCGATTCTACTTGGAAGATAACATAACCGCCACCACATTCATAGACACGGTTTGGAGCCTCCAACATAACTGCAACTACATCTTGGATAAAGTGTGGAAAGTGCCAAGCGAGTTGAAATTTATCTTGGATTGCAAGGTGGAAGATAAAATTGCTCCAATAACCAAGTATTGCACCAAGGAAGTCAAGGAGCTTTGGGAATCCAAAGCAAGTGAGGCAGATAAAGCAGGAAAGGCAATCCCTTGATAAGGAAAGAAGGAAAGGAAAGGAGATATAAAGTTGATGGAAAAGGATAAATTCAGGATAATTGATGGAAAGATTGTTCAGGAGCCAATACAAGCCACATTTGGAAAATCCTTGGATGAGGTGATTGTGGAAACTATGGGGAAAGACAAACCAAAGGTGATTGCAGTCTCACATGGAAGTCCAGTGGTATTAAAGAAAGTAAAATCCACAGACACCTATTACACGGAAACCTATTCCAAGGGTTGTACCCATTATAGACAGGCCGTGGCGGTGGGCAAATTCCAAATCTTTGTTACCAGTTATCGCACCATGATAACCAGAGGCCAATCGGATGAGGTAATGGTTCCCGATTATGGAATATACTTTGCAAACGAGTGGCTTGGATTGATGGGCGATATGTGGAGCAATAAGAGGGAATTGCCCACCAACGGCACAATCAAATATCCATGTACTGTGGTTAATTGGAAAGACTTTGGAACAGTAAAGCCAGAGATGATGGAAAAGCTTATCCAAATAGTGAGGACTCGATTGCAGATGGGGCAAAAGGTGGATGTTGGGTGTTATGGGAGTCATGGAAGAACTGGCACATTCCTATCTTGCCTCTTGGGTAAGATGGAAAAGCTGGATGGCTACACCGCAATCAAGGAAGTTAGAAAAAGGTATTGCCAATATGCTGTGGAAAGTGATTCACAGGTACAATTTATCTGGAAATTCCTATCCAAGACCCCATTTAACCAAAACGAAAAAAATAAGGAGGTACTGCCAAATGTATCAAGTATAGCATAGATGGATTAGATGGATTAGTTGGTAAAATAAAAGAAGGAAAGAAGGAAGGAAAAACAAATGAGTATCCATATTGAGGTAAAAAGAATCAAGTTTCCAGATGGCCAATATATTGCGAGATTCAAGGGAGTGGTGTCAGAGGATGTAAACAAGGAAATCCTTCCAATAATAAGCTTGGCAAGGAATCCAGACCATTGCTACTTCAGGATTGATTTGCTTCAAGAGCACGACCACCACGCTCCACCATACCAAAGCAAGGAAGATGTGGATGGTTATATCCAAAGAGTAATTGGGGATATAGAGATTGCTTTGGAAATGGTTGGTTTGGAGCTTGGTGAAGGAACTATAGAAGACAAAAAAGCATTTACCACGCTACAGACTATGGATGAGAATTCAGACAACTAAAGATGGATTGCTTTGGAGGGTGGAAAAATCTGTGCTGGCTAAAGAACTTTGGTTCAGCAGCTACAGCATTCAGGTTCCACTCTCCAAAGTGGGGATTGCACCTGCGATGGTTGGTTGTGGGCACCTCCTGCCACCGCAGGGCATCCCCTCCAAGATTCCAAGATTATAAGATTCCAGGATTTACAATCCAAGTCCAACCCCCATAGTAAAGTGAAAATGGAAGTGAAAATGGAGTGGTTGGTTTTGGATGTAAGTGTTGGAAATCAAAGTAACTGAGAGTAATATTAAGGGTAATTTTAGAGGATTTATGAGGAAAATTATTGGAAAATCCATTCTATTTTATGTTAGGAAACCACTGTTCTTTTTTGTTCACAGGATTTATCCAAAGCTAAAAAGAATGGCAGGAGAGATAAAATAAAATAGCGGAGGTTGGAAGTGTCTGAATTTGCTTGCCGCAATGGTCACCTGATGAGGTCTGGAGATAGAGTTTGTCCCCAATGTGGTGAGCCATGCTATACTATGGATGGAATGACTGGCAGACAGTTGGCTGCAATGGAAAGGGCTGAATCTCATCCAGAGGAAACAGAGGAACAGGAGCAAAATTAAGGAGGAAATGGAATGGCAAAAGTAGAAACCAATGAAAACAAGCTAATTAACGAGCTAATTTTGGATAAAGCACTACAGATAACCAAGTCCAGAATTCACACACCCTGCGGATTGGATATGAACAGCCAAGAATATTCCGCTAGGGATTGGTATGTTTGGTGGAGACACCATTCTGAGAATTGCTTGGAATGTGCCAAAGAGATGGCGAGGTTGGAAAATGTTATCGGGAAACAAAAGGAGTTGGAAGGTGCCCAGAATAAAGTATCGCATAAGAAACGAACTAAATAGCTCGGTAATTATAAATCCAGATTCCATCAAAACTCCACTCATGAGACAGGTAGAATTGAGGATGGAAGTTCCACTGGAAGTCTATTTCATTAGACAACTAAAGAAGCACTCCACCTTGGAAGTGATGGCTAATGAGATAGGAATTGACATATCAGTGGTGAGTAGATGGATGCGGAGGTTAAGGGTGGTTAAGCCAGTTGGAGAAGATTGATGGAATTTCTGACCTACTCAGAGTTTATGAGTGCAAAACCACCAGAAATACCAGAAGTAATAGGAAACAATGTCTTGGTTAAGCAGGGAAAAATGCTACTTTATGGAATTTACCACTCTGGAAAGTCTAATATGGGAATCCAACTGTCCTCATGCATTTCCACTGGAAAAAACTTTCTGTTTCTTCCATGCTATATGAGCAGAGTTTGGCTGATAAACTCTGAAATGAGTATGTGGGAATGGAGGAAAAGATTCCAAAAACACTGTTCCAACAATGGATACCCCGAATTGCCAAGAGTAAATTTCACCACCGATACAGGATTAAAATTGGATACCATAGCAGGATTGCAAGAGGTATCCAATGTTTTGGCAGCACATCCAGAAATCAATGTGGTGATGTTTGACCCATTGATGAAACTTATCACTGGAAATATTAGCGACTCTCAACAAGTAACAAAGTTCATTGACAACGTAGATTATCTTATTTCCAAATTCAATATATCAGTCATAATTGGAGCACATTCAAGGAAAACCCAAATATCCAAAATGGGTGTGCCGATTGATTTTGGTGCTGAAGAGATTCTTGGAAGCACAATACTTCCAGCATGGGCAGATACAGTGGTTGCACTAAAGCCAAAGATTGGTGGCACGGATGAAAATGGGTATTATTTGGATATGCAATTCCAGAAAGTAAGGTATGCAGAGAATTATATTCCACCAGTAACTCTTTATTTCAACAGAAATACATTGTCATTCAAAGTAGCATAGGGAAAGTAAAGTAGCATAGGGAAAGTGAGAAGTAGGATGGAAAAGTATGACCGCTTATGTAGCGACCTTCATATTGGAAACAGATTGGATTATACCTCTATCCATCAATTTTGTGCCAAAGCAAGACTGGAGAGGGAGCAAATCAAGAGGATATTCTATCTTGGAGATATTGCAGAGTTGATATTTGCTCCTCCAGACCAAGTGTTTAATCGTTCTCCTCACAGGGAGGCTATTAGAGATATTTCCAGAACAGCAGAGATTGTGGAATCCATCATATTGACTGGAAACCATGACCTTGGGTTGGAAAAATGGGTTTACTTCTTTTTACCAGCCCGTATCTTGGCTTCTCCACAGACTTTGGATGATGGAATTTATCTTTCGCATGGGTGGGAATTTGACCTCAACATCAGGATTTTCCATAAGTTGCATTGGTGGTTAGCTATGAATTTCCCCAAGATATTTTCGCTGATAAACAAGACTCCTTGGTTAGCTAAGGAACAATGGAATCAGGAGCAATATGGAGGGTATGTGGATAGGATTCATTCTAGCCTATTCCAAGGACTCATCAAACACAATTATAAGTTGGGTGTAATGGGACATACCCATAGTCCAACAATCTGGAGTAGTCCCAAATTGCCTACCTTAGTGGATACTGGGGATTTGCTAGATTCCAATACCTATGTAATATTGGAGCCGACTCCAAGGATTTGTGAGGTATAGAATGGTTAAGAGAAATGTGAAAATAAAAAGTGAAACTCAGCCAGAATCCAAAGAAGAGTTTTTGGTTTGTTTCTGTTCCAAGTGCCAGTGTAAGTTATGGAGAATCCACATACACAAATCTGGATTCGTGTTTATTTGTGCAAGATGTGGAAATAAATACTACCCAATGAAAGACACTGGAATGGGGGAAAAGGAGGTGAATAAACAAGACCAAGACTATTCGTTGAGTTTTGGATTCGATAATCAGCATTAAGTAGGAATCAGCATTAAGTTGGAATTTTGGAAAGGAGAAAAGTCAAATGGGTGACAGTCAAGAAATACCCAAGCCAAGTTTTAAGGGGCTTGGAAAAGGTAGCCAAACAATCCTGCAACACTTCAAGGGAACATTTGTGGGGAGTCCTGGAAAATCTGAATTCAATGCAATTCAGTATTATTTCCAGTTCGTCAATTTGCAGGTTTTCAAGACTGATGGAGACCAGCCCTATCTATTCCCCAATGCAGAGATAAGGGTAAAGTATTCCAGCAGGGAAAACTCTGGATGGGGGCACCTTGGAGACAGTGTTGCAATGGCAATGAGTGTGGCAACGAGGGATGATGTGGATTTTGACAAGCTCATGGGCAAGAACATGGAATGGCAAAGGGTGGATAATGTGCCTTATGGCAAGGGAAAAGATGGAAACCCAATGCTAGGAACTGATTGGAAGTGCCTTTGGATTGAAGGATTTACTCCAAAGGTGCAGGCTCCTGCGGGAACTGTAGGAGCTGGAACTCCAGTTGCTTCTCAGACCCTTTCTCCGCAAGTCATTGCTATCCAACTGTTGGATGGAAAGACAGCTTTGGATTTCTGGAAGGCTGCTTTAACCAATGACACAATCAAGAAAGACCCTGTTCTTGCCAGCCAAATCCTTGACAACACCTTTGTAGACACATTGAAGAATGCTGGAAAAGTGCTTGTGGATGCCAATGGTATCCATCATGTAGCTAAGTAAGCAATAAGCATGGAAGTGGGGAATGGGTTGGTTGTTTGTTTCCTCCCTTTCTTTTCAGCCAGCCCATTCCCAAAATAGAAATTTTTGGAGGAAATAAGTGGAAAACCAGCAACAAAATACCTCAGAACCAATAGGAGCACCAATGCCAATGGGTATGAGTAGTGGAAAAAAGGCAGCAACTAGGCAATGCCCCATTTGTCAGGAAGTTTATCCATCCAAAGGCACCCATATCAAGAAACACCATCCAGAGTATAAGTTTTGCCAAAAGGTTGGATTCCCAGGATTGTTCTTTTGTGACTATTGCTTGATTGGGAAGTTTGGGAGCCTGAATGATGTCCTTGTCCATATAAGGGACAATCACAAGGAAGGAATGGCAGCATATCTCAAGACAATTCCACCAATCAAGCCTGATGTACCATTGAGGAAGCATAAGGAATCCACTATGGGCAAGGTGGAGTTTGTTTTGGCTAAGATATTCTTAGAGACTGAGAGAACAAACTTGCTGTTGGAAAATGCACCTTGGAACAAGGAGAAAGTTGATGGAACAACAGAAAAATCCCCAGGTTGAGAGGGAGATTTTGGATGCCCTCAGTAAAAAATATGTAACCAGCCGAACAAGGGATACTATCCATGTGAGCCATCTGATATATTGTTTGACCAAGGGATACCATGAGTTGACTAATCCTTTGCCTCCAAATGACCAAGAGCTTATGCTGTTTTCCTTGGGCTATGGACTGGAGAATGTCTTGCTTCGGGAGGAAAGCCATTCGGAATCTGGAAAGATGGATGGAATAGAATATAGCCCAGACTTTGTTCCATTGAGTGGTGGAAAGGCAGAACTAAAAACAACCAGAATGGCAACTGGAAAGGAATTTCCAGAGACTTGGATAGAGCAAATCTCAGCCTATTGCTATTGTGAAAAGTTGCTGGTTTATGACTTGGCAGTTCTTCACATTGTTGGAAACTACAAGCCCCCCTTTCCATGTATTGCAGGGTATCGGCTGACATTTGAGCAGGCTGAGTTAGATGCTAATTGGGCAAACCTTCTCAAAAGGAAGATGGTACTGGATGTGGCTTTGGAAACCAAGACTCCCCCACCAGCAAAACTTTGGTGCAAGGTGGATAATAAGGGAGTGTCTTGGGAATGTATCCATTGCAGATACAAGATTCGTTGCGGAATCATGCAATAAAACATGGAATAAAGTTAGAAAGAAAAAAGAAATTTGTGAAAGGATTTGGGTGACGAAAGGATGAAAAGGATAGAGTTACTGGAAGCAAAGGATATAACCAATGATAGCAGAACCTTGGGCGAATTAAGAGCTTGGGAAAAGATACAAAAGGCCACCAAGATTATGCGAAGAAGCATAAGGGGAACCATAAGGGATTCAAATGATTCCAAGCATCCTTTGACCTGCTTGAATGTGTTGGATTTCCATGTATCCACAAATATTGAAAGGTTACGGAAACTTAGGGAATCAAGCATACCCCAGATGGAAAATGAGGAAAATAAGGAGAAGCAGGATGGCACAACCAATAGTGATAGCAATAGCGGGGGAGGACAAATCAACCAAGACATCAGTAGGATTGACATTCCCCAAGCCCCTAGCAGTGTTGGAAACGGACATCAACACAGTGAGCCGAGCAATCCATAGATTCCAAGGGCAGGACATTAAGGTGTATCAGTTTCCAACTCCAGTTGGTTGGGACAAAGTAACTGAGAGGGATATAAAGAGTGTTTGGATAAACTTCCTGACTGAATACAAGAAGCAATTGGAGAATGTGGCTATCCAGGCTATCCAAATAGATACCTCAACCAAACTATGGTGGATATGCTGCAATGCCTACTTGCAGGAGTTGAATGAAAAAGCAAAGATTCAAGGGAAGCCTCCAAGGGAACGCTTGCAAGAGATTGAATATGGGGAACCAAATAATAGGATGGCATCCGTCATATATGCTGCAAGAGCGTATAAGAAGAATCTTATCCTCATCCATCACATGCGAGGCGTATATCAGATGGTAATGACTGATAATGGAATGAAATCTGTGGAGATTCCAGGCAAGAGGGAGATGGATGGATTCAAATACACTGAATCATTGGTAGACCTTGAAATCCGTGTGGCTGTGAAGGACTTGCCAACCAAAGATTCAAATGGGCAAACCATATTTATTAAGAAGCCAATTGGAGAAATCAGTCTTTCTGGATTGGCTTTGGAAATGGTTGGACAAGAGCTTGTTGAGCCAACCTATGAAAAGTTGTGCAAGATTATTGGAATGTGGAGAAGTGATTGGTAAAGAAAGTGGAAATGAAAGTGGAAATGTGTAAGTGGTACGAGTCGGTTGAAAGGAAACCAACGTGCCTGTGTGCATTTCCACACAAAGCCAACGTCAAGTGTCATAGCAAGAGATTGGATTGCCACAACTATGAACCAAGTGAATCCAAGTTTGAGGAATCCTTGGAATGGCTAAAGCGGGAAGGCTTTGTTTAAGATGGCAGGAAGGCTTTGTTTGATATGGTTGGAGGTGCCCATTGGAAGCAAGCCCCTTAATGATTGATATATATGAGCCGATGGAGATTTATGAGTTTCTTTCCAGCAACATTCCCGCCAATAGGGAACCAATAAACTCTTGGGGATTGTGTGATTTTTATTGGGTAACTGACCACAAAATCACCTTAGAGAGAAAATCCGCCTCCGATTTGATTGGCTCCATTGTGGATGGAAGCTTGGAAGAAAGATTAAAATTGGGATTCAAAAATGCAGATGAAGTTGGTCTTATCTCCGAGGGAATCTTTACTCCATGCAAGGGTGGAACAAGTATTTGGTGCCAGAGTAAGGATGGAAAACTATATTTTAAGCAACGAACCCTCAAAGTCTCATACTTGGAAGTGGCTGCCTTACTGTACCGATTGGATAAGGAAGGAATCACAACCTACTGCACAGCAGATTTAGATTCCACTAGCCGTTTTCTTTTGGCTGCATATAACAATTCCAAAAAGGATGAGCACCTTACTTTTCGCAGATACTTGAAGCCAAAGCCCCATTACACCGACCAAGACCCATTCCTCAGAAACATCATGTCTATAAGTGGAATTGGAATTGATAAAGCTCAAGCCCTTCTTTTAGTGTATGATACTCCTTGGAAAGTCTACAATGCCGACATTGCATTTCTTGCTGCAATCATTGGAGATTCGGCTGCAAAAAAATTACTGAAAGGAATTGGAAAAAATGATTGACATATATCAAAAAGCCTTTGTTTTGTTTCTTAAAAGGTTGGAACAAAAAACTACTTGGGGAAAGCAGGAAGTAAAGAATCTGTTATTGGAATGCTTGGTTGAGGTTGGACAAAGTGCTTAAAAAAGAACCATTTCTATGTTGTGGGTTGGCTCCAAAGATGGAGGAATGGGAAAGTCCAGATACCAGAGTAGATTCTGGTGGAAATATCCGAGTCAAGGAACCAGTCAAGATGATTAAACACCAGTATTATAGGTGCTTGGAATGTGGCATGAGATTCAGCCAAGATGAGGTAGATGGAAAATTAGTTTGGGACAAACAACTGCATGAGTGGAAAAGAAATGACTAATCTACAATGTCTTATTGTTGCTTGTGTAATTGGCAGCTTGGTTGGAATTTCACCAATGGCTTTTATCCTATGGACACAATGGAGAGAAAACAAGTCTAACAGTAAGATTAAGATGGAGAGCAAGGAGGAGGAAAAATCATGACACAAGAACAAGAAAAAGAAATAGCAGAGCTTCTGGATGTGGTGGAAGGGATGTTGGAAGGGTATGAAAATGCTTCCCCACCAATGGAAAGGAGCAAGTTTGCTGGAGAATTGATAAAAGTTGTTTGGAATTTTGGCGTTCCCACAATGGAAAAGATGGAGAAGGAACCAAAGCAATGAGAGCTTTCTACTATGGAATGGAACATCCAAATCCTCTGCAATTATGCTTGGAAATGATTGCAGAATCCAATGTGGTGGCAGTTGATATTGAAACAGCCAGCTTGGATGATGAGACCATCCTTGGAATAGGAATAACTAATTCACCATTGTATGGATTTTATTTTATGGTTGGCTCGGAATGGATGAGCAAAGCAATTCAGATACTTGCTTCCCCAAGAACCAAAGTATTCCACAACTCCCTTTTTGATTTACCCATCTTGCTACAATATGGATTCCACGTCACAGAACCCATAGAAGATACCATGTTTCTTGCTAGACACAAGGGTTATCCACAGAAGCTTACGGATTTGGCAGCTTTTTATAATTATGGGGATATTCAGGATATTGCTGATGTGCTTGGTGATAAAAAATCCATGAAGGATTTGCCCCTAGATATAGTGGCTACCAAGTGCATTAGGGACATTAGAGCCACCATCCATATATATCAGAAAATGTCTATGGAATCATTTCCAGCTTCTTACTACATAGATTCCAAAGTTATTCCCGTCTTGGCAGAGATGCAAGGAAAAGGGCTATTGGTTGACCAAGTAGAAAGACAAAGGTTGGAAGAAGTGTTGGTTTCTAATCTATCTTGGTATAGCAAGGTCTGTGACCAACATGAATTCAACCCCGCTTCTCCCAAGCAAGTTGGAATGATTCTAGCCAAGCGTGGTAATTTTCTCCCATTTACAAAGAACAAAAAGCACCCTCAACATCGAACTGGGGAGGAAGTGTTGGAATCTTTGAATGACCCACTGGCTCAGTTGGTTCTCCAGTTTAGGCATGATGCGAAGCAATTGGGAACGTATGTACTGCCACTTAAAGGCCAAGAGAGAGCCTTTACACATTTTCACCTGGATGCGGTCACAGCCAGAGTATCCAGTAGCAAGAGGAATATGCAGAATATTCCACCAGAACTTAGGACTATGTTTATTCCAGATGCAGGAATATTTACGGATTTGGATTTCAGCCAAATCGAGCTTCGTGTCCTAGCTAATATCTCCCAAGACCCAGCCATGTTGGAAGTATTTAAAAATCCAGATGGAACTCCAGAAGGTGACATCCATCTGTCAACCATGAAAGCATTTGATATTGCGGATAGAAGGATAGCCAAGAAATATAACTTTGCTATGGTTTATGGGGCACAGTCACAACTGTTGGCACAGATTTGTCACATTCCACTTTCCACCGCATACTCATTTAGAGAAGCTTGGTTTAAAAAGTATAAAGGAGTTGCAAGGTGGATGAAAATTACCCAAGAATTCGCCACCAAGAACCATTATGTCGAGACCATGTATGGAAGAAAGATTTACATCAAAGAATTTGATATGTGGGGAGGGTTGGAAGATGCACTCAAGAGAGCAATCAATTATCCAGTCCAAGGTACGGCTGCTGAGATTGTAAAGATAGCTATGGTAAAGTGCAGACACCTTCCAATGCTTCTCCAAGTGCATGATGAGTTGCTATTTAATGGAAAGGTAGTGGTTCCAAACTTGGAGGATATTGCTGGATTCAAGACTCCATATAAAATTAAGTTGCTGGAAAGGTGGAGCTAATGACAAAGAAAGATAATCCATTCAAAGGATTTGGTGAAATGAAGCTTGGAGACTTCAAGTGTTGCAGGGAGTGTGGAAACAAATTCTTCCAGCTTGCACTTAACGATAAGGAAGGAGTTCTTCTGTTATTCTGTAAGGATTGTGGAATCGGCATAAAAATAAAATCAGATTCTCCATTCCAGTGTAGTCTTGTCCTTCACCTCAAAGACATAACCCAAGGGAGCAATTAGATGAGGATAAATTTTGATAAAAATTATGGTGGAACCATGAAATCCCTCTACTTCACTACCACTAGGTATAGAGTGTCAATATTTAGAAACATGATTTCTATCCATACTGTTGATTATATATATGTTTGGAAACGCTGGAAATTATTCCCAATTAAGCTTACTAGGGAGAAGCTTTGTGATGAGCTAACCAGAAGGGGACATGCAAGAGAGGTTATGGATTATAGGAGAGATGCAGATGTCAAGGAACATGGACAATAAGAGGATTCGGGATAGAAATCGCAATAGGAATAATAGGTATGGAAACTGGAGGCAGCATTACTGTGACTCAGATGGAATGTGCCAAGGGAAAGACTTTGAGTTTGATGGAATGGTATGGTGTGGGGAGACTAATGCTTTGGAATTCCATGAAATTCGTGATGGAGAGGGCAGAGTGGTGAAGATAATTCTTTTGTGCCCAAAGCACCATGACTTGGCTCCAGAACATAAGGATGGAGTAACCATTTCCCATTCCTCTAGGCACTACCCATCCATGTTGCAAGAGGATGCCCAGAGAGAAATTCAAGATTGTGGAGGATTGGAAGCATGGAAAACCAAGTACCACCTAAGCTAGATTTTCCAGTAGTAAGAAATTGGGATGAGCATTGCCAGAAGTGCATAAGGTTTAATGGATGTGAGCCAGAAGAAATGTGCTATTGTCCAGCAGAAGATGATTGTGAGTATTGGATAAGAACCAACAAACCCAATTAACCCCGAAAATTGGAAAGGCGGTCATTGTGGCAAAGAAAGAACCAGAGAGTTGCCTTGTTAGTGCCTGTTCAACTTGTACATTTTCCAAGTGCCTAGTAGATATACTTAGTCATGGAGATAGTAGATATTTAAGATTCATTGCAGTAGGAGCTTTGAAGGATATAGGTATGGAAGCAAAGATGATTGGAAGCATCATAGGAGTAACTCCAAATCATATCTATAAGATATTGAGGGAAGATTGGGGAGATTATTTGGACTCATAAATCACGAATTTGGAATCTCCCCAATATCCAATATGGTTATAGAATTTCTACCAGAGCAACCTCCACAGCACCCAAATTTTCCATTTGAATCAATCCAGCAGAAATGGGCTGCTCTGTACTTCCCCAAGCTGCCAGATGGACATTCTTGGTGCCAATGTTTCCATAATAGAATGGAACCATCACAGCAGAATTCCTCAAGGCATCCAGATTAGTCATGATGGTTTCAGGTAGCATAAAGTTGTTGCGATGGGTCTTATCCATGTCAATAGTGAACTTGAATATTTCCCTATTTCCAGGATATTTGACGTAATTCAACACAGGAGAATGGTGAGTAATTAGAACTGGAGAGTAGTTTTTGTCCGTGCCTCTGGAAAATCTCATCATCATCTGAATACTGTATGCTTCCACTCCAAGGCCATTTCCAAACTGCATAATCCTAGTCCCTGAGATGGTCGCAACTCCAAGTGATTGTGTTGGAGTGGCTCCATTAAGTCCATAAAATACCTCTATTTGCCTCTCACTTCCAAGGGTATCTGCTTCAATCATGTATTCATAGAATCCACACTTGAACTCAGGCATACCTCCATTGAAGATTGGAAGTTCCAAGTCACCCATTGTAGCAAATTCATACCCAACTTGCATCAAAGGATGAGTCAATGGATATTGGATGTGCCAAGGAGCCATTGTAACGTAGTAGGCAGGGTCAAGAACGGAACTCATAAAGAGCTTAGGAATTCCATTTCCTCCTAGAGACATTAACATTTGGTGAATTGTTACTGCTCCTGATTGTGTTGGAACTTCGCACATGAAATGCCAACCATATCCATCATAAGCCATAACCCTAGATTGGCCATATCTGTAGCTGGGATAGGAAGAAATTGGAGGTGCATGGGCAGCAAAGATAAATTCTGGTGTTGGAATAATTGCAGAAACCTCTGGACTCCAACCATTTGGAACTCCATCATCCAAGTTAAGACCAACCTGCACAGTTACTTGATTAACTGTATTGAAGGCCATTATTCCACCCAATCCTCTTGGGTCACGATAAGGAACCATGAGGTACTCATTGCCCCAAGCACACATTCCAACAGTATTGGCATCACTGCGGAAGGCATCCAAAGAAATCTTCTCCGTATAGGTTCTTTGGGCAAAGTTGATTAAATCCACTCCAGAGCTTCTACCAGAAAAGAATCCATCTGGAGTATGAGCAAGTTGTGGCGGAGTATAATAATCGGCTCGGTAGAATTCACTGGATTCTTCAATGGTTCCAGACATCACTGGATGGATAAAAGCTTTGTGGAGAGTTTTGTCAATGATTCCAACGTGCCAAGTTCCAACGTGCTTGTGGAAAAACCCTGCCGCATAATATCCAGATGGGACAATGGAAGCTCTGGTTTGAGCCAACATAGTTAAGGAACCAGTAACCAGATTGCTCATCTCAAATATTCCAGCAAGATTGGATTTGGAAAGATAATACAGGTATTTGCCAGTATCTTCATCCCAAGTTGCTGCAAGCAGGTTAGTAATATCTTCAGTGGTGCCAGTTGGAATTATTGGATTATAATAGTTGAATTGGTCTGGTGCTGTCCACTTCAACCAAGCATACTCTGACACATCGGCTGCTGATGGAACCTTTCCAAGCATATAGATTTGGGCATTGTCTGCTAACATCTTTCCAAGTCCAACAATGCTGCTGGTTCCAAATGTGCAAGTGGTTATAAGTGGTGGAAGCATGACCTTTCCACGCCATCTGGTATCCACGGTGCTTCGCCAGTAGGAAGTCATGTCCCTGTCGTTGTCAATGTCCATCCGTTGGATTCCACCACCGAACATGAATTCACCAAACTGCCAACTAGACATCAAAGCTCTATCCTCACGCTTTTGTTGGGACTGTTGGCGAGTGGAAGCAGAGAAATCCGTGATTGGTTCTCTGGTTACTTTGGTTCCTTCCTTCAGAGTGTAATTTATTCCATTCAGTAAGACACTATTCTCCATAGCATGACTCCTATACAAGATAAAGCCATGAGCACCAAGAAGTTGTAAGCAAAGTTCCAAATATCAGGTGGTTTATTTTCTGCTTGCCTCATCATTCCTCCATCTTTCATCTACACAGTTACGGCCAAGACATATTCCACCTTGAGAACTTGGTTGGGTGGAAGGGCAATTGCTGGTACAACCACATCTCTGGAAATACACTCACCGTGTTTTCCAACATAGATTCCAACCTCAGTAATATTTATGGTTCCAGTTGTTTTGTTGGTAAAGTACCTTTCGATGCTAAAGTTGGCATTTGGATTGGAGGCAACAAAATTGTTCTTTACTTGGCAATTTTCGTACTCAATGTTTATAGCACTTCCATATCCCGTAGAATAAATATAACCTATGCCAGAATGACTTTCTCCAACCCAAATTTGGCCGTTAATTATGCAGAGTCCCCTTGGTTTAGCTAAATTTGATGAACCTGTAATCGGAGTTCCAGTACTAAACAAGAGTGTTCCAGTGGTAGGGTTCATCTGGAAAATTTGGCAACTTCCATTTGGTTTCCATCCTGATTGGCTCATTGCCCAAAGAGTACCGTTATCAAAGCATAAATCCCAGTATTTACTGCCAGCAAGATAACCAGGAATATTATCCATGACTGCACCATTTGTTGGACTAATATGGTGAAGATTATTGGAAGCTGCATCATCGGAAAGGATTAGCCATTTTCCATCCCAAGCCAATCCCAAGATTGGAGTGCTGGTGGAATAGTTGTAAGTAGCAACCAAAGAACCATCCAAGGTATATTTGTAAAGCTTTACATACGGAGAAACATTTGCCCTTCCACCAATCCAAATTTGGCTACCATCACAAGTCAAACCACCACCATAGTAGGCAGCTAAAATATTTGGAAATGCCCAAGAGGTAGCAACTGCACCACTAATAGGGTCAGTTTTCCTGATATAACCATCATCACACTTGGTATATTTAAACAAGGAACCATCTACAGCAAGACCTGTTATCAGAGTTCCAGATAGATATATTGATTGGTTTAATCGCCCAACATCTTTGACTATCTTGTTTCCCAAGCTATAATTATAGGAACTTACGGGTAATGTTCCTTGACCAACTTGGATTCCCAATTCATGCCCTCTGTACCACCACATTTGTCCAAAATAGTCATAGATAGTTGAATTTCCACCTTCAGCCGATACCCGAAGATTATAAGAGTGTCTTGCCGAATAAAAATCTGCATTATCCACATCCATTGAAAGCCATGTTCTATTTGGAGTTCGTGCGACACTAGAATGCTGTGTATAGAGCTGGTTTATGAAACCTACAAGGAAACTTCTTCCATCTTGTTCCTTCTTATCAACCACAACTCCAGATTCGTCTTGTCTTTCCAGGATTATTGTTTGTTTTAAGTTTCCCATTTTGTTATCCCCTTCCTTCCATGCCCTATATTGCAGCCCTAATCAGATAGTTCAAGGAAAGTGTTTGGGTAGTTAGGACTGCCAAGTTCATGATGTCTCTGATGGTCAGGAAATAATATCCAGTACCAACAAAGTCATAAGCAAGAACAACTAAACCAACTTCCTTCACGGTTACTGTTCCAGCAGAACCATTGGCAAAACTCCTGGTTATGGAAAATTCGGCTGTATTTCCATCACAGGTTGGAGCACCAAAGCTCACAGCAGAATATTGAAGTTGGCCTGCACCTGTTCCATGAGCAATAAGAGTTCCAAGGTAGTAATCATCTATGGTTGGAGCAGTATCAACCGTTCCAACCAGCAATCCCCAAGAAGTACTTCCAAGAGCAGCTTCACAAGCAAAGGTGGAGGCATTGGCAGATAGATAATGGTTATTTCCATTTATATCTTTCACCGAAGAATACATATGATTTGGATAGTTTGCATACCCCGTCCAAAGATGTTCCATTTGTGATTGGAGAATCATCAAGAATTGCTTAACAAAGCTTTCTGACTTTTTTCTGAGGCATTTGACAATATTTCCATCCTTATCCTTAATCACAGCCTCCAATATTGCACCCATCTCCCCTGCACCAATCTTTATTTCTGATGGAGAAACCAAGCCTAGTTTATGCAAGGCTTCAACATTTGGCTTATTTATTGTATTCATGTTTCCTCCCATCAAGCTATGCCAAGGTTCCTGTGCTATTCAAAATCCATACTCTACTACCTTTTGGAATAGTTACTTTGCTTGTAAAGGCATCCAACCTACTTCTGCACCAGTAATAAGTTCCAGTAATGACAGTTCCAATGACTCTAGGTGCCCATGTAGTTGGAACTGTCCAGAATAGCCTATATGTTCCAGCACCAGCAGGTCGGAATCCATTGGTTGGGTCACTCATTCCAGGTAAGGTTTGCCAAGCAGCACCATCCCAATATTCCCAGATGGTTGACCAAACACCAGCACCAGCCGTATCTATGGTTAGGAGCATGGTTTTGTAAGGTTGGGAATAACCAAAGTAGTATTTGTCAGTTGCAGTTGGAGTTGCTCGCATAAGGGTCATATCGTTGATTGTGGCATTGTTGGCGGCCACAGTTTCACCAACATGGACACTTCCACACTCAGTCATTGCTCCAGTTACGGAATCCCAGAGTTCCCAGTTGTAGCCCATCGTGGGTGTGCATCCATAACTTGCCTCTAATGGAGTAATAACTTCTAGTGTTGGAACTGATGACATAGTTGGAATTCCCTGCGAATTGGTACTTCCACCCATCAGAGAAAGCAGGGATAATGAACCAAGGAATCCATCAATTGGAATTAAGGTGCTGAGTGATGGAGAGAGACCAATATTTGCATAGAACTGTTGGACAGAAATTCCAGGTAGAAAGCACCTAACCTGCCCTGTGGAATCCACATAGCAGATTTTCATACCTTCTATCCAAACAAATCCAGGTGTTGCCATCGTTCCTCGCTGAGTACCTGTATACATGGAAATGCTTCCATAAGCATCAACCCATTTCAGATACCCACCTTCCACCCAAAAATGTCCTGCTTCTACCATTTACCATCATCCAACATCCAATTTCCACTAATCGCACATCATGGTTCCAACAGGCAACCTCATTCTGCAAGCTGCATTGGAACCAATGATAACTTTCCTTAAAGGATAAGTTGCACTTCCAACATCCAAAGCATTTGCCGATGCTGGATGAAGTGAGATGGCATCTATGATGAGTTTTTGAACCAAACTATCTCCAACCAACCTAAATTCACCATTGTTAGTGATATGGATATAGCCCATATAGGTGCCAAGAGGGGAAACTATGGAGAGAGTACCGAGTTTGGAAATGCCAAACTGAAGCCAATCCTTATTGACATCAATGATGAGTTCGGAGAGCTTGGTTATTCCACCTCCACCAGTAGAACCAAGAATGGTGATGGTTTCTCTAACTCTTTCAGCTCCCCAAGTTAGGGGAACTCTTGTTCTGTTTGGAGCATTGGTTAAGTTGTTTCTATCAGTCTGCATCTCCCCTATCCTACAGATTAAACAGGTGGCACATTTGGCTTAACTGGATTATCCTTGGGTGGCTTTTTCCTGAACCAAAATTGATTCACGTTGCCATTCCAAACAATCAATGCACCCAAGAGAACTGATACTCCAGATAGTTCCACTACGTTTATTGGATTTGGATTTATCATTGTCCATTTGACCATATACATGACAAATGCAGCCCATCCCACTGTAACCATGAGAATGAAGAAGGTATAAAACCATCTCCATGTCTTGTCATCCATTAGACATTGCTCCTTTCAGAAAGAAGGGAATCCAATTTTTTCTTTAATGTCTCAAGCTCATTCTGGAAAACAGAAACCTGTTGCTTGGAATCCACTGGAATCCTCTCCCCCAACTTGGGTTGCCGAGCCGTCTTTATTTGGTTCTTTTGATTTTTCATCTTGGTTCCCCATTAGAAAATGGCTGCTGCACTTGCTCTTGGATAAGTAAAGATAGCTGATTCCAACCTGTCTGACTCTTGCTTGAATGATAAATATCTTTGGAGCCAGGCATTTCCTTCATCAATCAAGCGGTTGGATAGGATGGCCGCAGAAAAAGCAATTATAAAATCCTCATCCACCTCAGAGTTGGCTGTTGGAGTACCAAGCTCAATAGGAGACCTTTGCCCATTTACCAGAATCATACCACTAATGTTACTTGCTGGATTGTAAAACCTTGGGTCAAGATAGATGGTATAAGTGCCAACTGGATTCCTATGAATATCCCAAGCCCTTCTATCCATTGGATAATAACTCTCTATCATGTAATCAGAGGAGCCAGTTGGAACAAAGTGAAGCTCATGGATATAACGGAATCCACTTGGAACAGCATATTCATACTGAGTCCCTACAAGACTCATGGTTGCAGTATATGGAATAAGATTGAGGAACTTGGCTCTCCGCATGGATTCATCAATAGCTGAGGAATAATCATCATAACCAAACCTTTTGGTGAGGTAATATTTGTCTCCAATGGTTGGAATAGTCCCCAATGATGGTGCAACAGTAATGGTCATGGAACCAACATTATTTTCCACGATGGTTCGGGGTTGGTTGAATCCAACACCTTGGTAGCAATAAAACTGGAATC
>Ga0315276_10001659_pt1 | contig 20021 bp, 19 predicted proteins | sample YL17G05_0_MG_FD_204542 | JGI IMG/M metagenome (GOLD analysis project Ga0315276, IMG submission 204542) | Sediment microbial communities from Yellowstone Lake, YNP, Wyoming, USA - YL17G05_0 | ecosystem: Environmental > Aquatic > Freshwater > Lake > Sediment | place: USA: Wyoming | collected... | reverse complement strand
GGGCGGTCAAAAATATTGGCATTACCGCTGTTCCGTTGCGCACAACCTGCCGCAGCGGCGAATCTGAAACAGTATACAGCAGAATCGCAGGAACAATCACAAGATAAATGACAGCCGCGGCAATCCCGAACCAGGACACATTTAATCTCAGGTAACCCCAGTTATAGGAAAACCATTCTGCCCAGGATATTGCTTTTTCGGGGCCAACGACTCGTGAGGAAAGCAGAGACCCCAGCCAGCCGGCCTTCCATCCGCAACCCCATAAAATATGGACCATAACTGCTGCCAGGGACAAGACTGGAATTACCGTCAGCCACGGCAAATACCTGCTCAGCGGGCGATTGTAAAATGCCCGAAAAATATGCCACCCCCATATCAGCGCCGCCATAATTGCGGCAGCCCAGCCCGTCCCTGTCCCAAGCACGACCCCAAGCACGTAATACACCGCTCCGGCCTTTCGACTGTATCCGTTGCCGTAAAGCCCCGTCCATTGCAGGTACCCGTGCAGCATAAGCAAACTGAAAAACTGGGTTGCAGAAGGGTATTCAACTACCCTTCCAAAATAGGCGGTTACAGGCAGCATAACATAAAAAAAGCCGGTCAACAAACCAAGGGCAGGCGAGTGAAGCCTGCTTATAATTACCATCAGTATCCACACGCTGCCCAGCGTAGCCGCAATTGAAACCGAGCGGATGACCCATTCGTAATCGCCAAAAACAAGCATTGGAAGCGCCACCCAGACCGACAGCAGCGGCGGGTTGTTTAAATATCTCTCTGGTTTCGCCGGTGCAGTTTGTGTGGTGCCGTAGGTGTGGAATAACTTTGTATATCCAAAACCATAACGAGCGTGATTGTGAGCAAAGGCGCCGTATAAAGCGCTGGTGTCTTCACGCCAGCCGGTAAACCAGGCGTTTATATCACGGCTAATCAGCATAAGGCCCATCGCCAGAATAAATATTTGAACGAGAAATTCGCCCTTCTTGGAAATCATTATATCTTTTTGTCCCACCTCTGATTGCACCATTATTTTCTCAACATAAATCTTGTCCGGTAGAAATTATAAACAATTGTTTGGGGCAGTTGCGACTCAATATCTCGCACCCATTTTCCTTTACCAGAACATCATCCTCTATCCGCACGCCTAACTTGCCCGGCATATATACCGCCGGCTCTATTGTTATGATTTCGCCGGCCTTCAATTCACCCTTGCTTTGAGATGAAACCGCAGGCCCCTCGTGCACTTCCAGCCCCAGCCCGTGTCCCGTCCCGTGGCCATATACCGGAAGATTATATCTTCGAATCGCCTCTTGTGCGGCCGCATCTATCTTCCGGATTTCAGCCCCCGCCTTTACCATTTTTATTGCAGCAGCCTGCGCCTCCAGCACCGCATTATAAACCTTTTCATAAAACGGATTGATTCTGCCTATCACAAAACATCTGGTCAAATCGCAGCAATAGTTCTCGTATCTGACACCAAAGTCGATAAGGATTGTATCATTTTTTTTCAGTTTTCTTTTGCCCGGCTGATGGTGGGGAAGCGAAGCATTTGAACCAAAGGCAACTATTGTCTCAAAACTACTTTTCGCTCCGAGTCTGCGGATTTGCAAATCCAGTAACCCGGCCAGTTCATTCTCGGTTATCCCCGGCCTTACATCCCGGATTGTCTGCTCAATCGCTTTTGCGGCAATTTGTGCCGCCGTTCTCACAGCCGCAATTTCGCCCTCATCCTTGCTGCTGCGGACAGCTTCTATAATATTCTCTGCTTGTTTAAACCGTCTCCCGCTACTTTTTTTCAATCCCTCAAATGCCGCAATGCTGGTTGTTTTTTCAACAGCAGCGGTTCGCACAAATTTTAGCTTCCTCAACAGACCGCCCACTGTTTCGACCATCGGCTTTTTCCGCTCGATTATCCCGCAACCCCGACACTCTTTTTCTGCCTGCTCGGTGTATCTGCTGTCGGTTACAAGATAGACTTTTCTGCCGGTGATTACCGCCCAACTGTCATCGCCCGAAAACCCGGTAACGTAAGTTACATTGGCCGGCTTTGTAACCACAAGACAATCAATTTCATCTTCGCTCAGGCGGCAACGGATTATCTTATTGCGTTTTTTTATGGCCGAATCGCTCATTTTCTGATTGGATTAACATTATTTTCGCCAAAAATAAAGCTTTTTGTTCAACTTTTGCTCTCGAATTATCTTTGCTTGTGCTGTCAGCTTCTTCTTTTTACAATAGTCGCCGTTTTAGTTCATTAAAGTAGCAGTTAAATTATGTTACTACTTCCTATTCGAACAAGTGTAGTGCCGCGCCGGACGCCTTATGTGAACTATGCCTTGATAGTTCTCAACGCAGTCATTTTTTTGCTGACTCTCTGGCCTGCCGGCAGCCGCGGTGAGCAGGTGCATACATTGCAGTTCTGGGTCGACCAGTTTATTCTCACGCCTGCCCGGCCTCGACTGTGGCAGTTTATAAGCTACGCCTTCCTGCACGGCAGCTTCCTGCACATCTTGGGCAATATGTTCTTTTTGTATCTGTTCGGCAACAACGTCAACGACCGGCTCGGCCACATCAACTATACCTGCTTTTACCTCGCCGGTGCGGTTTTCAGCGGCGTTGGTCATACGCTTATGAGCGATACGCCCGTCCTCGGCGCCAGCGGAGCTATCGCAGCAGTTACAGGCGCATACCTGGTTCTGTTCCCTCAAACCCTGATTACCGTCTTTTACTGGCTGCTGTTTTTTATGGACACCATTGAAGTGCCTGCCCTGTATTTTATCCTCTTTAAGCTGATTGTCTGGGACAATATGCTCGAAACTCGTTTTGCCAATGTCGCCTACGATGCCCACCTGTCAGGATACGCCTTTGGTGTTGTAGCAATGCTGCTATTGGTCGCAACCGGCCTTATAGAAAGCGGCGGCTTCGATTTGTGGATGATGGTAAAGCACTGGAATCGGCAAAGGCATTATCGCGATGTAGTTGCGGGCGGCTACGACCCATTCGCAAGCTGGGCGCCGACAAGAAAAATTAAGGTAAGGGAGGTTGAAAAAACCGGACCCGCCGCCGACCAGGAGGCAACCGAGCATCTTCGCAACCTAATCGCTGCACGAATTGTGGAGCACAATATTTCGGCAGCCGCCCAAACTTATCTTGAGCTTATGCAGCTCGACGGCAGCCAGATTTTGCCGCGTCAGTACCTGCTTGATATTGCCAATCAGCTCACCGGCGAAAACAGGCGTGCCGAGGCAGCAAACGCTTATGAGCAGTTCCTGACCCACTACGGCAGTTATGAATACGCCGACCAGGTCCGGTTGATGCTGGGCATATTGTATTCCCGCTATCTCGACAAGCCTGATTTGGCGATAAAGCACCTGCAGGCCGCCGCCGAAAAACTCGCCGACCCCGCCCAGTTGAAAATGTGCCGCGATGAGCTGGCCAAATTGCAAACCCAATTATGAATAAACAGTTTTTTAAAGACAAAAAGGTTTTGGTGATGGGCCTGGGGAGGTTTGGCGGCGGTGTCGATGTAGCCAAGTTTGCCTGTGATGCCGGTGCAAAAGTTACCGTAACGGATTTGGCGCCGAAGGAGAAACTGGCTGATTCGATAACCCAGTTAAAAGATTGCAGCGGCGTTGAATACCGTCTCGGCTCACACAATCCCGCCAACTTCGAGCAGGCTGACATTATCGTGGCCAACCCCGCTGTCCCCAACGACAACAAATTTCTCGAAATCGCCCGAAAGGCAGACAGACTCGTAACATCGCAGATAGGTATATTCTTTGAATTATGCCCTGCCGTGATAATCGGCATCACCGGCGCCAATGGCAAAAGCACAACTACCGTCTTGACAGCGCATTTACTGAGGACGGGGCTGGATTCCCGCCTGCGCGGGAATGACAGAAGAAAGATATGGCTCAGCGGCAATATAGGCAACGAGCCGCTGCTGACGATATTAGACCAAATTGGCAAAAATGATTTGGTTGTGCTGGAACTGTCGAGCTTTCAAATCGAGCAGTTGGCACAGATTCAGAAGATGCCGACCGTTGCCCTGCTGACAAACCTCACGCCAAACCACCTCGACCGTTACGGCACATTCGAAAATTATTGCGCCGCCAAAGAAAATGTCTTCAAATTTCAAAAACCAGTCGGCAGTTTGCCGCCCGTCTCGATTTTCAACGCCGAGGACAAAGTCGCAGCAGAGTGGTTTGAAAAATACAGCAAAGATAAGAATAGAATCTGCAAGAAGTTCTCGCCGGAAGATGTTAGCGACAAAATTCTCGCAGGCTATACTCTGCCGGGCAGGGCGTATCTTTCAAACCTTGCTGCTGCATTAGCCATTGCAAGACATTTTGGGGTCGATGATAAATCCGTTACAAAGCGCCTGCCCGAATTCAAGGCGCTGCCTCATCGGCTTCGATTAGTTGCGACTATAAAAGGCATCCGGTGGTATAACGACTCAAAGGCCACCACACCCGACAGCACGATAGTTGCTTTGGAAGCGTTTGAGCAGCCGGAGATTATCATCGCAGGAGGCTATGATAAGCACATCCCGTTCGACAAGCTCGGTGAAAAAATCGCCCAAAAGGCCAAAGCCGCCATCCTGATAGGCCAAACCGCCGGCAAAATCGCCGAAGCGATAAACAAGACACAAGACTCAAGACACAAGACTCAAGTCAGATTTGCGGGGTCGCTGGCAGAGGCCGTGCATAAGGCAAATGAATTGGCCGTCAGCGGTGATGTCGTGCTGCTAAGCACCGCCTGCGCAAGTTACGATATGTTCGAAAATTACGAGCAGCGAGGTCGGCAGTTTATTGAACTTGTGCGGCAGCTTGGCGACTCATTATAGGACAAAACCATACAATCCGAAAAAAATCACAAAAAATTTTTCAATCCCCAATTGCCAATTTCCGATTTCAAATAGCCAATTTTTAATTTCCGCCTGCCGATTGCACGTTTCCAATCGGAAACAAGCAATAAACCCGCCTCCCAAACCAGCCGATGGCTTATCCTGTAATGAATATAAGGGGTTTTTGAAATGATGACGACAGATAGTTCTAACAACCGCCGCAAAGAGCAGAGATTACGTTATCACTGGCCCGTCTGGTTCGCCGAGGATTTCAACTCAATTCTTTCGCAGGGTCAAATGGTCGATGCCTCCAGCCGAAGTATAGCGTTCACCTGCTACGCCGACGGTAACTGCCCCTGGCCCGGCCAGCAGATAACGACTCGTTTCAGCGTGCCGCGGTGCGGTGCGGACGATTCTTTCGACATAGCGAGTTTCACCCGCACCAGCAAAGTTTACCGAGTCGACAATGTGAACAGGTTCATCCGCAGGGTCGCAATTCAGTTCGCCGAACCGCTGCCGTTTAGGCCCGGCGAGCAGGCCGGCAGTGAATCCGAAACTCAGGAAAGACTTGCAGCAGTTGTAATATAATCAACGGCCCGTTACTTGTCGCTCGTGATGAACGACTGACATTTCACCCGCTATTCCACAATTTTGTACAATCGACAAACAATCCTGTTTGACAAAATTATCCGCAATTAACATAATCCCTATATATTTTCAGAATGCCTGCTGCTTAATTATGGAAAGAACAGGAACTCTTTTTGCGGAACCGAATAGGATTGAGCTTGACGCAAGGAAGCTTAATATACTGAAATCCCCTAAAAAGGACGGCTCTTGCTGTGTTGATTCAGCGCCCTACCTGAAAGAACTTGGTATCAAAATAGTTGAGAACGGCCAGCCCATACAATTTACATCGAACATCAACGAACACATTCATCGCTGGGCCCCTTATGTGCAGGGATTCTCGGCTGTTTTCGTGCAAAGCATATTCGACAGATACAAAAAAGAATATTCTCATCCTGTCGTCCTCGACCCTTTTGCCGGTTGCGGAACAGTTCTTGTTCAGGCAAAATTCAACGGCTACAAATCTCTGGGAACAGAACTAAATCCCTTGTTGCAGTTTATAGCACACACAAAACTCAATTGCTGGGACATATCACCCGTCTATTTCCTGAAAACTTACAATTCGATGCGGAAAGACTGCACACGCCCGTCACCTGTCTTTCTGAAATCCGGCTCTCAATTTTCCAGGCATGTTTTACATAACCTTGAATGTATCAACGGAGGCGTTGAGGCCGTCAGTGCCGATAGTGAAAAACAAAAAAAGGCCAAAGACCTGCTGAAGCTGGCGTTTTCCGCTATTTTGGTCGACTGTAGTAACCTGAAGAGAAGTCCCTGCCTGGGTTATGTCAAAAATAAAGTGGTCAATGCTTCTGCGCCGTTTGTTTTGTTTAACCAGAAAGTTCACGAGATAGCGGACGACCTGTCTCTCATACAATCTCAATATAAGGACTTCATAAGCACAGAAAGCAAAGTTGTGCTTGCAAACGCAATGGACATCAGGCATCACAAAAAATTCGATATGGTCATCACGTCTCCTCCTTATATGAACGGACTGGATTATGTGATGAATTACAAAATAGAAATGGGCTGGCTGGGATTTGTTAACGGCCAGAAAGAATTAAAGAGCATAAAAGATTCTATGGTCGTTTGCGACAATGTTTCCAAGGGATTGATAAAAAGATTTTGCGACCACCCTTCATACACAAATAATTGGCTCGAAACCATAAAAGACAACATCGACAGAAACATCAAAAGAAGGGGTTTTTACAGACGGGATGATATGCCTGGCATCGTACAAAAATATTTCGATGACTTATTCAAAGTCATGAAAAATGTTACTGCCTCATTGAAATCAGCAGGGCGGTTCATATTGGTTGTCGGCGATAGCCTGATAGCCGACGTATACATCCCCACAGACCTGCTGCTGGCCAGAATCGGGCTGGATTTGGGATTGGAAATAGAAAAGGTGGAAAAGGCCAGGGAAAGGCGCTCCGGCCAAATAAGAAGCTACAGGCTGAGGGAGTCCATCGTTATTCTTAAAAAAGGGTGACAAAATGCCGGATAATGGAGTTGGGTATCATGAAGACCCCAAAAACGGGAACGGAATAATAAGGGCCCGCACTACAAAACAAATCCGCTCATGGGAAATACCACGAACTGCAAAAGCGATAGAAAAACTCAACGAAGAGATGGGCAGAATAGAATTCCCCGGCAATTATATTTTGTTCGACGGTACAAAGGTCTATATCGGCGAAGCCGGGAGTGTTTACAATAGACTCAAGACGCATAACAGCACGCCGGACGACAAAATAAAAAATTGGAACAAAGCTCTGGTAATCAGTGATGGCCGACCGGCAACCCAATCTGACTTCAATGATAATGTTGTCAGGTTTGCACTGGAACTTCATCTAATTAAATTATTCAAGGCCAATAAGTATCGCGTTGTGTCGCAGGGACGGGAAACCAGTCTAAATCCTATACAGCGGAATATCGCCGATTCCCTGACACAGGAACTAAACCATTTCCTTCTTAAAAAAAACATCATCAATAAAATCCTTGAGGACGAGGGTCTCGAAGAAATTTTCGCTGACGAACTGAAAAATCTGCTCACCAAAGCCGGCAAAAAGATTCAGGAATGGAGTGCCTACGAGGCTATAGTTGATGAGAAAAAGGTATATATCAGACCCGGCAGCGAAAAGCAAAAAGGCTGGCAGATTACTTTTAGAGACCGTTTTCTCGGCTCCCTCAAAAAAGGAGAAGGCTGCCTGCTTGTATCGCGGGACGGAGTTCTGCTGATTCCGCTTAAGGAAATTCAGAAGGTAGTTACCGACCCCGAAGCATACAGGCAAAACACAATAGACATTTATATAACATTTACGCACGAGAAAATAACGCTGGCTTACAAACAGAATTCTATAGACATCACGGATTTCAAGCTGCGCAAATGAGGCGATTCTATTAGCAATGGGTCAACCCAGCATTTTAATATACCTTTATGCTTGAAAAAGGGCTTGTGCAGATTTATACCGGCGATGGCAAGGGCAAAACGACCGCTGCGTTCGGCCTTGCGCTTCGCGCAGCAGGGCAGGGTAAAAAAGTCCTGATTTACCAGTTCCTCAAGCCCAAATCCCTCAAAACCGGCGAACGACTCGCAATAAAATCAGCCAAACTGCCAATAACAATAAAAGCCTTCCCTGTCCGGTGGGATATGGCAAAAGCCTTTGCCGATAAAACAACCATACGCACGGCCAAATCGGTCATAAGCAAAACGCTCAAGGAAATCGCCGGCCTTGCAGAAAAAAAATCATGCGACCTGCTCATACTCGATGAGATTGTATTCTGCCTTTCAACCGGCCTGGCAAAACTGGAAGACATTAAAAAAATCATTGACAGAAAAAATCCTGCTGTTGAAATAGTTCTTACCGGCAGAGGCGCAACTGCTGAACTGATAAAACTGGCCGACCTGGTAACGGAAATGAAAAAAATCAAGCACCCCTTCGATAAAGGGACGCCGGCGAGAAAAGGAATTGAATTTTAGGGCATAGGGACAAGGTAAATGGCTAAAAAAGTTGCAGTTATCCTTTGTGCTGCCGGGGCAAGCAGCCGATTCGGCGGGAAAAGAAAAAAGCCTTTCGTCGATGTCGGCGGCAGAGCGGCCTTCCTGTACAGTGTCGAGCTGTTTTCCGCACGCGAAGATGTAAAACAGATATTATTAGCCATATCGCCCGAAGATGAAGAGCTGGTCAGCGTCAAATGGGGACCGAACCTGAAGTTTTTCAATACGAAGATTTGCCTCGGCGGGCAGGAACGCTTTGAGACGGTCAGCAAGTCGCTTGAGCTTATAAAAGAGACAATCGAGCTTGTAGCCGTCCACGATGCCGTGCGATGCTGCGTGACCGAGCAATGGATTGACAAGGTCATCGAAGCAGCATCCAAAACCGGCGCTGCGATATTAGCCTGCCCCGTCGTTGCCACAATAAAAAAAGTAAAGGAAAATACCATTACGCAAACCGTCGACAGAACCGAACTCTACGAAGCCCAGACGCCGCAGGTCTTCGATGTGAACCTGCTGAAAAAGGCATACGGCAATCTCAAAAACCTCGACAAAAACACTATAAGCGATGATGCACAATTAGTAGAGGCCATAGGGCATAAGGTGTCGATTATTGAAACGGATTCCTCGAATATCAAAATCACCCGGCAAAGCGATATTGCAATCGCAGAAGCCATCCTGAAAACCAGACCCAGGCCAAGACCGAAGGGCCCGGCAGGCCCTTACATCGAAGCACAATGGTAAACAGCAATCCTTCTAATTTTTCTTTGTTTTTTTTATTTATTATGTGTTAAACTGCTGTCTAAAGCATTTGAATCATAAAAAACGATATAATTAAACAGGGTGAATTATGGAAATGTGTAAAGCCAAACCGGAAGGCTGCAAAACAAGGGCGTCCTATATGTATGACGTGGTGGACGTTGACAGCCCTTTGAATGTAGCGGGGATGAGATTTCATTTCATAGGCACAGGCGGTGTCGGGATGAGCGGGCTGGCAAAACTGATGCTGAAAAACAAGGCTATCGTCAGCGGCTCAGACCAGACCCAAAGCCACGTGGTAAACCAGTTGTGCCAGTCAGGCGCAGACATAAAAATCGGCCATTGCGCCGATAATCTCGACCCCCAGACTGATACGGTCATCATCTCGGCAGCCATCAAAGAAGACAATCCCGAACTGAAGCTGGCACGTAAAAACGGTATCAAAGTCTACAAATACGCCGAGATGCTGGGGGCGCTGATGTATCGTTATGACGGCATAGCAGTCAGCGGCACTCACGGCAAAAGCACTACCAGCGGCTGGCTGGTCTACTGCCTCAAAGAGGCCGGCGCAAACCCCAATTTTGTCATCGGCGCAGAAATACCCCAGTTAGGCGGCTCTTCAGGCGCCGGCGAAGGTAAATACTTCGTCGCTGAAGCCTGCGAGTACGACCGAAGCTTCCTGAACCTAAAACCCAATATTGGCTGTATACTCAATATCGAACAGGACCATCTGGATTACTACAAAAATGAGGAGGAAATAGTTGAGGCCTTCGGCCAGTTTGCGCTTGGCATAAGACCTGACGGCGTGCTGATTGCCGGCGGCACAGATTCAAATGTGGCGAGGATTATCAAACATCTGCGGGGCGATTTGCAGTGCGATACCTTCGGCCTCGATGAAACCTGCGGATTTCACGCAAAAAATATCAAACTGAAAACCGGCCTGTACAGCTTCGAGGTCTGGCACAAAAAAAAACTGCTCGGCGCAACGCACATCTCCCTGCCGGGCAAACACAACATATCCAACGCCCTTGCGGTAATTGCCGCCGCAATAAGGGCCGGCCTTGAGCCTAAACAGGTGCTGGAACTGCTGCCGGGCTTTACAGGCGTCGACCGCCGCGTGATGCTCAAAGCACAGATAAACCGCATCACAATCCTCGATGACTACGCTCACCACCCCACCGAAATCAAGGCGTCACTGGAAGCCATCCGCACACGATACCGGCCCAAACGGCTCTGGTGCATCTTTCAGCCGCATCAGTACAGCAGGACAAGATTCCTGCTGAATGATTTTGCAGAAAGCTTCAAGCTTGCCGATATAACCATCGTCCCCGAAATTTACTTCGTCCGTGACAGCATCACATCAAGAAAAGAGGTCAATGCTCAAATACTGGTCGAGCAAATCAAAAATAATGGAAGCAACGCGCTGTTTATCGAGGGCTTCGACAATATCTGTGAACATCTTAAAAATAACGTGGCCGCCGGCGATTTGGTGGTCACTATGGGGGCAGGTGACATTTGGAAGGTTGCAGATGAATATATTCAGTGGCTTGGAAAAAATCGTTGAGACAGACTACCCTCTTGCAAAGCGCACGTGGTACGGTCTTGGTGGGCCGGCTGATTACTTCATACGGCCAAAAACCGTAGACCAGCTTAAAGAAGTCACCCGCCGCTGCAACGAAAATAACATACCAATCTACGTTATGGGCTGCGGCTCCAATCTGCTCATTAGTGATGCAGGCCTGCGGGCGGCGGTGATAAGGCTGGATGACGACAAATTCGCACAGGTCCAGTTCAACGGCGAACTGTTGACCGCCGGTGCAGGCGCCGAACTGAGCAAACTCGTGCTGACCTGCGTCCAAAAAGGCCTCTCCGGCCTTGAAGCCCTCACAGGCATACCCGGCTCAATCGGCGGGGCGGTAAAAATGAACGCCGGCGGACAGTTCGGTGACATCAGCGCAGCCGTCGAATCCGTCACCCTGATGGACCTTCAGGGCAACGTCTTTGAGAAACACAAGCCGGAACTGGTATTCGATTACCGCAGCACAAACATCACCGCCAAGTTCATACTCAGCGCCGAGATGAACCTGAATTCCGCCGACCCGGAGCAGATTATGAGAACGGTAAAGGAAATCTGGATTTACAAGAAAAACAATCAGCCGCTGAACACGAGAAATTCAGGCTGTATCTTCAAAAATCCCAAAGGCGCTTCAGCCGGCGCATTGATAGACAAAGCAGGCCTCAAAGGTATGAAGGTCGGCGGAGCAATGGTCAGCGAAAAACACGCAAATTTCATAATCGCTGAAAAGAACTGCAAAAGCAGCGATGTGATGAAACTTGTTGACATAATAAGAAAAAAAGTAAAAGAACGGTTCGACACCGAACTGGAGCTTGAAATAGAAATCTGGAACTAAAAATCGGGCTTACCGTTGAAAGGCAAACTTAAAAAGTCGGATATAAAGGCCTCTGTCGTTATGGGGGGCATCGGCGAAGAGCGGGACATCAGTATTCAGAGCGGCACCTGCGTTGCGGATGCATTGAGACAGGCCGGCGTGAATACGCTCGCCGCCGACATCAGCCCCGAAAATCTGGATATACTGGATGACCGCAGTATAGACGTCTTTTTCCTCGCCCTGCACGGCAGGTTCGGCGAAGACGGCCAGCTCCAGCAAATCCTCGAAGACAAATCCCTTCGATACACTGGCAGCGGCCCTGTCGCAAGCAGACTGGCCTTCGATAAAATGGCAGGCAAAAGGGCCTTCACACAGGCCGGCATAGCCACACCGCCGGCAATCGAGTTCAGCCCCGACTGCGACCTGCTTAAACTCGAAAACCAGCTTGAAAAATTTGCAGACAAATTCGTGATAAAACCAATCAGGCAGGGAAGCAGCTTTGGCGTAAGCATTGTAACCGACCCGCATCAGGCCGTCACCGCCGCACAAGAAACTGCCGACAAATTCGGCGACTGCATCATTGAAAAATTTATCGCCGGCAGGGAATTCACGGTAGGCATCCTTTTGGGTCAACCGCTGCCGATTATCGAGATTCGACCCAAAACCGCCTTTTACGACTATCACGCAAAATATGTCGATGAAAAAACGGAATTCCTCTTTGATACAATCAATGACCCTGCCCTGACGGCTAAAATCAATGCCGCCGCCCTGGCCTGTTTCAATGCTCTCGGCTGCCGCCACTTCGCCAGGGTTGATATAATACTCAGCCGGGATAATGTCCCCTACGCCCTCGAAGTAAATACCATCCCCGGCTTCACAAGCCATTCTCTTCTGCCGAAAGCAGCGGCAAAGGCAGGGTTCTCTATGAGCGATTTATGCGTGAAAATAATCGAAGCAACGCTGAAAAATAAAAGCAAAATTCTACTATGAGTTTAGCGGTCACCGTCATAGTGACCTTTATTTCTTTATGAAAATCAATCCTGAAATTTATTAAAAATGACCAAAGCTAAAAGGACAAAAAACAGTGGCGAAAGAGTGTCTTTTACGTTCGGCGGAAAAACCGGCCTCCGGAAAATCGCTTACAACCGCAGCTTAATAAGCACACTGAAAGTGCTGGCTTTTGTTTGCACCCTTGCCGCTGCTGCCTACGGCCTGCTCCGCCTTAAAAAATACGTGGAATCAATTCCGGAAAAAACCGTTACCGTGGAGCTGACGGATGTGCCTAACTGGGTAAGCGAGTCCCTCAAGAAAAAAGTCTTCGCCGCGGCCAAAGTCGGCGGCAAAAATCCCGCTGTCGATGAAAATACCGCTGCTCTGGTGCAGCAGAACATCAGCAAACACGTTGCCTGGCTGGATGAAGTAAAAGTGCAGACCTCACACAACAAAATTCGCATCAGCAGCAGATGGCGAAAACCCGTCGCCTGGGTCCAGTCCGGCCAGCATAATTTCTACATCGACGCCGATATGGTCATACTTGATTATGTGTCGATGCCGAACCTTCCCGTTGTGGAGGTAAAAGGCCTCGCCGGAACAGCAAAAATGCCGCCGCCCGGACAGGTCTGGCTCTGTGACGACCTCGCCGCCGCAATAGCCATACTGGCTCGCCTCGACCGAATGGACAGAATCGTTACCCCCAACAAGCCCCTGCTCAACGAAATCGCTTATATAGATATGACCAATTTCAATGGCCGCAAAAACCTCAAGGCCCCGCACATTATTCTTTACACCACCGACAACACCGAAATTATCTGGGGCGCAGAAATCGGGACCTGGCAGCGATATGTCGAAGCGCCGGACGAAGAGAAGCTCGCCAAACTTTATGGCCATTACAAGGAGTTCGGCTCGCTGCTGAAAACCGCAAAATACATCAACCTGCGAGACTCGCAGGACAGAATCCCCCAGCCAATCGACAAATATTAACCGCCGGCAAAACTATTCAAGACACCCGCCAGGTCGGCATATCGATACTCGATTTGAAAATCATCGCAGATTAACTTGAATTTTTTCAAAGCCGATTCAGCCAGCTCGCTCTGAAAAATTTTGTCCCCAGAGCAGCAAAAAATTCTGCACCCGGCAAAACGATTTTCGTAAATTGTGCATTTGCCGCCCACATTATAGGGACATCGACCGTCTGTCATCGGCTTTATTCCGCCGGTGCCCTGATTTGAGGTAAAATACATCACCTCCGGCGGCGTTACAAACAAACGGTGGTCGAACTTTGCAAAATCGCAGCACTTGCCGCAGATATTGCACCGCCCCGCGAGGTCTCCGCTTTGACGGATTTGTAAATCAATCCAGTTGTAAATTTCAGCCACTTTCTGCAGGAGAATCTGCTGACCATCCTGTCCCCACCACTTCTTTTGCTTTCGGATTTTTTCTATTTCCTCGAAATTGTGGCCTTTGCCGCGATTTATCCCGCCGCACCGCCTCGCCGCCCTGTCCCAGCCGTCGGGATTGGCCAAATTTTCCGGCCAGAACGGCCACGTCCTGCACTGATTCGGCCGAACAGGATAAATCATACAAGTTCTTTGCTGATTTGCTTTTTGCAGAAACACACAATCCTTGGAGTTTTTTTGCTCAAGAATTGTTGCGCACAGTCCCGACCGTTTGAGATACTTTTGCCGCAACTGTTTCACCGGCATCTTCAAAAAATCCGCGATAAGTTCGATTTCCGGCCTGGTGACCCAGATATACCCCTCCGCCGGCCCCGAACAGCAATTCCCGCACTGCACACACTCAAAATGCAAACCGGCAGCATACCAATTTTTCTTAACCACGGATTTCACAGATTCATTTACCGAAGAAAATGCATAACATAAACCTTGTTGCTCTATATTTTCCCCTTTCTGATTGCTTTCCTTATTAGAGAATTGACGCTCGTTGAGTACTCAATTGCTTTCTTGAGTTCTTCCTTACTTCTTTTTTGAATATAAATGTTTATTCTATCTTTTAGTTCGTACGGAAGAGGTCTATCCTCTCCGCTCCCCAGTATAGTATCATCTGGGTCACCGAAAATGGGAAACCTCTTTGCCACTCCTTTTGCTGCTTCTTTTTCATCGAGACCTTCTTCCCTTAATTTCAAGAAGAGAGCAAATCTACTCATAAAATCCTCTTGCTGTATCATTCTTCTCTCAAGGTCATTCATATTCCACCACAATTTTATGTCCTTGTCTGTGACACCTTCTTTCCTTAGTTTTGCTAACATAAACTTGATTTTTTCATCCGTTGCCTCTCTTTCTAAGAGAATATCCCCAAAGTTCTTAGGAAGGTTTGCAGTTCCTTCCTTTTCGGCGTCTTTTTTGGCAACTTGACGCAGAAGGACACCCTGTCCCAAGTTTGCAGTTCCTTCCTTTTCGGCGTCTTTTTTGGCCTGTTCAATCATAGTTTGAACCGTTTCTCTTGCTTTCCAGAATGAGAGTCCCTTTATCCGATACATTTGTACATATAGTTTTTTGATCTGTTTTTCAATAGTAGACGAGCGGCCAAAAATATTTTCCAATAATCCCATGCTACTAATTCCAATCAAGCATTTTGATTATTTCTATCCCTAATTTCTCTACTTTCCGTTGTTGGTTCCCGATTCATGTTACCATTTCAGGATAGTGCCGGTGTCGGCGGAGGTCGCCATAGCGGCGGATATACCAGCTTGTTTTAGGCGATTTCCAGCCACTGGGCAATTTGACCAACAAATCCTTTGGCAATTTCAAGTGCATGGCGGGCATTATCGTCCGTTATCGAAGACATGTATTCATAGTCGCCCAATTGTCTCTCATCAAAAATAATGTTAAGGTCTCTGCCCATCTGCTTTTCAAAAATCCCCGTTTTTATAAAATGACTGCCAAAAGCGGAAATAACAGCTTTGTGCGAAGAAAAAGTCATTTCCTTTTTAAGCAGCGCCGCCTCCGCTGCATAAAACATCGCATAATATGCCCGTGAAACAGCAGAGTCATAATCGCCGTCCTGAATCAATATTTCGGCGCTTCGCAAATATCTGCCGGCTTTTTCGATAAGCAATGGAATTTGCTTCATACTGTCACGCCTTCCTTGCGAACATTGATAAGCAGAGGGCTTTCGATTTTCTCGAAGTCGCTCTCACAGACCGGATATACCGCTATCAAAACATTATGCTCAAGATTAAGTTCTGTAAATATATCAGCCATTCGTTCGATCTCTTCGCAGGGATTAACCGCTCCAGCCAGCACGATAGCCAAGTCAATGTCCGAATGTTCATCATCAGCCTGGCCTCTTGCATAAGAGCCGTAGAGCACAACCTTTTTGAGCCTGGTACCGTAAAGCTCTGCTATCTGCCGTTTGAATTCTTTAAGTATGTTTTCTATTTGCATAATTAGCCTTGCTGCAAATTATACCACAAACAGCCAAAAATACCAAAATATACTCCTTTACCATTTGAGGACTGCGCCGGTGTCGGCACTGGTCGCCATCGCAGCGTATTTGGCTAAGCAGCCTTTGGTTACTCTCGGCTTGGGCGGCGTCCAGCTTTTTCGCCGGTCATTAAGCTCCGCTTCCGAAATCTTCACGTCTATTTTGTTGTTCGGAATATCAATCTCTATTATGTCACCATTTTTTAATAAGCCTATCGGCCCGCCAACAGCGGCTTCGGGACTGATATGCCCGATGCAGGCGCCTCGTGTGCCGCCGCTGAACCTGCCATCGGTAATCAGCGCAACCGACTCGCCAAGCCCTGCACCCATAATGTAACTTGTCGGCGAGAGCATCTCCTGCATACCCGGCCCGCCCTTTGGGCCTTCATAGCGAATCACAACCACATCGCCCGCCTTGACTCGCCCGGCCAAAATTCCTTCGCACGCATCCTCCTGGCTTTCAAAAATGACCGCCGGCCCGCTGTGCCTGAGCATCGCAGGAGCGACTCCCGCCATCTTAACAACACCGCCGTTCGGTGCGAGATTGCCCCTCAGAATCGCCAGCCCGCCGGTCTTTGAATAAGCATTGTCGAGCGTGTGAATGACCTCGGTATTCTTTATCTTTGCGGCAGCGATATTCTCGCCCAGCGTTTTGCCGGTTACTGTAATGCAGTCGGTATTTAAAAGATTCGGGATTTTGCTGATTTCTTTCAGTATCGCACTGACCCCGCCGGCTGCATCGACATCCTCCACGTGCACGTTGCTTGAAGGCGAGACCTTGCAGATATTGGGACATTTGCCGCTGATTGCATTTATCCGCTCAAGACTGTATTTGACGCCGGCCTCATTGGCTATCGCCAGCGTATGCAGCACCGTATTCGTCGAGCCGCCCATCGCCATATCCAGCACAAGTGCGTTATCCAGCGACTTCTCCGTGATTATATCCAGCGGCTTGATGTCCTTTTCAATCAGCGAAATAATCTGGCTTCCTGCCGTTCTGTATAGCTTATTTCTTTTCGGATTGACCGCCAGGATAGTGCCGTTGCCCGGCAGGGCCATCCCGACCGCCTCGCACAGGCAGTTCATCGAATTGGCGGTGAACATCCCCGAGCAACTGCCTACCGTCGGGCAGCCCGTGCATTCGAGTTCCTTCAGCTCCTCTTCGCTGATTTTGCCTGCGGCCAGTTCCGCAACCCCTTCGAATATGCTGATAAGGTCGACGATTTTGCCGCTCTTGGTTTTTCCTGCCGCCATAGGCCCGCCGGACACAAATATCGTCGGGATATTCAGCCGAACCGCCGCCATCAGCATACCAGGTATGATTTTATCGCAGTTCGGTATGCAAATCAGCCCATCAAAGCAGTGCGCCCGCACCATAGTCTCGACCGAATCGGCTATGATTTCCCGCGATGCCAGCGAATATTTCATCCCGCTATGCCCCATCGCAATGCCGTCGCAGACCGCTATGGTATTAAATTCAAAAGCAACGCCGCCGGCCTTGCGGACAGCCTGCTTCACGATTTGGCTGACCTTATTGAGGTGAACATGCCCCGGCACTATATCGCAGTAGCTATTGGCAATGCCGATAAACGGCTTTTCTATATCGCTGTCGGTCAATCCGCAGGCGCGGAGCAGCGCACGGTGCGGTGCCCGCTGGAGACCCTTTTTAACCACATCACTTCTCATTTAGTTTCCTTTCCACAAAAACCTGCCGTCATTGCGAGCGAAGCGAAGCAATCTCGTTTTGTCAACACAACTGATTTTAATCCTCAATCAAAAGTAAATAAAGAAAAATCGGTTGCTCTGCTCTGCACAGAATGTATAATCTTGGCAGTTTAATTCGTCGAAAAATCAAAACTTATAAGGAGACCATACGATGAAACATCACAAAATCTTCTTCTGGCTGGCCGGAGCAGTGATTTGCTCAATGCTCCTCTCGGCAGGCTGTGCAAAACCTGTCGCGGAAATCGCCAAACCCAAAGTCGAACCCGAACTAAAGGCGCCGCCGGTCAAACCGATAAAAGAAGATGCTGCCAAACCACAGCCGCAGACCTTTACGCTTGCACTGAAGTTTGCTCCGCAGGAATCAACAACCTACAAAATAACAACCGAAGCGGAAAAAGGCGTTAAATTCGAAGGCACTGTCCCGCAGGAAGCCGCTTTCAAAGGCGGACGAACCAGCAGCCGCACCGAGCTGACCTTTGACCAGCAGATACAAAAAGTAGATGAAAAAGGCAATGCCGTCGCAAAAATCACAATCAAAAAACTAAAGTATCTGGCCAAAGTCAAAGACAACATAGACTTGGATTTCGACAGCGAAAGGCCTGCCGACAGCAGCAACCCCCTGGCCAGGCTAATCGGCCAAAGTTATACGATAGAAATCTCGCCTTCGAGCGAGGTCCTGAAAGTTATTGACGTCAACGAGGCGCTGGCCGTTGTCAGCGGCGACTCCGCTGCGGATAAAGCGGCACGGGCGATACTCGACCAGAATGCAATCAAAGACCGCCACGCAATCGCTGCATTGCCCTCCCTCGACAAAAACCAGCGGCCTATAGCAGACAAGTGGAGCAAAACGGGAAACTTCTCCTTTGGCCTGATGGGGTCAAAATCGTATGAGCGAATTTATACCCTCAAGGAGGTTAAAAGCGAAAACGGCCGTCAGATTGCCATCGTCGATATGAACGCCGCACCCTCATCACCGGCGGAAGAGCAAAAAGACCAGATTTCAAAGAAATTCGATTCCACTGAAAACTACTCTGGCCGCTTAAATCTGGATACGACCTCTGGTAAGGCCGAAAATTACTCCGAAAACCTCCGGCTGGAATGGGTCACCACCGAACCGACAGCCGCCGAACAAAAATCCGAAAAGGAGCCTGCCGTGCTGATAATGAGCGTTAATATCTCTCGCAGCCTTGAAAGGATAAACTAAATTGAGCGCCAAACCAATTATTCTGACAGTCGTTGCCCTAAGTCTGCTGACAGGCTGTGCTGCCCCTTCAGACAAAAAAATATCGCTGACCGTGGACTTTCAGAAAGACCGGACTCTGCGATATAAGTTCGTCTCCGCCAGAGATATCGATGTCATCCTGAACCCATCGGAAGCCAAGGCAGACAAAAGCAATACTCAGAGGTACACCGAGACGATGGAAATGGTAGTCGCTTACACGCCTGTCGAAACAGACCCTTATGGCCTTACGGTCGTTAAAGCCCTCTGCGAATCGGTAAAAACTACCCGCAGCAAACGCTCTCCTGCTCAGTCTAAGCTGAAAGATGCCGTCGAAACCCTGCCGGGCAAAACCTTCAACTTCACCGTAAGCCCCGCCGGAAGAATAGAGGATTACTCGGAACTGGAAAAATTGATTCGCCAGACAGGCGAAAAAGCCTTTCGCCCGAATACCGGCAGCGACAGAATCAAGGAGCCGGATATGATAAGCGATTTTATCGCCTCCCAGTGGTTCCTCTGGGATTCCGTCTCCGGCATAAAAAATCCCTCTCAGGGCGTAGCGATAGGCCAGACCTGGAACTCCAGGCTCTCTGTCCCCACGCCAATGGTGATGCGAAAAGCAAGAGATGTCACTTATACGCTTGCGGAAATACGCCCCTCCAAAAAAGGCAGGCTCGCTGTAATACGCAGCGACTATACCCTGGCAAAAGAAGTCCCCGGCAACTGGCCGATACCTTACTCCGGCACCTTCCAGATGAGCGGCACCTTCGGCTTCCTAAGAGGCTATAAAGTCCTCGATTTGAAGGGGCAGGGAGAAGAACTGTTCAACATCGACACAGGCCGGACAGAACAATATAACCAGCAGTATCAGATGAATTTGGAGGCCTCTTTCCCGCTGGCTATTGGCCCAGGTTCCCGTATTACCATCAACCAAAACCTTACTATGCAGCTTCTCGAATCGCAGCAGCAAAAAGACGCTGAAAAAAAATAAAAATAACTTACGCTTCCGTGCCGCTCCGAGCGGCAG
>Ga0315276_10001657_pt1 | contig 20034 bp, 12 predicted proteins | sample YL17G05_0_MG_FD_204542 | JGI IMG/M metagenome (GOLD analysis project Ga0315276, IMG submission 204542) | Sediment microbial communities from Yellowstone Lake, YNP, Wyoming, USA - YL17G05_0 | ecosystem: Environmental > Aquatic > Freshwater > Lake > Sediment | place: USA: Wyoming | collected... | reverse complement strand
GCCCCCCCCCCCCCCCCCCCCCCCCGGGGCGGGGGCCCGCGTGCGCGTGTGGCGCGTGCGGGCGGGTGCGGCGGGCCGTGGCGCCGCCGGCGGTCGCTCTCTCGCTGCGGGCGTCGAGGGGGCGGGCGCCGCGCGCTCGCAGAGCCAGCGCGCGGCGCAGCGCCCGCCCTCACTCTCGCCGCCCCCTCCCCGCGCGCGCGACACCATGCTCCTCCGCCCCGCCCTCCTCGCCCTCGCGGCCGTCGCCGCGTCGGCCGCCGGCTCGTGGAAGGATGAGCTGCGCTCGGGCGGCGACTACGCGCCTGCCAACTCCACGCTGGTGCGTGGCGCCCTCAGAAGTGGTTCAGGGCGGTCTCGGCGCTGCGCTGAAGGCGGGAGGGCGGGCGCTCGGCCGCGGGCGGCGGGATGCGTGGGCGCGCGCTTGAATCACGCGCGATGGGCGCGGCCACGCCCACCTCCTGCCGGGCTCGCGCCCCGCCCACGGGCGGCGTCTTGCTCTCGGAAAAGCGCCGAGGGAGGAGTCGAGGGCATACGACGCCGGGCGACGTCGCCCGGCCGCCGCGCGTCGCGCGCGCAATGCCGCCGCGCCGCGGGCCGCCGCCGACCCCTCGCGGCCTCTCTGCCACTCCCCAGCTCGGCCAAAAGTTCGACCCTATCAAGGGCGCCGCCGCGACGTCCAAGTTTCTGACGAGTGCGTCGCGGGCGCGCGGGCGGGGCGCCGGCGCGCGACGCCCGCGCGACGCCCACCCTCTCCCCCCTCGCCCCGCCCCCAGAATTCCAGTCCTCGTCGTGGGACACGCCCGAGTTCCCGCCCGGCATCCTCACTTGCTGGGTGGACGAGCGCACGGGCGTCATCCTGGGCCTGAACGACGGGCGCGGCCTGCGCTGCGGCAACGGCGAGGGCAAGGCCGTGCAGATCCCGCTGCCCGGCAACAAGTTTGTGGAGAAGGTGGAGGTGAGATGGGGAGGAGGGTGGGCGTGTCGGTGGTGGCGGCCGAGGAGGAGGACCAGCGCTCGACCCGCGCGCCGCCCCCACCCTCTCCGTCTCCCAGGTCGGCGTCATCCCCAAGACCGACTTCCTCGGCCACCTCAAGTTCTACATCTCCACGTACAACGCCACCAAGTTTGACGCCCGCACCATCGCCGAGTGCGGCAATGCGACGCTCACGGCCGTCGGCTTCTCGGGGCAGGGCGCCCAGGTCGACTCCGCCGTCTTCAACGCGCAGCGCATCGCGGAAGCGCTGGGCGGCAACAAGGACGTGGCCAACGCGTTGGAGCAGGTGCGTGGTGGGGAGGGGGTTGGGAGGGAGGGAGAAAATGCTGGCGGCTGCCGACCTCGCCGCCTCCCGCCCACCACCCTCCCAGGAGCTGTACGGCCCCCACCTGGCAGCCACGCGCGTCGGCAAATGCCTCACCGACCGCTACGCCCCCCCCAAGTTCGCCGCCAACAAGACGACCGACTCGGCGGCGACCGTCGCGGCCGCCGCGCTCGCGTCGCTCAAGCCCACGCTCAAGATCAACTCGTCCATCGACGCCAAATCGCTCGACCCGTCGTTCACGCCGCGCTCGTGCAAGAAGGCGATGCTGTGCTCGCCGCAAGGGTCGGTGACGGTCGCCGACTCGGGGTGCCTGCCCACGAAAGTGGGCAACACATTTGTCCTCGTCAACGACGGCTTCCCCGTGGACGAGGTGGCGTGCGCGCCCTCGGGCGTGGTGGGCAACATTGGGTACCAAGGTGCGCGCGGGGGAGGAGGGGCGGGAAGGAGAGGCGTGCGCGGCGCCCGCGCGCCGTCTTCCCACCCTTGCGGCCCTCGCCTTCAGAGCTCACCCCCGACGAGACGGCCGACTGCGTGACCACCAACACGTGCTCCATCCCGGTGCAGTTCCCCGAGGACAACCTGGTGGGCGGCGTCTGCAACGTCGCCGGCCTCGAGTCGCCGTGCTACCCCCTGGGCTGCCCCACGGGCCAGGTGCCGGTGACAGACGAGGCCGGAACGTGCACGACCGGGTTTTGCTGCGCGTCGCCGACGTGCGCGGTGCCCAACCAGCTGTGCGGCGGCGGCACGACGTGCGTCGACACGGAGACCGACGTGAACAACTGCGGCTTTTGCGGGACGCAGTGCCCCGGGGGGCTCGGCGTCCAGTGCGCGGGCGGCCAGTGCCAGTGCGCCGACGGGACGCCGGTCGTCGCGCAGGCGACCGTGCCGGCGCTGCGCCAGGGCACCCAGAAGGCGGGCAAGCAGTCGGTCGACTCGTACTCCCTGGGCCTGCCCACCCTCAACGGCGGCACGTGCACGGCCACCGTGGGGGGGTGCACCTGCTCCCTGCGCTACAACTCGTACTCGATCCCGGACCGCTTCCTCGTGCGCTCGGGCGGCGTGTGCACGGTGCTAAAGTACGACACCGGGTTCACGGGCCTGGTGTCGTCCGGGTGCAGGGCGTCGGCGCCGTGCTGCGACAAGAAGCTCGGCGGCGGCTGCACCGGCACGGCGGGCGGCGTGTGCCCGCCCAACACGCCGGGCATCTCCGGCGGCGGCGGCACGGGCGCGGGCATCGCCACGTTCACCGTGCCGTTCGACCAGCCCCTGTTTGTGACGGCGTACGGGGTGAGTGACACGGGAGGCGGACGCGCGCTCGCGCGCGCGCCGCACGCTCGCAGGCCCCGACCCACCCTTCTCCCCACCCTCCCCCCACCCCCCAGGTGTGCGGCAACACCGGCAACGACTTCACGCTGCTGTGCTGCAACTCGCCGGGCCCGTGCATCACGTCGGGCAACGGCCGCTAGCGGCCGTGGCAACGGGGGAGGGCTGAACGGGCGCGGGCGGCACGGCGGTTGCATCGACCCGGCGCCCTGCGCGCGGCACGGATATTGCGCGCGGGGGGAATATTTATCCAAACGTGCGCGCGCTCGCCGCGAGGCGGGGCCCCGGTCGGCGCCTTGCGCGCCGACGGGGCGGGCGGCCTTCCAAGGGCGCTGGTCCGCGCTTATTATCACGTCACGTGTTAACTAGACCGCGCTGCCGGTACAGAGGCCGAGAGAGAGGGAGACGCCGCGAACGACGAGAGAGGCAGCGCGCCGCATCACACCCTCCCTCGGACGCCGCGCCCCCAATCCTGGGGCGTCTCCATGTCGCCCCGCTGACGGCACCGGTGCGCGCGCGCGCCGGGGCGGGCGCGGCGAGCTGCGGCGCATGCATGCCGCGGGCGCGCGCCGACCGCGGCCCGGCCCGCCCCTCCCGCCAGGCGCCACCATCCTCAACGGCACTCGGCATGTCACCTCGCAGGGCTCAAACCGTTTCCGCCGCCTTCGCGGCCGCCACCCTGACCTGGCGTGCCGGCGTTGGCCGCCCTGGACGCGCTGCCCGGGCGCGGGGTGAATGTGGCGCGCGTGCTGGTGATGTGGGAGGCGCTCGAACCGGTCCGCGGCACGTACAACGCGACCTATCTAGACTCGATCGCCTCCACCGTCGACAAACTCACCAGCCTAAACATCCTATCCCTGCTCGATTTCCACCAGGACGGCTTCGCGCGGGCGCTCGCGCGCGGGTGCGGCGACGGCTTCCCCGCGTGGGCCGTGCCCGCCGCCGCGGCCGCGCTCGTCGACGCCACTGTGCCGGCCAACGGTGATCCCGGCGGCGGCGGCAAGGCGCGGTGCGGGGCCTGGCTGCGGGCGGCGCTCGGCGACGCTGCGACGCGCGCGGCGTGGGCCGGGTTCTACGCTGACGACGGCGGCGTGCGCGCATCATTTGTCGCGGCGTGGGCGCACGTTGCGGCCCGGTTCGCCGGCCACCCGGGCGTCCTGGGGTACGACATTTTGAACGAGCCGCTGCCGACGAGCGCGTCGGCGGTTGCCGCGCTCCACCGCGACGCCACGGCCGCGATCCGGGCGGTCGAACGGGACGCGCTCCTCGTGTTTTCCGCGCCGATCATGTCGTCCGGCGGCGCCCCGGCCGGCGTGCGCGCGCCGGCGGCGTGAGGCGCCACACCACGCCGCGGCCGCCGCCCCCTTCCCGCCCGCCCCCCCCATGCCCACCGCCCTGCTGGCCGCCGCCGGCGCCGCCGCCGCGGCGGCCGCCGGGCGCGCGGGCGCGGGCTGGTTTGTGCTGGTCGCGCTGTCCCTGCTGGCCGCGCTGCTGGTGTCGGTGAGCGCGTGCGAGGGAGAACGGGACGCTGCGGCGGCGGCGCGGCCCGATGCGGCGCGCGGCCGCGACCCCTCCCCCCTCCCCAGGCGTCGTCCACCGCCGCCGCCCGCCGTGCGGCGGCCGCGGCGTCCGCCGTCGCCCGCCGCGAGCTGGCGGGCGAGCGGGCGGCGACCGCGGCCGCGCTCGAGGCGTTGCGTGGCGACCAGGCTGCCGTGCTCGACGCGGCGGCCGCGGTCGAGGCCGCGGCGGCCGCCCGGTTGAGTGCGTGGTGACCCGTGAGATTTTAGAGGCTGTCCGCGCCGGCTGGGGGGCCAACCGCCCACCGGCGCGCGAGCCCGGGAAGAGTGTGAATGATTAAACCCCGCCCCGTGCACGCCACGCGCCGCCGCGCCGCGCGCCCTCCCTCACAGCAGCCCGGCCGCCGCTTTGCGCGTCTCCAGGAGCAGCAGGCGCAGCAGACCCACGGCAAACGGCCCCGCGTCGTCGTCGAGCACGCGCGCAACGTCGGCCGCGAGCGCGGCGCCGCCCGCGTGGGCCGCAACGAGGGACATGACGTGGTCGACAAAGGACTTCTCCTCCTCGCCCAGCAACGCCACCGTCTTTGCCGCGACCCAGCGGCGGGCGCGGGGCGCGATCGTGGCCGCGCGCGCGTCGTACGCGGCCCAATCGATTGGCGCGTCGAAAACGGCCCCCGCATCCGTCGGAATCGACGTAATGATGGCGCGGATGGCGGCCTTGGTGTCGGCGGGAGGGGTGGGGGCGGCCTGGCCGCCGCCCGCGTCGGCCGCGCGGTCGACCGCCGCGCGCTCTTCCTCCGTGTAGGCCAGCTTCTTCAATGGCCGCCGGGACGCGGCCGCGCCATCTTGTGCCCCATCTTCGCCATCGCCAAAGACCGAGGGCATCGGCGCGGCGCGCGCGGCGCGCGCGCGGCGCGCCGGCGCGGCCGCCGCTGCCACGCCCAACGCTGCGCCCGGGGCCGCGCCCGCCGCGGCCTCCGCCTTGGCGCGCTCTCTCGCGGCCGCCGCGGCGGCGTCGAGCTCGGCAGCCTCGTCGGCTTCGGCCGCCGCGGCCGCCGCCGCCGCGTCGGCCGCTGCCCTGTCCCGGTCAGCCCGGTCCGCCGCCTCGTCCTCGGCCCGCGCCCGCGCCCGCCGCCGCCCCGCCCGCGTCGCGCCCGCGGGGCGGCGGCACCAGGGCGGCTCGTCGTCCGAGGAGCACGGTTCGGCGTCGGCCGCGGCGGCGCGCGCGCGGTCGCCCGCGCTGCGCGCCGCTCTGCCGGCGTCCCGGTCGGCGTCGTCCCGGTGCCGCCGCTCAGCGTCCTCCCACGCCGCGAGCGCGTCGCGCGCGCGCGCGGCCGCGGCGGCCGCGCGCGCGGCAGCCGCGTGCGCGACCGCGCCGCCGCCGCCCAGGCCGGCATCCAGCCCTAGCAGGAACGCGTCCGCGGCCGCGGCCGCGGCGGGTGGTGACGCGGCTGGTCTGGGCGCGGCGGGCGCCGCCGCGTCCACGACCGCCGGCCGCGCGGCCAGCAGCGCGCGCACAGCCGGCGCGGCCGCCAATTCCGCCGCCGCCGCCGCCGCGTCGCCGCCCGCCGGCGGCGGCGCGCCCGGCGGCGCCGCCTCGGCCGCGGCGGCGGCAGCGGCGGCCTCCCACGCCAGGAACGCGCGCGCCTTTGTGGGGGCGCGCACCACGAGCGTGCGCCCGTCGACCGCCGCCCCGTCCAGCAGCGCCAGCGCGGCGCGCGCGGCCGCGGGCGTCTCAAACGCGGCCAGGCCGTAGCCCGCGGGGCGGTCGGTCACCGGGTCGGCCACGCGGCGCCAGCGCGCTCTGGCGTCGCACGCGGCCAGCAGGGCGTCCACGTCGGCATCGGTCACGGTGGGGGGCAGGCCGCCGATGACGACCGTCAGGTCGCGCGGGGGCGGGGGCGGGGGGCGCGCGTGCGCAGGCGGCGGCGGAAAGAGGGCTGCGAGCGGGGAGGGGCGCGGTCGGCGCCACCTTCCCACCTCCCGCCCGCCTCCCCACAACGCCGCCTTTGCCGCCATGCCACGCACGGCCGGGCAGCGGCGCGCCGGCCGGCAGGAACACGAGGGGCGGCGGCGGCGGCGGCGGCGCGGCCATCGGGGGCGGGCTCGGGGGCGGCCGGCCGGCGGCGGGGGGTGCCGGGAGGCGGGCGCGGTGCCGGTTGCGACGCCGGCTGCGGCTGGGCCCGCGCGCCGCGACTGTGCGCTCGGCGCGAGCCGTCGACGTTGGCGACCCCACTCTTCTGCCGCGCCTTCCGGCGACAGTCGCACATGGCGGCCAGCGCCGGCCCCCAGCGGCCGCCGCCCGCCGCAGCGGCGGCCGGCCCGCGGCCGGCGGGCGGCGCCGCGCTGCGCCGGCTCGCGCGCCGCGCTCCCCGCGCGCCGCGCCGCCGCACCGCCATCGCGGTTGCCGACGGTGGTGCCGACACGCTGGACCGAGGTGGGCTCGGGCGCATTCGGGCGGGCGCGCGCGGCGCGACGGCTCGGCGGCCGAACCGAATGGGGCGGGGGTAGAACGGGGGCTGCCACGGCCGCCGACCCCCACCCCCTCCCAGACGAGGCGCCGCCACCCCCCCCCCCATCCCTGGACACCCTCCCCACCCCCCCCGACGAAACCGCCCCCGCGCGCGTCCCCTTTCACCGCCGCCTCGCCGCCGCCGCCGCCGCGGGCGACCGCGACGCGGCCGACGCGGTCCTGGCCGACATGGGCGCGGCCGGCCTGCCGCCGGGGCCGCGCGCGGTGCACGCCGCGGTCGTCGCGGCCGCACGCGCGGGCGACGCCGACGGCGCGCTCGACGCGATGCGGGCGGCCCATGCGCGGGGTGAGGGTTGGTGTGGAGGTGGTGCGCGCGGGAGGATGGGGGCCGGCGGCCGACTCCGACCCCCCCCTCCAGGCCTGCGCCCGCTCGCCGCGTCGTACGTCGCGCTCATCATCGCCTTCACCACCGTGCGCGACGCCGCCGCCGCGCGCGCCGTGCTGGCGTCCATGCAGCGCGCGGCGGATGACGCGCGGCCCGGGTGGCTCGCGCTCTGCGCCGGCCTCTTTGCCGCCGGCCTCGGCGCCGATGCGGCCGCCGCGCTCGAGCGCGGCGCGCGCGACGGCTGGCTCCCCGACGCCGACCTGTACGCCGCGTACCTGGACTGGCTGGTGGCGACGCCGGCCGGGGCGGCCCGCGCGCGCTCCGTGTTCGCCGACGGCATGCGCCGCGCGCGCGTCCCCCCCGACGTCCGCCACGCCAACGCCCTGATCTATGCCGACGTCACCCACATCGCGCCCCACGTCGGCGCCGACACGCTGCGCGCGGCGGCAGCGGGGGAGCTGGGGGCGGGGTGCCGGCCGAACGCGGCGACGTACGCGATCGTCGCCGAGGGCCACCTCGCCGCCATCGACGCCGGCTCCGACACCGCGGCCGCGTCGCACGACGCGCTGGATGAACTGCTGGGCACCATGCTGCGCGCGGGGCTGCGGCCGGACAAGCGCGCGTACGCGTGCGTCGCCCGCGCGCGGCTCGCGACGGGGCGCGTCCCCGCCGCGGCGGCCGCGTTTCGGCGCATGGCCGCGCTGGCGGCGCCGGGGGCGCGCACGGCGCTGCTGGGGGACGAGGCGCTGGCCGCGCTCGCGCGGGCGCTCGCGGCCACGATGCGCCCCATCGACCTCCTGGACGTCCTGGCCGCCGCCGCCGACGACGGCCGCACCCTCCCCGAGTCGGCGCTGGCCCCCGACCCCGCCCTGGGCGGGCACACGCTCGCCGGCGCGTGGCTCCCCCCCGCGCTCGCCGCGGCGCGCGCCGCGCGCAAAGTGTCGGGCCTCGTCGACGAATCCGGCGTCGGCACCCCCGACGACGACGCGGGCGACCGCTCGGTCGACGGCGTTCTCGTCGACGCGGATGGGGCGGCCATTTGGGAGGTGGGCGGGGCCCCGATCCCGGTGTCGCGCATGTCGCGCGAAGAACTCACGGCCGAACTGGTCGCGCGCGGCCTGCCCACCGACGGCCTCAAATCGGAGCAGTACCGCCGCGTCCAAGCCGCGCGCGGCGCGGCGCGCCCGGACGTGGCGTCGGCGGCGCGCGACCGCGTGGCGGCCGCCGCGGCGGCCGCCGCGCGCGAGGCGGCCACCGTCGCGGCGCGCGTCGACACCGTGTCCAAGGCGGACGCGGACGTGGAATGGGAGATCGAAACGTGGAAGGACGGCGTCGTCGTGAGCAGGGAGAAGTACTGGGCGCCGCCGCCGTGGGGCGCGGCCGACGCCGACGCGGCGGCGCCGGGGGGGGCGCGGGCGATGCCGTCGCCGACGAGCTTGGACGGGGACGACGACGACGACTTGCTCGACTACACGAGTCGCCAGGTAGGAGGAGGGGAGGGAGGGAGGGGGGGGAAGGGTGGCGCGCCGGTGTGCGCGCGCGCAGCCGACCCCTTCTCCTTCCCTCGTCAGGTCACCGACCGCGCCCTCTCCCGCGCCGCCGCGCGCGCCTCCACCCTCACCTCGTCCGACGACGACGGCGACGACGACGGCGAGGGCGACGCCGACGGCGACGGCGACGACGACGCCGCGCGCGGGCCGTGGCTGCCGCCCGACCACCGGGTCGCCGACCTCGCGCTCGGCATCCTGGTGGCCACCGAGGCGTGCGGCGGGCGCCCGTCCCCGCCCGACCTGGCGTCGCTGGCGCGCGCGGCGGCGGCCGACGGGGACGGGCCGCTCGCGGCGGCGGTCGCGGCGCGGCTCACCCCGGACGCGGTCGCGGACCTCGGGGCCCGCGCGGCGGCCACGGTGGAGGCCGACCTGCTGCGCGCCGTGTCGCGGTCGGGGCGGGGGGAGGGGGCGAGGCCGGCCGTGCTCGCGGGGCTCGACGCCGCCGGCCTCGGCGCCGCGGCGGCCGCGGTCGACGCCGCGCTCGCCGCCGAGGCCGCCGCGTCCGCCGCCGAGGAAGCGGCCGCCGCGTCGGTCGCGGCCGCGGCGCGGGCGTCGCCGCCGCCGCCGAGCCTGGGCGACGACGAGGGCGACGACGGGTTTGGCGACGAGTGACATTTTTTGTTTGGGGGCCGCGGGGACGCGGACCGGCCGGCGCGGCACTGTGGCCGCGCACTTGAGCGTCGCGGTGAGCGGTCGGCCCGCGGCGGGCGCCCTCTCCCTCGCCGCCGGTTGGGGTGCACGAACGCCGCGCCACGCCCGGCGCCATTCTCCCGGCGCCCCGCGCTCCCGCGCCATGCCGCTCCCCCTCTTTGGCAGACGCAAGGCCGCCGTCCCGGCCCCCGAGCTGGCGGCCGCGGCCGGCGCTGCCGATCCCCCCGCGGCCGCGCCAGCCGCGCCCGCGCAGCCGCTCCCCGACTGGACCGTGGGCTGCGCCGTCAAGCTGGCGACGACGGTGGACAAGGTAGGAGAGAGAGAGAGAACGTGGGCGGCGGCATGGGGGCGCGGGCGGCCGCGCCGCCGCCGACGCCCCCCCTCGTTTCGTCTCCAGGACCCCGTCGCCGGCACCGTCTTCGCGTTCGACCCCGCGACCCGCACCCTGGTCCTCCAATCGCCGGGGACCGCCCCCTTCAACTCCCGGCTGCGGCTGGTGGCGGAAGCCGCGATCACGGCGGTGCTCGGCGCGTCCCCCCCCGCCGCCGGCGCCGCCGCCGCTCCGCTCCCCCCCCTCGACCCGGCCAAGTGCCGGGACCGCCTGGACCGCGCGGTCGCGGCCGCCGTAGCCGCCGCCGCCAAAATCGGGGCCGGCGTGTCGCGCCGTGCGCAGGCCGCGTTTGACGCCCTCGACCGCACCCTGCCCTGCGCCTGGGACGGCGACGTCGTCGTCGTCCTGGGCGAGGTGCGGCTGCCGCCGCCGTACGCGGTCGACGGCGGGGTGCCGGCCGACGCGGGCGACGGGGAGACGCTCGCGCGCGTGCGCATGGTGCTGGAAGCCGAGGCGGCCAAGCTGCCGCCCGCGTGAGGGGGGGAGGGTTGGTGTGTGATGTTGTGGTGTGTCCGTTTGAATCTGATGAGCCGCCTGGTGTCGCGCGACGCCTCCCCCGTCCTTTTCTTCTTCCCCGCCCTTCTCACCACCCCGGCTCCCCGTCCCGGCTCTGCATGAGCGTCAGCAGGGGCGACCCCTGGGGGCGCCTGTACAGGTGGCCGGCGCCACCCTCGGACGACGCGCGGCGCGCGTCGGCCGCGGCGACCGCGCCGGCAGCACGCGGGCCCAGGATGGTGCGCGCCTTGCCGCGGGTAAAAGCGGCGGCCTTGGTCGGGGACCGCTCTTGGGGCCGGCGCATGGGCGGGGAACGGTCGGGCGAGGCAGCGCGCGGGGCACAAGCAGCAGCGGCCGCACGTGCGGCGGGCGCAGGCGCCGACCGCGCCGGCTGCGCCGCCCGCGCCGACGCAGCTTTAAACTCGGCCAGCTGCGTGCGCAGCGCGTCGTTGGCCGCGCGCAGGGCGGCCAGTTCCGCGGTCGCGCCCACGCGCAGCGGCCCCGCGTCGCGCGCGGCGGCCTCGGCCGCAGCAGCACGCGAGTGCGCGTCGTCCAGCGCGGCCTGCATCGACGCCGCGTCCGCGGCAAACGTGCGCTGCATGTCGTCGCTGGAGTCCGCGGCGGCCAGCAGGCGGGCGGCGAGCGCGTCGCGTTCGGCCTCGGCTTCGGCGAGCGCGCGCCGTGCGCGCTCCCCTGCCGCCGTCGCCGCCGCCAGAGCCGCGTCCCCACCCGACGCCGCCAGCGCGGCCGCGCGCTGGGCGGACGCGCGCACGACCTCCTGGGTGCGCACGTCGGCGGCAGCGACGGCGGCCGCCAGCTCCTCGACGCGGCGCCCCGCGGCGGCGGCCGCCGCCCGGGCCCGCCCTTCCGCCGCGCGCGCGACGCGCAAGTCCGACGTGGCGGCGGACACGCGGGCGTCGGCGTCGGCGCGGGCGGCGGCCAGGGCGTCGCGCGCGCGGTCGGCGTCGGCGCGCGCGGCGGCAGCGTCGGCGGTGGCGGCAGCCGCGTCTCTGCGCGCCAAATCGCGCCCTGCCCGCGCTTCGTCGCGCGCGGCGGCCAGTTGGGCGGCCTCGCCCCGGTGCGCGGCGGCCGCCGCGTCGGCAGCCGCGAGCGCGCGCGCCAGGTCGGCGGTCGCCCGGTCGCGCGCGGCCACGGCATCAGCCAGGGCGGCCGAGCCGCCGCCGACCGCGGCTTCGGCCGCGGCGTCGGCGTCGGCTGCGGCGCGGCGGGCGGCGGCCTCACTGGCGAAAGCAGCGGCAACCGCGGCCGCCGCGTCGGCCGCCTCTGCGCGCGCGGCCTGCAACGCGTCGCGCAGGGTGTCGGCCTCGGTCTCGTGCGCAGCGGCGGCCGCGGCGGCGGCGCGCAGGGCGGCGGCGAGGCGGTCGTCCAGAGCCGCACGGTCGGCCGCGGCCGCCGCGTCGCGCGCACGCGCTTCAGCCGCGACTGAATCCGCCCGGCGCTCGGCGGCGTCGGCACGCACGGAAGCGTCGGCCGCGACCGCCAGGCTCTCGTCCCGCTCGGCCACCGCTGCGTCGGCCTCGGCCACCGCGCGCGCGGCGGCCGCGCGCGCTGCGTCGGCCTGCGCCTGGGCCGCGGCGGCCGCGTCGAGCGCCGACACCAGAGTTGATTTCACGGCCTTGACGTCGGCCGTCGCTTCCGCACGCGCCGCGTCGGCCGCGGCCGCCGCCCCGGCCCGCGCCGCGTCGGCCGCCGCCGCCGCCTCGGCCGCGCCCGCGCGCGCGGCGGCCAAGGACGCTTCGAGCGCTTTCTGGTCGCCAGAGGCGGACGCGGCCGCGCGCGCGGCGGCGGCCTTGACAGCCGCGGTCTCGGCCTCGGCCGCCGCGGCCCGCCCGTCGGCGTCCCGCGCGCGCTGGTCCGCCAGGTCGGCCCGCGCGCGCGCGGCTTGCACGTGTTCGTCGGCGCGCGCGAGGGCAGCTTTCAGGCGGGCGGCCGCGGCGGCCGCCGCTTCAGCGTCCGGCTGGGCGCCGCTGGCCGCGGCCTTGGCCGCGGCAGCTTCGCTCGCCGCCGCCGCGCACCGCTCCCTTTCCCGCACCAGCTCGGCGTCGCGGCGCGCGCGCCGGTCGCGCTCGCGGCGCAGCAGCGCGCGCGCTTCCTCGAGGTCCTCTGCGAGGCCGTCGGCACGCCTTGACGCGCCGGCCGCCGCCCGCCGCACGTCGGCAGCTTCTCTGCGGGCGTCGACCGCGTCGTCGGCCGCCGCGGCAGCCGCCGCGTGCGCGCGCCGCGCGTCGGACTCGGCCGCGCGCTCGGCTGCACGCACGTCATCCACAGCCACCGCGCGCGCGTCGGCCGGGGTCAGGCCAAGGGCCCGATCCCCCCGCACCTTGCACACAAAGTCCCCTCCCTCTCCGCGATGCCACGCCTCGCCCGCGCGCGGCGGGCCTCGCCCGCCGAGCGTCAGGGGGGCGCCACCCGCGGGCGCGGCCAGCAGGCGGCCGGAGACGAGGGCGCGAAAGGCGATGGCGCCGCCGGGCGCGGCTTCCGCGGCGAAGAGGGCGGCGGGCGGGAAGAAGGGGAGCGGGGGGCGCGCGGCGCCCGCCAGCGCCCCAGGCCCTTGCTCGGGCACCAGCACCAGGCGATGATCTTTGTGGGGGCCGCCCGGGGGTGCCACCGTGAGGAGATCGCCGGCCGGGGAGTAGAGGGCGAGCGCGCGGCCGGGGTCAGCGCGCGCCGCGGGCGCGCCGCGCGCGGGCGACGCGGGGGCGCTCGGCGGCTCCGGCACGCCCTTCCGCCGGTGTGTGGCTGCTCTGGCCAAGCTCAGGCCGGCGGCGAGAGCGGCGACGGGCGCGGCGGGGAGCGCCGCAGCCCACATGCGACCGTTGAGACCGAGGGCGCGCTCGGTGACAGCGGACTCGGTGCTTGGGCGTAGGCCGATGCACTCCACACGCGTCGAGGGCGGTGGGGCGGGCAGAGGCGCGGCGAGGCGGCGGTGTGAGCTGTGGGCACGCCGCGCGCGCGCATGCCGCGCCCCGCCACTCACCGGTTTAGCGCCCGCCGCCCTCCTCGTCGAGGCCGCCGCCGTCCAAAAGCAGGTGCCCGGGCGTGCAGCGTCGGCCGACCGCCCGGCGCGCGCGCGGTGACGCTTTTGCCGCCAAAACCATGTCCACCGCCCTCAAGAAGCGCACGTCCCTGGGGCGCGCCAACGAGAACCGAGTGCCGTCTGAAGAGGTGCGCGCGTGGGGGTGGCGGGAGTCCAAGGGAGAAGGCGGGCCGTGCGGCGGCGCGCCATGCGACGTGCCGCGCGCCGTCGACCTTTCCTTCCGCTCCCCTCCCTTCAATCACAGGCGACTTCCTCAAGTGGCCGCGGAGTGGTTCGGGCAAGCAGGACGGCCCGAGGTGAGCCAGAAAAGAGGGAAGCGAGCCGCGGCGCCATGCACGCCCAGACCCAGGCCGCCCGACAGACCCCTCTCCCAATCCCTTTCCCAGCGTCGCTCGCTCCCACTGACAACGCCGGCGCCTGGTCTTTCGTCGCGGGCGCCCTGCGCGCCTTCGGCGCCGACGCGCCCGCCGCCCCCCCCCACGCCCGCCCCCCCCTCGTCGAGACCGGCCTCGACGCCCTCAACGCGGTCGGCCAAGCCGCAGTCAACGCGGCGGCCGCGCTCGACTCGGCGGTAGAGAGCTTGTTCGTTGCCTGGGGGTCGCCCGCGGCGGCGCGCAAGGCGGCCGCCGCGAGGCGCGAGCAGGAGGAAGGCGTGGGGTCGGCGAGGGTGGCGGCTGGTGCCGGCGCCCGCGCGGGGTGGCCCGCGGCCGACTGGGGCGACGACGGCGGCGACGACGACGACGGGTGGGACGCCGCGCCGCCTCCGGCGGCCAAGGCCGCCGCGTCCGGCCTGTCGCGCACGCCGCTGATGCCGGTGGCCAACGGCGCGGCGGCGCGCCAGGCCGGCCGGCGGCCGGCCGGCGGCAAGCCGACCCCCGCCCACCCCTCGCCCCCTGCGGGCCCCGCGTCGCCGGAAGTGGCCGACCTGCGCGCCAAGCTGGCCACGCTAGCCGCGGAGAACGAGTCGCTGAAACGGGGAGGGTCGCCGGCGGCGTCGCCCTCGCCGCCCGCCGCCGACGCCGCCCGCCGCACGCCCCTGTCCACCGCCGCCGACGCCATGCTCGCCTCCCAACTGCAAGCCCTGCTCGCCGACAAGGCCCGCCTCGCGGCCGAGTGCGCCGCGCTGCGCTCGGAAAACTCGGGCCTCCACGACCTCTTGGCGTTTGCGGCCGGCCCCCGCGGCTCCCCCTGCCCCTCGTCCGCCGTGTCTAGCGTGGCCGGGTCGCCGGCCCCGGCGTCACCCGGGTCGCCCGCGGCCGCTGGCGCGACGCCGCGCCGACGGTCGCCGCTCGCGGGGCGGCGTGCGTCGCCGCTGTCCACGCGGGCGGGCAGCGTGGCGGAGAGCTTGGAGCGCGCGGCGGGGGAGGCCGAGTGAACGGAAAATGGAGGGGGAAGGCTCTGCCTTCCCCCTGCAAAACCGCGCGACGCGCTCTGCCCACACTCTCTGGCGCCCCGCGCCGCGCACCCCCCTCCCCACCACCCTCATGGCCTCCCGTGTCGCCCTGGCTGAGCTGACAGCCGACCTGGAGAACGCAGCGGGCGCGGTGGAGGCGTGGGCCGCCGCGGTCGCGCGCCGCGCAGCCGCCACCGCGGCCGCGCACACGGCCACCATGGCCGACCTGCAGGGTGGGTGGCGAGGGGCTCGTCGAGAGAGAGGGGAGAGTGGGCGGGGCGGCGGCGGGCGCACGGCGCGGCGCGCGGCATCCCTCATGCGGCGCGCGCCCTCCCTGCCCCCCAGCCCAAGTCGACGCCCTGCACGCGCGCCGCGCCGAGATTGAGGCGGCGGTCGTCGACCTGCAGCAGCGTGAGTGAGGAGGGAGGAGAGAGGTGGAGGGCCGCGCGCGCGCGCGCGCCGCGCCGACCCACCCCCCCTCTCTCTCTCCCTCAGGCCTGGCCGCCGAGGCCGGCGTCGAGGCCGACCTCGACGCCCAGCTCGCGACCCTGCGCGCCGAGGCCGCGTCCCTCCCCCCGCGCCTCGCCGCGCTCCAGGCCGCGGCGCGCGCGGCGGGGGGCGCCCCCGCGCGCGCCGCGGCGGGCGCCCCCGCGGGGGGCGGCCCCCAGGCCCCGGGGGGGGGCGCCCGGGGCCCCCCGGGGGGGGGGGACGGCGGCGGGGGCCGCCGCCGCCCGCGCCGCGACGGCCGCCACCGCGGGCGGCGCCGCCAAGGCCGCGAGGCTGGACGCCATGCGCACCGCGGTGGCGGCGTACGAGCGGCGGCTGGGCATGCGGTTTGCGCTGCCGGTGGCGGGGGAGGGGGGGACCGAAGAACTGCGCATCGTTTTCGACTCCCTCCACCCCGCCGCCCCCGCCGCCGTCGCCACCCTGGGCGTGCGCGTGCGGGCCGACAACTCGTACGCGCTCGTCCGGTGCGAGCCGGCGGCGCCGGGGGTGGCCGCCGCGCTCAACGCGCTCAACGCGGCGGGGGGGCGCGATTTTGGCGGCTTCGTCCGCGATGCGCGCGCCGAGTTTCGCAAGGTGGTGTCGGGCGGGCGGTGAGGGCGAGAGGGAGCGGGGAGAGGGAGGGGTGCAACCGTCGCGCGACCCGGCCTGTATGGCGCGCGCCGCGCCGCTCCTCGCGCACACCCCATTGCCTCTCACAGACCGATGCGCGCCCACGCCCTGTTGCTGCTGCTGCTGGCCGGCGCCGCCGTCGCGCAGGAGGGCGGTGAGAGCAGGCAGGCGGGGCGGTGGGCGACGCATCCCGCGCGCGCGGCGCGCGCGCCGGCCCTCGCGCGGCGCACGCGTGGACGTGCGCACGCGGCATCCGGCGGGCGGACATCGAACGCCGCCGCGGGGGACGGCGGCGGGGCCGCGGGCGCGCGCGCGCGACCGGGCGCGCGGTTCGACCCCGAAAGACCCCTCTCGACCCGCAGGCGAGCCCGCGGCCGCCGCGCCGGCCGCGGCCGCCGCCGCCCCCGCCGCGACGCCCGCCGCGGCGACCCCAGCCCCCCCGCCCGTCGCCGCCCCCGTCGCGCTCGACGACGCGCCCCCGGAGGTCACGTCCCCGAGAGCGGTCGCGCCCTCGCCCGAGGCCGCGCCCGACGCCGAGGCGCCGGCGCCGGTCAAGGAGCCGAGCGCGAAGGGCTCGTCCGCGCTCTACGGGGACGAGCCCGCGACGGCGCCCGCCGCCTCGCGCGCCCTGTCCAAGGGCGCCATCGGCGGCATCATCGCGGCTGCCGCCGTCGGCGCGGCCGCTCTGGCGGGCGTGACCGTGTGGGCGACAACGCGTGGCAAGGGGGGCGCCGCGGGCGACTTTTCCACCTCGTGAGAAAGAGGGGAGGCGTTGTGTGGGGTGGGAGGGCTGTACAGTGTGCCCCGTGTGAACGTCGCGACCGGGAAAGGGTCGGCGGTGGGAGCAAGGGGACGGGGGTGCGCACGCCCCCGTCACTCCGGCGCTGCGATGCTCGACGCCGGGCGCCACGACCCCACTCATGAATCGCCTCTGCTGCGCCACCTCACCCCCCAGACCGAGGCCCTCGCCCGCGAGCTCACGTCGCTCGCGTTCGACGGCGCGCCCGCGGGCGCGCCCCTGGCCCTCGTCCTGAAAAAGCTGGCCGTCATCTACAGCAAAGTGCTGGCCGACGACGCGGGCGGCGCGGCGGGCGCATGCGGGCCGCTGCCGCCGCCGCCTGCCGCGCCGGCCGAGCGGCCCGCGCGGTTTGCGCGCGCGGGCGGCCTTCCCGTCGTCGTCGCCTCCCTGCGCGCGTGCGCCGACGCCGGCGACGCGGTCGCGTCCCCCGAGTGGGGCCTGGGCGTCGCGCGCGGCGCGCGCCTCCTCCACGCGGCCGCCGCCGCGCCCGGCGGCTGGAAGGCGGCGTCCATGGAGACCCGGGTGGACGCCGTGTGCGTGCCGGTGGCGCTACTGGGGTTGGCGGTGGGGCAGGTGCGAGACGGAGGGAGGGCGGCGGCGGATGGCGGCGAGTTGGGTGGGGCGGCGCGGCCTCGGCTTGAGCCTCTCGCGCTCCCAAATGGCGTGGCTGGCGCGCATCGGGCCGCGCGCTGCGGGAAGGGGGTGTCAGGGCCGCCGGGCAGCCGCCGCGGGCGAACGCCCCGGCTAGTCCCGCCGACCGGCGCGCCGTCGCCCCCCCCCCTCTCCAGAACCCTTCCGGCCCCGCCGTCCTGGAGCTCCTGGACGCGCTCGCCTTTCTCGCGGTGCGGGACCCCGCCGCCGCGCGCGTGGCGGCCGGTCACGGCGGCCTGCCGCCGTGCGCCGCCGCGCTCGCGGCGCGCGGCGCGCCCGCGACGCGCGCCGCCGCGGCCGCGGCCATGGCCAACATGCTGGCCGGCCTGCCGCGCCCGCCGGCCTCGGACGACGGCGGCGGCGACGGCGACTGGCCGCCCGGCGGCCCCACGGCGCCCTCACGCGCGGCGGTCGCCGCGCTCTCAGCCTTTCTCGACGGCGGCGCGCCCGCCCTCCCGTCCCCGGGCCCCACGCGCTGCCTGGACGCGCTGTTGGCGTTGTTGGTCAAGGGCGGGCCCGCGGCAGCGGCCGCCGTGGCGGCCGCGGTCGACGCCGCGCCCGCCGGCCGCGGCCTGCTCGACCTCGTGGCCGCCGCGGCCGGCGACGCCGTCGTCGCGGACGCCGCGGGCGACGTGCGCGACGCGCTGGTCGACGCGGGAGGAGATGGTGGGGGTGGCTGGGGCGCCGGCGCGGTCGGCGGCCTGGTCGCCGCGCTCGCCGACCCGCTCGCCTGGTTTGGCGCCGCGTGACGGTGGGGGGCTGTTTTTGGCGCGCGTCTCGTTTCGTGTTTCCCATTCTTTGGCAAGGAGACGGATGGCGCAGCGCGCGCGGGCTGGCGGCGCGCGCGCCGCCCCTCGCTCCCCCCCCCGCCCGTCACAGCCGTGCAGCCGGCGCCTTGCCCGCCCGTGCCGCCCGCGCCGCCGCCCGCCGCGTGGGCGCCAACAAATCGCGCAGCACGGGCGCCCACCCCGCGCCCTCGGGCGTGGCGGAGAGGGGGGAGGGCGCCGCGCCGGCAAAGAGGCGGCGGTAGACGTCGCCGTCGCTCGCGCCGAGCGCGGAGTCCAGCAGGTAGTCGGGCAACGAAAACGCGTCGACCAAAGCGACCGCAGCCGGGCGCAGGGCGGCGAGGTCTGCCGCGAGCGCGGCGCGCGCGGCGCGCGCAAAGGCCGGCGCGGCAGCCCCCGCCGCGACGACGTCGCCCGCGCCGTCGACCGCGTGCCCAAGCGCAAACAGGCGCGCCACGGTCCGCATCACGCCCGCCTCCCGGGGCGGGAGCCGGCCGTCGGCGGCCGCGGCTTCGACGGTGGCGTCGAGCGTCGCGGCCAGGTCCGCTTCCGCGCCCGCGCGCGCCGCGGCGACCAGGGCGCCCGTCGTCGCGTTCCACGCCGGCCCCGCAAAGGTCGCCGCACCGCCTCCCGCGGCCAGCAGGGCGTCGGTCGCATCGGCGAGCAGGGAGGACGCCCGCGCGCGGAGGAGGGCGACGACCGAGGCGGCGGCCCGGCCGGGGCCGGCGACCGGCGCCGCCGCGGCGAGGCCGCCCCGCACCCCGCCCCCCTTTGCCCGCGCCGCCAGCTCGGCCTTGACCGCAAACCGGGCCGCCTGCAGGCACATCACGTTGTTGTCGCCCTCCCACGTGACGTTTTGGACGTACGAGGCAAACAGTTGGGGCAGCCCCGAGAGCGCCGAGTACCCGTGCCCACCGCACGCGCGCCGCGCGGCTTCCGCACCGTCGGCGGCGGCCCAGGTGGAGGCGGCTTTGGCGCCGGCGAGGGAAGCGTGGAGGGCGGGGAGGGACGAGAAGTCGTTGTTGGCGCGCGCGGCGTCAAACTCGTTGTACGCCCGCATCGCGGCCTGCCCCGCAAAGATGAGGGCGTAGCTCGTCGCGATCAGGGGGATGAGCACCGCCGCCGTGGACTGGTAGTCCAGGACCTGCGTCTCCGGGGCGCCGGGGGCGGGCGCGGTCTGGCGCCGCACCGCGGCGTACCGAATCGCAATTGTCGCCGACCGCGCCAGGTGCCACCCAGCCTCCTCCACGATCGTGGCCCGCACAAACACCATGGTGGCGTAGGACGCCTGGAGGGCGCGAGGGGTGGGGAGGTGGGCCGCGGCGTTCGCGCGGCGCCGCGCGTCCGCTCCCTCCCCCTCGCCCCACCTTGGCGTTGGACGCCGGCGGCGGCACGTACTCCCCGGCCGGCGTCATGGACGCGTACTTCATGAGCATGTGGCGCCGGGCTGCGAAGGGAAAGGGTTTTAGGGGGGTGATGTGTGCGACCCCAAAAACCGGGCGCCACCCTGATCCACATCCACCCCTTCCCGGCACGCACGAATGGACACGTGGTCCAGCTGCAGCCAGCCGTTGTCGACGGAGCCGAACCCGAGTTTGGGGCCGACGTCGCCGACCGCGACGCCGGGCAGCGGGACATGCGTCTCCAGGTCGCGGACCTGGCGAGGGTGAGGGTGAGGGTTGGGGTCGGGGTTTTAGTGGGGGTTGGGGTTTTGGGGTGGGGGTGAGGGTCGCGGCTTTTTTTCCTCGCCTGCACGATGAACGCGTGCGGCCCGCGGTCGCTCCCGCCGCAAAACAGGCGCGCCATGACCACCGCGTGCGTCGCGGTCGCGCCCAGGCCGCCGGGCCACCACTTGGTGGCGGTCAGGGTCGGGGTGTGGAGCACGAACGCGTCGGCCGCCGCGTCGAACGTCGCGGTCGTCTCGAGGCCGCGCACGTACGTCCCGTGCCCGAGCTCGGTTTGGGCGTACGTCCCGACGAGGCGCAAGGCGAGGGCGTTGGGGAGCCACTCGGCCTGCTGCTCGGCGTCGGCCTGCGGGGGGGGGGGCGGGGGGGGGGGGGGGTGGGGAGGGGGGCGGGGGGCGCCGGGCCCCGCCCGGCCCCCCCCCCGCCACCCCCCCCCGCCAGGG
>Ga0315276_10001656_pt1 | contig 20036 bp, 15 predicted proteins | sample YL17G05_0_MG_FD_204542 | JGI IMG/M metagenome (GOLD analysis project Ga0315276, IMG submission 204542) | Sediment microbial communities from Yellowstone Lake, YNP, Wyoming, USA - YL17G05_0 | ecosystem: Environmental > Aquatic > Freshwater > Lake > Sediment | place: USA: Wyoming | collected... | reverse complement strand
CAAACGGCATCAACTTCAGCAACACATCAACCGTCCTCGTCACTGTCGGTGCTGGTGTCAATGGTAACGCAAACGTATCGTTCGCGGTTGACAACACTAACCCGGCACTGATTGGTCCGCAAGGTATTCAAGGCATTCAGGGTATAACTGGCATCACTGGTGCGCAGGGTATCCAAGGCATTCAAGGTATCACAGGCTCACAAGGTATCCAAGGTATCCAAGGTCGGCAGGGTGTGCAAGGTGCGCAAGGTATCCAAGGTATTCAGGGTATCACCGGTACTGGCACACAGGGTATCCAAGGTATTCAGGGTATCACCGGTACTGGCACACAGGGTATTCAGGGCATCAGTGGTAGCAACGGCGCACAGGGTATTCAGGGTATTCAAGGCACCACAGGAACCGCTGGCTCACAGGGTATCCAAGGTATCACAGGAACCAATGGCTCTCAGGGTATCCAAGGTATTCAGGGAACGACCGGTACTACTGGCGCACAGGGTATCCAAGGTATTCAAGGTATCACTGGAACAACTGGTTCGCAAGGTGTTCAAGGTATCCAAGGTATCACAGGTTCGCAGGGTATCCAAGGCATTCAGGGAACGAACGGTACCAACGGCGCACAGGGTATACAGGGTATTCAAGGTATTCAGGGTATCACTGGAACCAACGGAACGCAGGGTACTACAGGTACGCAGGGTGTTCTTGGAACGCAAGGTGCGACCGGTCCTTCGACGGCTATCAATGCATCGAACGACACATCGACTGCGACACTATATCCAGTTTGCGTTGCCGCTGCCGGATCCAACCAAACACCAAAGGTCAGAACATCGGCAACAGCCTACACATTCAATGCATCGACTGGTACTGTTTCAGCCACAGACTTTGCAGCCGCATCGGATGCTCGCCTCAAGAATGTTCTAGGATTCATCGACAATCCATTGGATATTCTCTCCACTATCAATGGTGTTCGCTACAAGTGGAATTCACTTGCAAAATCATTGGGTATCAATGATGACAAACCACAAGTCGGTATTCTGGCACAGGAAGTCGAAGCACAATTGCCAGAACTGATTCACGAAGTCGATGGATATAAGCGTGTCTCCTATGATCGTCTGGTCCCTGTTCTCATCGAAGCAATCAAAGAGTTGAGCGCACGTATCAAAGTTCTTGAAGGAAAGTAAATCATGAGTCGCGGAGTTGCCAACACACTACCTGTTTCACTAGCGGAAGTTGCGAATACGTATTCTGCCTGCACGACGCCGTTTCAGACAGATACCTATGATGCCAGTGCTTCATCTAATTTTAGAATAAACATCAGCATTCCTGCAACGGCAGTTAGTTGTGATGTACGCACATGGGGCGGTGGTGGTGGCGGCGCAGATAAAGGCGGTGGTGGTGCCGGATTCTTCAAGAAAACACTCTATGGATTAGTTGGTGGTACTTCCAACGCATTTTCTATAATAGTAGGTAAAGGTGGTGCTGGTTCATCCACTAATGCATCGGCTGGCGACCAGTCTATGTTGCGCATTTATAGCGGTCCAGCCACAAATACCATAAACATATACGCGACAGGTGGCAAGGGAGCATACAAACCTTCAAAAACTTCCTTTGTTGGCAATGGTGGTAATGTTTCACTGTCTTATTCTTATTGGGATGTGGGACAATATGACGCATTATCGTTAGTCGAAACCGGTTCGGCAAACGGAAATACTGGTGTTTCCACTACAGGTGGTAATGCAGGTGGTGTCGCTTATGGTGGTGGTGTAGGAGGCGCAATAGATGTTGCTGGTACCATCCCCGGTGGTGGCGGCGGCGGTTCAACCGGTACTGGAAAAGCCGGTGCTAATGGGCAGATAATCATTGATTGGTATGCGATTGATCCTAACAAAGACCAATTAGTATCCTTCACAACCGGTGCAAATGGTGTGCCTACAAATTCGTTTGGATATTCGGGGGCAATATCTGCTACCGCTCCGGTGAGTTTGCTCACTTTTCGGGGTGCCGACAGTTTGGGTATGGCGAATAGTTTGACCTATATGTTCTATAGCAGCATATCCACAGATGGTGGACAGTGCAATGCAAACGTCAAATTGATAGTTGGAGCTAATGGATATTTTGGACACACGTATGCCAATCTTGCATCTGCACATGTATGGTTGAGACATGATTCTGAACCTTCGGACACTACTTTGGGAGCCTATTTCGATGTTCGGGTTACGAAGATAACCGGTGGAAATACCTCAATCGCATGGGTGGGTGAGGCAAATAACTCATGGTTGAACCTGAACGCAGACAGAATATGGTCTATGAATGTGATTTCACCTACCGGTGGACCGAATACTAAATTTGCTCTTGCAACCATCGAATTCCGTAGAAATTCAGACAGTGTTGTGTTGTCGAGCAGTACGGTGCGCCTGACCGGAGAAGCCGATTCTACACCCGGTACTCACGGTAGTGGCGGCTGTCCACTCTGTTGCTTTACGCCAGAGACTCTCATCACCATGGCAGACTTCTCCACGAAGCCTATCTACATGGTTCAGGTCGGTGATTCCATCCGTTCTCGTAGCGGAGACAAGGTGGTTACAGAAGTCATCACTCGGCAATTCCGTGAGATGTACAGGATCACCTTCTTCGATGGTAGAATCCTCAACGTATCCGAAGACCATCCGCTCTTTGTCAAGGACAAGGGTTACGCAGCCATCAACCCGGTTGGTGTCTACAAGAGTTTGGGTATGGCGCAGCAACTAGAGGTAGGCGACCGTGTAATTGACGTTGATGACGATGAGAATGAGATTGTATCTATTACAGAACTCGACTATCCACATACGGTTTACACCTTCTTGGAATCGGAGTTTTATGCTAACGGAATGCTTGTCTACTAACCCTAAATAGGGTGGATCCTCAGAGGAATATTGGCATGTACGCAGAACTCAACATAGACCAAGGAACAACTTTTGCCACCATCGACCTAACGAACGATGATGGTACTCCTATGAATCTGGCTAACACCGGCAACGGTGAGCCTACGTTCGCATGTCAAGTTCGCAAGTCGTATTACTCCAATACGGCTAACACGATTGCCGTTTCTATCGTCGCACCTAATACCAATGGGCAGATATCCCTTTCCATGGATTCAGCCAATACTGCCAACATCAAGGCAGGACGCTATCTCTATGACTTGAAGATGACCACCTACTCTCCTAGCAGCAACGTAGTCATTCGCGTACTTGAGGGGATTATTACAATCAGTCCACAGGTCAGCAGATAATGAAGGTCGAGATTAGCCCACAGAATCAGGTTGGCAAGGTAGAAGTTAGCCAGACCGCATCCATCGGTAACGTTGGTATCAGAACCGGCGCACCCGGTCAAACCGGTGCAAACGGCGCACAGGGTATTCAGGGTGTTCAGGGTGTACAGGGTGCTACCGGCGTGGGTGCGATTGCGGCTGGCAACACAGGTGAAATTCAGTACAAGAGTTCTGGTGGACCATTCACAACTTCACCCAACCTACATTGGAAGAGTACCGCAGACTATGGTGAAGAAGAACTCTATGCCGTATCCATCAAGACCAATCACCTAGACATTGACCCTTCGGCTAATATCGAGACAGACCATGAAGGTTCTGTTCAATGGGATCCTCACGCGGGAACGTTGAGAATTGGTCTTCGTGGCAATAACGTCACGCTACAGGTTGGTCAGGAAACCCACATTCGGGCGCACAACGATTCTGGTGTAGATATCTGGAATGGTGATGCGGTCATCGTCTATGGTGCCAATACTTCTGCCGGATTCATGAATGTGTCGTTGGCACAGGCAAACACAGCACTGGATGGTTTCTCGACAATCGGTGTTGCCACAGAAAACATGCCGATGTATTCGAATGCGTTCGTTACAGTCTTCGGTGAAATTCACGATTTGGATACCAGTACGTTTGCTGTGGGCGACCGACTCTGGTTGTCTCCATCACAAGCCGGTAGAATCGTAAACGTCAAACCGCAGTCTCCAATTCCGGCAGTATTCCTCGGTCGTTGTGTGGTGTCTAACGCAACGGCAGGCATCATCTTCGTCAATTCGAAAACCGCAGGCGACGTTGAAGACCTCCATAACGTCAATGTAGTCACTCCAAATACGGGTGATGTTCTTGTCTATGAATTTGCAACAGAACAATGGCGCAATCAAGCACAGACAGGTGGACCGCAAGGTATCCAAGGTGTGCAAGGTACGGCAGGCTTTGTCGGAAGTAATGGCTCGCAGGGTATCCAAGGTATTCAGGGTGTGCAAGGTACAGCCGGATTCCTCGGTGGCGATGGCGCACAGGGTATCCAAGGAGTACAGGGAACACAAGGTACTCAGGGTGTGCAAGGTATCCAAGGAACTACCGGCACACAAGGCATCCAAGGTGCGACCGGTGCAGGTACGCAGGGTGTTCAGGGTATCCAAGGCACCACTGGTATTCAAGGCATTCAGGGCATTCAGGGTATCACAGGTGCCGGTACTCAAGGTATTCAGGGTATCCAAGGTGCCACTGGCATTCAGGGTATCCAAGGTATCACTGGTGCTGGCACACAAGGCATCCAAGGTATACAAGGAACGACTGGTATCCAAGGTATCCAAGGCATCACTGGTGCCGGAACTCAAGGTATTCAAGGTATTCAGGGAACGACTGGTGCTGGAACTCAGGGCATTCAAGGTATACAGGGAACAACTGGTACCGGTACGCAAGGCATCCAAGGTATCCAAGGCATCACAGGCGCACAGGGTATCCAAGGCATTCAGGGACTCACTGGCGCACAAGGCATCCAAGGCATTCAGGGACTCACAGGCGCACAAGGTATCCAAGGTATCCAAGGCATCACAGGCGCACAAGGAATTCAGGGTATCCAAGGTATCACTGGATCGCAAGGTACTCAAGGCATCCAAGGCGTACAGGGTATCCAAGGTACTCAAGGTATTCAGGGATTTGGTGGTGACAAGTATGCAACCACATCCACGACTTCGGTTGCTATCGGAACAGGCACAAAGCAGTTTGATATCGGTCTATCTCTAGCATATTCGGCTGGTCAGTCTGTCGTTGCGGCTAATGACGCAACACACAAGATGGAAGGAACCGTTACCGCATACTACAGCGGAAATGGAAACCTCGTCATGAACTCGGCAACCGCAACCGGTGCTGGTACGTTCAATAGATGGGATGTGAACCTCGGCGGTGCAGCCGGTGCAACAGGCGATCAAGGTATCCAAGGCATTCAGGGTATTCAAGGAACGACTGGCGCACAAGGCATCCAAGGCATTCAGGGTGTGCAAGGTATCACCGGAGCCGGAACACAGGGTATTCAAGGTATCCAAGGCACCACTGGTATTCAAGGCATTCAGGGTATTCAAGGTATCACTGGTGCCGGAACACAAGGTATTCAGGGTATTCAAGGAACGACTGGTGCCGGTACGCAAGGTATTCAAGGCATCCAAGGTATCACTGGTGCCGGTACGCAAGGTATTCAGGGTATACAAGGAACCACTGGTATTCAAGGCATTCAAGGCATTCAAGGTATCACCGGATCACAAGGTATTCAAGGCATCCAAGGTGTACAGGGAACAACTGGTACCGGTACGCAAGGTATTCAAGGTATTCAGGGTGTACAGGGAACCACTGGTATTCAGGGAACAACTGGTACCGGAACACAAGGTATCCAAGGTATCCAAGGTGTGCAAGGCACGACTGGTATTCAAGGAACAACTGGTACTCAAGGTATTCAGGGTATCCAAGGTGTGCAAGGCATCCAAGGTATCACAGGCGCGGGTACTCAAGGTATCCAAGGTATTCAGGGAACTACTGGTGCCGGTACGCAAGGTATCCAAGGCATTCAGGGTACTACCGGTATTCAGGGAACCACTGGTATTCAAGGCACAACCGGCGCACAAGGTATTCAGGGTATTCAAGGTATCCAAGGTATTACTGGTACACAAGGTATTCAGGGTATCCAAGGTATTACAGGTGCCGGTACACAGGGTATCCAAGGCATTCAGGGTATTACTGGCACAGGAACTCAGGGTATTCAGGGTATCCAAGGTATCACTGGTTCTGGTAGTCAGGGTATTCAAGGTGTACAAGGCACGAGTGGAAGTCTCGCTGCCATCGGCACAGATGAACAAATCATCTACAATAGTGGCGGAACACTCGTAGGTAACTCTAACCTCACCTTCAATGCTGCGACTTCTCTGATGAAAATTGGTATAGGAACCAATTCACCAAACACTTCGATTCAGGTGTTCAAGTCTAACACCAATCCACCACTTCCACCAGCAAATACGGTAGCGATTTTCGCAAAATCGGTTGGTGGTCGAATGATGCCCGCATTCATGGGTCCATCCGGTTTGGATTCAGCACTACAACCATTCTTGGGAAGAAATGGTTGGTCGCAGTGGCGTTGGGTCGGTAACGCAACCACGACTGCTCTTGCACTCGGTATGGTCGCTCCTACGGCTACTGGAACCGCTACTTCCAGAATCGCATCACCGGCAACATTGTTCCAGAGTATTCGCCGTATCGGTTATGTCTCTGCCGCGACTGCCGGATCGAATGTAGCTATTCGTCATCCTAACGCGCAGTGGTGGAGAGGTAACGTTGTAGGCGGTGGTGGATTCCACTTTGTCGCTCGCTTTGCTGTTGCAGACGCGGTTGCAGTGGACAAGGCACTCATGTTTGTCGGTCTATCCAACACGATTGGACAGATTGCTAATGCAACCTCACCTACGGCAATGACCAACGTAATTGGTGTGTGTCAGATTGCTACATCGAACACGCTATGGATTGTCTACAACAAGGCACAAGCCACAGCCATCACCATCGACACAGGATTGTATTGCAACGTCGGTAACGTCAATTTGTGGGATGTGGCAATCTTTGCTGCACCTAACTCGACTACGGTGTCTGTTGGTGTGATTGATATGTTGGCACCGGCTACTAACTCGTTCTTCAAGATCATCACAGACGATACGACGAATCTGCCTGCGCCTAACACGATGCTCACAATTCAAGAGTGGAGAAGTAACAACACCAATGCGTCTTTCGTAGCAATGGATTACATTAGCACCTACATTGAACACGATATGTGATCATAAATAAAGGGTAAATCCCTTAGAGTAAATCATGGCAGATTTCCCTCCTTCTCCTGCACCCGACACCACCTACACGGCTCCTGACGGAACCGTGTGGACATGGGACGGTTATTCGTGGAAGAGCGAAGGTGGCAGTGGTGCCGGTGGTTTGTCTACGCTCCTAGTCTCGGCAAACTCTGCCTCGACCATCAATGCCAACGGCATCAACTTTGTCAACACATCCGACATTCTCGTAAGCGTCAATTCTGGCGCAACGGGCAACGCAAACATATCCTTTGTCATTGCAGGTACCGTCGCAGGACCGCAAGGTATTCAGGGTATCCAAGGTATTCAGGGTATACAGGGTGTACTCGGTATTCAGGGTGCAACTGGTGCTGGTGTGCAGGGTATCCAAGGCGTTCAAGGCGTTCAAGGAACAACCGGCATCCAAGGAACAACCGGCACTCAGGGTATCCAAGGCATTCAGGGTATTCAAGGAACGACTGGCATTCAAGGTACTACTGGCACCCAAGGAATTCAAGGTATTCAGGGTACCACGGGCATTCAGGGTATTCAGGGCATCCAAGGTGTAACCGGTACTCAAGGCATTCAGGGTATTCAAGGTACCACCGGCATCCAAGGAACAACTGGTACTCAGGGCATTCAAGGCATTCAAGGTGTACAGGGAACTACTGGAATTCAAGGTACTACCGGCACACAAGGTATCCAAGGTATACAGGGTGTTCAAGGTACTACCGGCATCCAAGGTATTCAAGGTATCACTGGAACACAGGGCATTCAGGGTATCCAAGGACTCCAAGGTATCCAAGGCGTTCAGGGTCGGCAGGGTATTCAGGGAACTACTGGAATTCAAGGAACGACTGGTATTCAAGGTACCACAGGCGCACAAGGTATTCAAGGTATCCAAGGTGTACAGGGAACCACAGGAATCCAAGGAACAACTGGTACTCAGGGCATTCAAGGCATTCAAGGTGTACAGGGAACTACTGGAATTCAAGGTACTACCGGCACACAAGGTATCCAAGGCATTCAGGGTATCCAAGGAACCACTGGTATTCAAGGTATCCAAGGCATTCAGGGTGTTCTAGGAACACAAGGAAGCAAAGGTGGACTCACCTATGCTTTCTCCACCACTATTACAGATGCAGATCCCGGTGCTGGTACTTACAGATATAACAACGGAACCATTGCTTCTGTCACCAACATTTTCATATCCAATACAAGTTCTTCTGTTGCTGTCAATGCATTCATTACACAGTGGGCAGACTCGACAACAGATGGAACTGATGGGTATTTGATTGTCGCTGATAATTCGAATGCTGGAACTACTGTAGATGTGTGGAAGATCAATGGTGCAATTGTTGCGGCTACGAACTACTGCAAGGTTCCTGTTGCATTCGTATCTGGCGCACTGCCGACGAATGGACTTTCTACTGCGGTTGGTTTCTATCGAACTGGTGATAAGGGTGCGCAGGGCATTCAGGGTATTCAAGGCACGACTGGCGCACAAGGCATTCAAGGTATTCAGGGTGTACAGGGAACTACTGGTATTCAAGGTATCCAAGGTATCACAGGCACACAAGGTATTCAAGGCATACAGGGAATAACTGGTACCGGTACGCAAGGTGCAACCGGTGCGCAGGGCATTCAAGGTATCCAAGGTGTACAGGGAACCACTGGTATTCAGGGAACAACTGGTACTGGCACACAAGGTATTCAGGGTATTCAAGGTGTACAGGGAACCACTGGAATTCAGGGAACAACTGGCATTCAAGGTATTCAGGGTATCCAAGGCATTCAAGGTATCACAGGCTCACAAGGTATCCAAGGTATCCAAGGTCGGCAGGGTGTGCAAGGAACCACTGGTATTCAGGGAACAACTGGTATTCAGGGAATTCAGGGTGTGCAAGGCACCACTGGAATTCAAGGCACCACTGGAACACAAGGCATTCAGGGTATTCAGGGTGTCCAAGGAACGACTGGTATTCAGGGAACAACTGGTACTGGTACGCAGGGTGTTCAGGGTGTTCAAGGCACCACCGGTATTCAGGGAGCTACCGGCATTCAAGGCATCCAAGGTATTCAGGGTATCACTGGTGCTGGTACACAAGGTATTCAGGGTATCCAAGGTGTACAGGGTATTCAAGGTATTCAGGGTCTAACTGGAAATCCATTCGGCGGCGGCACGTTTACTGGTGATGTGACATTCAATGCAAACACCGTATTCACAGATCATATCTTTGATACACCTATCATCACCATTACTGCAAGCACCCACTACAACGACAACGCAGCCGGTAAGATCATTGAAGTCAACTCTGCTTCGGCTCTCACAATCACAATCGCTAACTCGGCAACTTCCGGTTTCGCATACACGATTGTTCGTAAGGGAACCGGCAACGTCACGATTGCAAACCTCGCACTCAAGTCAAATAGCACTACGTTCACCACATCGAACATTGCTTCACAGAATGCAGCGGTCACGGTTGTATACTCGGCTACCAATGCAATCTATGTATTAGGTAGCATTGAATCGGCGGGTGGTGCGGGTTCACAGGGCATACAGGGTATTCAAGGTATTCAGGGTATTCAGGGTATTCAGGGTATCACTGGAACCGGAACTCAGGGCATTCAGGGCACGACTGGTGGTGGTGGTACTTCTATTCCTCATATCAATGTCACAGGGAGTGCAACCTACGCAGACAATGCGGCTGGTGCGGTATTGATGTGTAATAGCACATCGGCTATCACGCTAACGATTGCGGCGGCAGCTACTCCTAACTTTGCATTCACTATCATCCGCACTAATACAGGTAACGTGACTATTGCAAACACTACCGGTGTTGCGAAGTTGAACAGTGCCGGATTCTTGACTTCTAATCTGACAGCAAGATACTCAGTCGCAACGGTCTTCTATCCAACAACAGCTACGGCAATCGTATCTGGTGACATACTGTGACCCATTATGTTGCGAAGACTAAGATTGCACCACAGGCACTTGTCTTATATGTGCAGGATGCTACTGCACGATTGAATATAGCTCATGGTATTGTAAATAGTACGATGAATATTACCACTGTTGATGCCGTCGTTACTAGTACATGGGGTGGTCAAACATCTTCTCAATATCGGTGGCTGGTTGGCAGGGCATTAGGTGATCTGGATATTCAAATGCAAAAAGTGACGGGTACGGCAGCGATGACAGGCAATGCCGTAAACACATGGATCCAATTGAACGGTCCTAAAGCATGGGGTGTAGGAACTGGTATACCGGGAAGTATTAGAACTGTTACTGGTTGGATGAGATTTCGATCCAATTCAACACAACAGGAAATAACCGCAGCCAATGTCGCATGGTCCCTGACAGCAGAAAACACTGGTACCTCTACTGGTTGCCCGACATGTTGCTTTACACCAGATACATTGATCACGATGGCAGATGGAACCACTAAACGTATTGCAGATGTGATGGTTGGTGATATGATCCTCGGATACGACATGACTATTGGTGGACGAGTTCCGGTAGCCGTAACAGAAATAATCGTTCGCGAATACACCAGAATGTATGAGATTGAATTTGCAGATGGTCGAGTTTTGAAGGCATCCGAAGACCATCCAATATATGTGCGCGGAAAAGGATTCGCTTCTATCAACCCGACAGTTGATTACAAGGATATTACCGTGCCAGCAAAGATTGCGGTCGGTGATTTTGCTATAGATCAAAACGACACCGAGAATGAAATTCTCTCCATCACCGAAATGTACTACCCATGGGAGGTCTATACTTTCGCAAATCCACGATTCTATGCTAATGGGATGTTGGTGTACTAATGATACTTGATAGAAAGCGGAAACTGATAGTCATCCTCAATTCAAGAACTGGTTCTACTTCTCTAAGTAAGATGTTCCATGATAGTGCTATCGAATCAGAATTAGACTTCGGAAAAGATAACCAACACTGGAACTGGTGTCTAAAGCGGGTATTGATAGAGGCACCCGATATCGAAGAAGAGGTTATAGCTGGAAAGTACCGTGTGTTCTCTTTTTACAGGGAACCGATAGAAAGGTTTCTTTCTGGTATGGGGCATCACTATAGAATGGTACCTCATCTGATGCGCGAGAATATGACAATAGAAGAATACGATATTGCGGTGGGATTCTTTGCTCCACAATACCATTTTCTTCATATGGAAGGTGTCGAAATAGAATGGTTTCGATTTGATGACTATGTAAATGAAGTGATCCGGCTGGCAGCTATTTTTGGACTAGATATTACTGAGAAGGACGTTCCGTGGAGAAATGAAGCCCTACGCATCATTCCTAGAGAATCCCTCACTGCCGAAGAAATCACCACGGTCAAGGATTTCTATAAGATGGATTATGATCTTTTTGCCTCTAAGGGAATTACTTTCAAATGAGTATGCAACTCATACTGCTCTCATACGGACCACCGCAAGCTGCACCTGTGACGGGTCCGAGTGCATCAATTCTTGCGAGAGAAATGAATTCGGTTGGTACTCATAGTGCGAAGGCTAACGATGTGTTCTTTGCCAATGGAACATGGCTAGGACAACTTACTGGAAACCCCGAAACTGGTAGTGTTGGTGCATCTTACGCATGGTTGACTGGTGGCACTTCTTCAGATTTTGACATTCTCGCTAAAAGGACTGGCGGAACTTCACTTGCCACATTCTCATCAGGATGGGCGAACAATTCATGGATGCCTATGTCTACCAATAGGTGGCTCTCCATAGCTGAAAGCGTCACAGGTAATCTTACGGTGCAATCGGATATCAGTCTACGTTATAATTCGAATTCCACTCTTGTCGGAACGGCATCCCATTTCATGTCGGCAGATTCACTGAAATAACCATGTACATAGATCAAGAAAATCGCGTAGTCATCCTATACCCGCACAAGACCGGGACTCATACCATTCGTAATATCCTCAAGGATCATAATAAGATTCAGGCTATCAGGTATTTCGGTGACAACAATCACCCTAGCCTAGAGCAACTCAGGTTTGCTCGTCCTGATGTGCCGGATATTCTTGAGTACAATGTGTATGCATTTTACCGGGAACCGGTTGAAAAGTTCCTCTCATTCATGTCACACAACTACCGACATTTCCTGATGCGCCCTATGAATACGGTCATGGACTACGTGATGGAATATGGGATGTTTACACCACAGGTCAGATGGCTCAAGCACGATACAGTGAACATCAACCTACTGAATTATGAGAATTTCGAACCAGAACTACGAACCGTTATGAACAAGATCGGTATCCCTGAAACCACACCCATTCCTAGATTGAACGCAAGTCCAAACAGGAAGACGCCAGCCGATTTGAGTGCTGAAGAGATAGCTTTCATCAAGGATCTATACAAAGAGGACTATGATTTCTTTACCAGTAAAGGCATCACATTCAAGGTATGAAACTCTCCAATGACAGAAAGAGCATCTTCATTGCTGTTCCAAAGACCGGCACACAAACCGTCGATTACCATTTGGCTCCATATGGAAAGGAATTGCCGGAAGAAATCTACCATGGTAAGCCAATGGAATTCGAGGATCATGTCCACAATGGTTATTCTGGTGTTGATCTAAGCCAGATTACATACTATGCGTTCTACCGGGATCCTGTAGAGAGGTTCTTTTCGGCAGTCAACTACACCAAGATGTTTGCGGTACGCCTAAGAAACAGTTTTCCCGATATCTTGGGCGACGTACCAGTTGGAGATAAAACATACCGTGATGAATGGAAACCGGGCGAATTTGAATCCCTTCCAGAAGAAATGCAGGATCGGATTCGAAATCTCACACCGGAGCAATTTCTGGATGCTCCGAGAGTTCATGGTGGTGTCTGGATGGAACAATACCACTACCTCATACATCCACAGGTAAAAGTCCTCAGATTCAGTAATTTCGAATCAGACTTGAGGAAGCTCATAGGTATTTTTGGTGGGGATGGGGATGTTCCTATTGTGTGTCTGAATGGATCTAAAAATAGACCCGAAGCCAGAACATACACACCCAACCACTACATAATGAAAAGGTTGAGACTCAGGTATCCAAACGATTTCCATGATGAGTTTCAGACGTTCCTAAATAAGAAATCAGGAGTATAACGCCCATGAAAGTCAGGATCGTCTACAGTTTTCTTCCCTTCCGGCTATGGGGCTGGATCCGTGGCATGACGATTTATCCGTTCATCCTCTTCAAATTCGACAAGAGCAAGATCACTGACGCTCTTTTTCGACATGAAATGGAGCATATCTATCAGGTAGAGCGTGTTGGTTGGATCAAGTTCTATCTTGGGAATCTTTGGCAGAACTTGCGACATGGCTACAGGAACAATAAATACGAAGTGGCAGCATACGCCATAGAGAACACCCCACTGACTGCCGAAGAGCGCAAGATAAAGGACAACAGCTAAATGGCAACACCAACCTCAAGAACGTCCCTCAAGGACTACGCCCTACGGAATCTCGGTTTTCCGGTCATTGATATCAACGTGGACGACGATCAGGTAGATGACCGTCTGGATGACTGCCTACAGAAGTTCGCAGAATTCCACTATGACGCGGTTCACTCCGACTATCTGGCTATCAAGATGACTCCCGAATTGCTCGCCAACGGCAGCAATACTAACTCTAATTCCTCAAACGTCACGATTGCGAACACTACCTATGGGTGGGTGCCGCTGCCGGATAACGTCATTGGTGTGCGGCGCATCATTCCTATTACCAGTTCTACGGTCACGAATCAGGGTGGCAACTTCAACATCTTCGACTTGAACTACCAGTTGCGCCTGAACGAACTCTACGAATTCACCAGTTCATCCTACCAGTATTACTGGATCGCTCGGACCCACATCCGTATGCTGGAAATGATCCTTGTCGGTGAGAACCCTGTTCGCTTCAACAAGCACATGAACCGGTTGTACATCGACATGCACTGGAAGTCTGGTGAAATCGCTCAAGACCACTACTTCATTGTGGAGTGTACCCGCGTCCTCGCCGCCGACGAATTCCCATCAGTCTACAATGACATGTGGCTCAAGGAATACTTCACTCAGGTTGTCAAGAGGCAGTGGGGCGAGAACATGAAGAAGTACGGCAACTACACGCTGCCGGGTGGTATGGTCATCAACGGACAACAGATTTACGACGAGGCAATCGCAGATATCGTGCGGCTGGAATTCCAGTTGAAGAACGATTTCCAGATGCCACCTGACTTCCTCTTGGGGTAATCCATGCCTACTAGCGTCTACTTCAACAACCAGAATGCGACTCGGGAGCAGATGCTCCTTGAGGATATGGTCATTGAGAGTATCCGAAACCATGGCATTGATGTGTACTATCTGCCACGGACTTCGCAGGGAACCCTAGATTCCTTGTTCGGTGATGATCCTGTCAAGTATTTTGATCAGGCAATCAAGATCGACATGTACATGGAAACCTTCAACGACTTCGGTGGTCAGCAGGAATTCTTCTCCAAGTTCGGTCTACAGATTGAAAAGACAGCGCGAGTCGCTGTGGCTCGTCGCACCTTTGAGAAGTACGTGAATCCTGCACTCCGTCTATTGCCGAAGGAAGGCGATTTGCTGTTCCTGCCTGCACAACGCAAGATCATGGAAATCCGGTTCGTGGAACGCGACATGTCCTTCTTCCAGTTGGGAAAGCAGGTTCCTTACATGTATGGGTTGTCACTTGAAACCTTCAAGTTCAACGGCGAATTCATCAACACCGGCATCGAAGAAATCGACTACATGGCAGATGAATCAACACTCTCCACCAATTACGATCTGGATGCGAACAGTTACTCCACAACATCGTTCAAGCGATATGAGATTGCATATCAGGGAACCAATGGTGATGTGGCGAACTCAACAGCCCATGGTGTTGTCGTATCATTTGATCGTCCTAACAATGTTCTGCGGCTGCGCAATATCAAGGGTGCGTTCTCCAATACGGCTAACGCCAATGTGATATTCGGCAGCGCAACCAACGCTCATGCGAACCTGATGAACTACGATATCCTCTATAATGCGACGATCCCGCAGGGTGAGATTGGAGACAATGTGATTATCGAATCAGAAGCAAACCTCATCGTGGACTTCTCTGAGTCCAATCCATTCGGTAATCTCTGATGCTACCTACTCAACACTACTACCATCGAATCATTCGTAAGCTTGTTGTTGCGTTCGGCTCCATGTTCAACGACATGCGGCTGGTGCGCTATGACCAGACCAACAATCAAGACATTGAGGTTGAGCGCATCAACGTGCCTCTGGTCTATGCATCGAAGGAAAAGTTCTACAACCGGATCATGAATTCGCCCGACTTGATCAACCCAATGAACCTGACGTTGCCGCGACTGGCTTTCGAAATGAACGGAATCTCCTATGATCCATTGCGTAAAATCTCTAGTTTTACCGAGCAATTTGCAGAGGGGTTGCCACTCGGACTCAAGAAGGTCAAGTGTACTCCGTACAACTTCGACTTCAACCTGTACGTTTTCGTTCGTAACACGGAAGACGGCGCACAGATCGTAGAGCAAATCCTACCATACTTCGCACCAGACTACACAATGACTATCGACTTTGTGAATATCAACAGCCTCAAGATGGATGTGCCGGTGGTGTTCAACTCCATCACCTACGACGACTCACATGAAGGTGATCCTGAGTCTACGCGGTCTATTATCTGGACGCTGAACTTCACAGTCAAGGCATACATCTTCGGACCAGTTGCAGATATCAAGATGATTCGCAAGGCAACTTCAAACGTCTATGACAACACCTTTGAGAGCAATCCTCTCAAGGCAATGACCCTCGCTAGCGGTAATGGAAGTTTCAAGATCGGTGAACTGGTCTATCAAGGATACACCATTGATGAAGCAAGCGTTACTGGTTATGTTCGAAATTGGGACGGAACCTCCAACTCGATCATTGTCTACGACACCAACGGAACCTTCCGACAGAACGTTGTGTTGAGTGGAGCAGTCAGTGGAGCTAAGTATAATGTAGCGACCTATGGAATTGATGCAAACCAGATGGTGAAAATCACCGTCGAGCCGGTACCGAATACGGCAAACACCTTGGCTGAAGCTTTTGGCTTCAGCACTAATATCATTGAGTACACATGACAGAACCAACAAGTGAAGTAGACAAGAACCTAAGCACAATCCTCAATGTTGAATACGAAGAAGTGGTGGAAGCCAATACCTCCACCGAAGTCGTTCCAGCCGAGGATCATCCTGTAGCTGTGGTTGGTGGAACGGATCGTGACATAGCTTACGACTACGAATTCTCACGCATAACCCACCGCGACCTGATCGACAAAGGCACAGAATTGCTGGCTAATGCGTCGAGGGTTGCGGTCGAGTCGCAGCATCCTCGCGCCTATGAGGTCGCAGGGCAGTTGCTCAAGACCGTATCTGACATGACCGACAAGCTCATGAAGCTACAGAAAGACAAGAAAGAGATGGAAGCGGCTGTTCGCCGGGGCGGAAAGGCGTCGGCATCAGTCAATGTCGAACAAGCCGTATTTGTAGGATCCACTTCCGAGCTACTAAAGCAGGTTCGCGGCAACGCCAATGAGTGAAGTTACCCTTAATTATTTGGGAAATCCCAAGCTAAAGCGAGTTGGTGTCAAGGTTTCAATGACTCAATCGCAGGTGGACGAGTACACCAAATGCGCACAGAGTCCTGAATACTTCATTCAGAATTGGGTCAAGATCATCACTCTGGACAAGGGTTTCGTACCCATCAATCTCTATGACTTCCAGAAGAAGGCAATCGAAATCATCGACCGGGAGCGGACGGTCATCATCAAGGCTGGTCGGCAGGTGGGAAAGACCACCATGGTCGTCGGCTACATCCTGTGGTATGTCCTATTCAATGATGCCAAGTTCGTCGCCATCCTCGCAAACAAGGCGAAGACGGCTCGCGAAATCCTCGGGCGCATCCAGATTGCCTATGCCGAGCTTCCATGGTGGATCCAGCAGGGCGTAGTCGAGTGGAACAAGGGTGATATAGGACTTGAGAACCAGTCTCGCGTCATGGCAGACTCAACAGCATCTACCGTTATCCGTGGATACGCATTCAACTTCGTCTATCTGGACGAGTTCGCATTCGTCCCTAACAACATTGCCGACGACTTCTTCACCTCCGTCTATCCTACCATCACCTCCGGTCACTCTTCGAAGATCCTGATCAGTTCGACGCCGCACGGCATGAACCACTTCTACAAGATGTGGACGGATGCCACCCAAGGGCGGAACGGATTCGTGCCGATTGAGGCTAGCTGGCGTGAGGTTCCCGGCAGGACCGAGGCGTGGGCGGCGAACCAACGGAAGGTTCTTGGCGATGACAAGTACCTACAGGAAATGGAGTGCGAGTTCCAAGGCTCGACAGGCACCCTCATTTCGGGTATGTGTCTCAAGTCACTGGCATTTGTCAGACCAAACACCTTCGAAGGCATCACCGGACTGTGCTTCTACGAGCGCCCAATCAAGGGTCGAAAGTACGTACAAGTTGTCGATACTTCGCGTGGAAAAGGGCTTGACTATTCCGCTTTCGTCATTGTGGATGTAACTGACATTCCATATAAGGTCGTTTGCACGTACAAAGACAATGATATTAGTCCTATCGTCTTCCCTTCCATCATTTCTAAGATCGGTAAGTGGTATAACGAGGCGTACTCTCTAATTGAAATCAACGATAACGGGCAACAGGTGGTCGATTTGCTGTTCGATGACTACGAGTACGAGAACATCCTATCCTCGGTCACGGTCAAGGGTCGGGTTGTCCTGTCTTGGCAGTATGGCGGCAGGCACGGCGAGCGGGGTATCCGCACCACCAAGTCGGTCAAGCGCCTCGGCTGTACTCTCATGAAGTCGATGATTGAGTCCCACAAGCTGATCTTCCAAGACTTCAACATCATTTCGGAACTCTCGACTTTCATAAATAAGCGGAACAGCTATGAGGCTGATGAGGGTGCAAACGACGACCTCGTTATGTGCCTTGTCCTGTTCTCATGGATGACCAACCAGCAATTTTTCGTTGACCTCTGTAACACCAACATCAAGGAAAAGCTTTACCGCGAGCAGATGAAGCAAATCGAAAACGAACTCCTACCTTTGCCGCTTATGAACGATGGGCTAGAAAACGCTCAGTTCGTAGAAGATGGCAGCGTGTGGGACGTAGTGCGAGATTAGAAAAACCTAAATAATCAAAGCGATTCCAAGTTCCTATCAAGGAGTAGACCCAAATGACATTTCAAGTATCTCCCGGCGTAATCACCTCTGAGGTTGACCTAACCACGGTAATTCCTGCCGTATCCGTATCGACGGGTGCCGTCGCCGGTCCCTTCGAATGGGGTCCAGTGGAATCAGTCCGTCAGGTTTCCAACGAACTTGAGCTAGTAAGCCAGTTCGGTAAGCCTAAGACCAACTCGGCACTTACCTTCTTCACAGCAGCGAACTTCCTTGCATATGCAGGCGACCTTCGCGTAGTCCGTTCTGCGAACAGCAAGAGCAACAACGCAACTGCTAACCAGAAGTCGGTCACGGCAACGGTTCAGGCTGGACATGTTATCCAGATCAAGGATGAAACCGCATACTCAGCAGGTTTGCCAGTAGCATACACCGCGAACACAGCATTTGTTGCTCGTTATCCCGGCGCACTTGGCAACTCGCTCAAGGTTGGTGTATGGGCAAACGGCAACGTTGCACTGTCCACTTGGGAATATGGTTCATTCTTTGACAAGAAGCCGGGAACTAGCTATTTCGTAGCACAAAACTTCCAAGCCGGTGCGAACGACGAATTCCATATGGTCGTTGTCGATGAAGACGGTGCAATCAGTGGTTCGGCAGGAACGGTTCTTGAGAAGTTCCCTAACGTATCCAAGGCACCTAATGCTCGCGACGAGCAGGGTCAGAGCATCTACTGGCAGGACGTTCTATATCGCAAGTCGAAGTACATCTACGGTGCCGGTCAGCCAGAAGACTATCAGGGTAACGACAATGGTTGGGGTGTTGCGGTAGCTAACGGCACGTTCTACACGGACATGCTCGCTACCGAAAACTCCTTCTCGTTCATTCTCGGCACCGACGAAACTCTCACAGATGGTGACAACATTCGCGGATTGGATCTGTTGAAGAATGTCGAACAGGTTGATATTCAACTTGTCATGGCGGCAGGACACAACCAGACAGTCCAGCTAGACCTCATCAATAACGTAGCAGCCGGTCGTAAGGATTGCTTGGCGTTCGTTTCGCCTGCACTCGCAAACGTACAAGCCGCAGATGTAACCACAGCCGTTATCAACTATCGCAACAATGCACTATCGAACGTGTCTACCTCCTACGCAGTCATCGACTCGGGTTGGAAGTACCAGTACGACAAGTACAACGATGTGTACCGTTGGATCCCACTGAACGGCGACATGGCTGGTCTATGCGCACGTACAGACGCAGAGCGTGACCCATGGTTCTCGCCAGCCGGTCTTCTCCGTGGACAGATCAAGAATGTCATCAAGCTAGCCTACAATCCAACGAAGGCTAACCGTGACGAGCTATACAAGAATGGCATCAACCCTGTCGTTTCCTTCCCCGGCGAAGGTACGATGTTGTTTGGTGACAAGACTCTTCTTGGACGCCCATCAGCATTCGACCGTATCAACGTTCGTAGACTGTTCATCGTCCTCGAAAAGAGCATTGCCAAGGCATCACGTTCCAGCCTGTTTGAGTTCAACGATGAATTCACTCGCGCACAGTTCGTGAACTTGGTCGAGCCATTCCTACGCACAGTGCAGGGTCGCCGTGGTATCTACGACTATCGCGTAGTCTGCGACGAAACCAACAACACGCCAGAAATCATTGACCGCAATGAATTCGTCGGTGATATCTACGTC
>Ga0315276_10001655_pt1 | contig 20036 bp, 18 predicted proteins | sample YL17G05_0_MG_FD_204542 | JGI IMG/M metagenome (GOLD analysis project Ga0315276, IMG submission 204542) | Sediment microbial communities from Yellowstone Lake, YNP, Wyoming, USA - YL17G05_0 | ecosystem: Environmental > Aquatic > Freshwater > Lake > Sediment | place: USA: Wyoming | collected... | reverse complement strand
GTACTTAATTGTTACGATTAACATAGATGAGATTCGATAATCGCAAAACATATATGCCATTACGATATTCGGGATTACGATGGACGAAAAGGACGCGGAGATAATCGAGATACTCCGAAGCAACGCGAGGACGAAGAACACCCACATAGCCAGGCAGATCGGCCTCACCGAGGGCGCGGTCAGGGCGAGGATCACGAACCTCTCGAAGAGCGGGGCGATCAGGAAGTTCACGGTCGAGACGGGCTCCGTGGGCGTCGAGGGGATAATCCTGATCGAGAGCGAGGCGGGCAAGTCTAAGGACGTCGTCGCGAAGCTGAAGGAGGTATCGGACAAGGTTTTCGAGATGAGCGGGGAGTTCGATGCGGCGGTGCTGGTGAAAGCAGCGGATGTCGACCACCTGAATTCGATAGTCGATAAAATCAGGGAGATCGACGGCATCGTCGCAACGTCGACTCTAATTCGGCTCGCGTGAAAGAAAAGCTTATCTAAATGCGTTGATTGAGACAGGATAGGCGCGAGCAAGGACAGAGGCATTGTTTTTCATCACGTTTCCAGCCTCCCATGAAACACCAGGAAACGGGGCCGAAGAGGCGTTCGGGATCCGGAGGTGTTGGAATGGGAGAGGATAAAGGGAAGAAGTTGAAGAAGCTCCTCGCCCCCTATCTGAGCCAGCATCGCATCGATAATGTCAGGTTCATTCCGGCGGAGTCGGCGCTCGTTGTCATTGACATGCAGAGGTACTTCCTCGAGCCTGCCTCACATGCTTTCATACCGATGGCGACTGAAATTATCGGCAACGTCAGGAACATCGTGGAGGAATATCGCCGAATGGAACTCCCGGTGGTCTTCACGAAACACGCCCTGCTCAGGAGCGAGGCTCCGGGGATGATGGCCTCCTGGTGGGGGGACAACCTGTATGTCGACAATGAGATGTCCGCAATCTCTCCCGAACTCAGGGTCGAGAAAGGGGATGCGATCGTCAGGAAGATCAGGTACAACGCGTTCACAGGGACGGACTTCGAGGGGGTCCTGAGGAGGCGCGGCGTCAGGTCGGTGCTCATCACCGGCGTAATGACGCATCTCTGCTGTGAAACGACGGCCAGGGAAGCGTTCGTCCGCGATTTCAAGGTGTTCTTCGCGATCGACGGAACCGCGACGAAGAGCGATGATCTGCATGTTGCGAGCTTGAAGACCCTGACAGATGGGTTCGCCATTCCAGTCACAACAGAGGAGGTGCTCGGATGGCTAAGAGGATAGAGGTAGCCGTCATCGGTGCCGGCCCGGCTGGCATCTCCGCTGCGATATTCCTCAAGCGGGCGGGAGCCGCTACGATCCTATTCGAGAAGCATGAAGTCGGAGGGCTGCTCCGAAATGCGAACCTCGTCGAGAACTACCCGGGATTCCCGAAGGGGATCGGCGGGCGGGAGCTGGCCGCTCTCTTCGCAAAGCAGCTGAAGGAGCATGCGGTGGCCGTCAAGAAGGCGGACGTATCGGCGGTCGGCTCATCGAGGTCGGAATTCAGGATCGAAACGGATTCGGGGGATTTCATCGCAAGGATCGTCATAGTCTGCACGGGTACAAAACCGAAGGATATCGGCCTCAAGGGCGGCTCCGGTTTCATCGGAAAGAAGATATTTCACGAGATTGCGGATCTACCGCCGCTCGGCAAGAAGCATGCAAGAGTCCTGATAATCGGAGGGGGCGACGCGGCTTTCGACTATTCGATAAATCTCAGTAGCCGCGGTCACAAAGTCACGGTAATATCCAGGTCGGAGCCGACCTGCCTGGCCCTGCTCAAGGAGAGAGCGAAGGAAAAGGGGGTCGATCTCCTCGAACAGCACGTTCCTTTGCGGGTTCGAGAGGTCGATGGCGGAATTGCGCTGACTATCAAGGGTAAGGGGGGGAAGAGAGAACTCGCAGCCGATTACATTCTGATCGCCTGCGGGAGAGGACCGGAATTGTCGATGCTCGATCATGATCTAAAGAGGCGAATCGGCGGGCTGAAAGACGTACCGCGGACGAGGGTCCCAGGCTTGTTCGTCGGCGGAGACGTGGCCCGCGGGATCCACCGGCAGACAGGCATCGCCGTCGGCGACGGCGTGCTGGCGGCGATGATCGCCATGGAATCCCTAAGAGGCGGGGGGTGGATGAGTGAAGATCGTCGGTGAATACGGGAACGACAGCGTGGCGAAGGTGTATGTCGCCCAGATGAGGGGAGAGGATTCAAAGGCGGTCTCTAAGAATTCCCTGGTCGAATTCGTCGAATCGGTCCAGCCGCCACTCCCACGCGAGAAGAAATGGGTGCTCATCGTCTCATCGATGTTCGGCTGCCCGATAAAATGCAAAATGTGCGACGCGGGAGGGGACTTCGGCGGCAAGCTGACCACTGAAGAGATACTTTCACAGATTCACTACATGGTCGACCGGAGGTTCCCGGACGGGAGGGTCCCCGTGGCGAAATTCAAGATCCAGTTCGCGAGGATGGGCGAACCGGTGATGAACCCGGCCGTTTTGGATGCGATGGAACGGTTGCCGTCGGAGTTCGATGCCCCAGGGCTCAACGCTTCGCTCTCGACCGTCGCGCCGAAAAGCAATGCGACGGCTGACTTCTTCGAAAGGCTGGCGGAGATGAAGGATCGGCTCTACTCCAGAGGGAGGTTTCAGCTCCAGTTCTCGATCCACACCACCGACCAGAGGAAGCGCGATGAGCTGATACCTGTGAAGAAGTGGTCGTTCGAGGAGATCGCGAGCTACGGCGAGAAGTTCTGTGTCCCCGCGAAGGGAGATAAGAAGGTGACGCTGAACTTCGCACCCGCAGTAGACTACCCCATCGACGCGTCGGTGATCGGAGAGCATTTTGATCCGTCCTTGTTCATGATCAAGCTGACGCCGCTGAACCCGACGGTCAGGTCGCACGAGGAGTCGATGCGTTCGGCGATCGACCCCCACGATGATGAAAGCTCTGGGAGGATTGTCGACATGTTCAGAGAGGAGGGGTTCGACGTCGTCCTGAGCATCGGGGAGCTGGAGGAGAACAGGATCGGGAGCAACTGCGGCCAGTTCATACAGAGGGCGCTACAGGCCAGGAGCCGGCCGCAGAGAAGCTACGAACTCGACCATTACCGCATCAACAGTGACTGAAAACGCCCGTTCGAAAAAACGCTCATGTCGGGAAAAGCGCCGTCAATATGAGCACCAAGGCGGATATGCTGATGCAGAGGCCGACGACCACCCAGGGGTTGATCTTGAGGGCGACGTCTTCCTCGGCGTCGAAGTATCTTATGAGACCCGCCGCGGAGTGGAATCCTTCCTGCTTCTTGTTGGCCTTCGGCATTTCCTATCTCCCATAGTTGCCATATCGCGACCCGTATTTATCGTTTTTCGAGCGGAATCACAATAATGGCATCTACTGGCTCGGAATCTGGCAGGAGGACGCTACGAACCTCGATCGTCCGAAAATCTCCGGTCATACGGATGGGTTGCCGGATGAGAACGCCCTCAAGAAACTCTTATATGGTTCTGGCACGATTGTCGAAGAGCATCCGGCGGGGCTTATCGGGAGGGAGAAACGATAGCCGAAATATTCCTGGTGGACGACGAGGAGTTCATCATAGAGCTTTACAGGGACATCCTGGAGTCCAAGGGGCACAAGGTCGTTGCTGTCGCCGGAGACGGCGAGGAAGCTGTCCGCAAGTACAAGGAGCTCGGAGAGCAGGTCGTCATCGTCATAATGGACCAGAGGATGCCGGTTAAGGACGGCGTCACCGCGACCCAGGAGATCCTGAGCTTCGATCCGGACGCGAAGATCCTGTTCGGAAGCGCAGACCTGCAGGTGAAGAGCGACGCGCTCAAGGCCGGTGCGAAGGATTTCCTCTTGAAGCCTTTCAGGATCGAGGCGCTTCTGAAGGCGATAGAGGAGCTCGAAGCGGATCAGTCGGCAATAACAGAATAGATTCCTTAGGCGTCGGAATAGCTCAATTTTAAGTAGCGTCTCGCCTTCTATCCTTGGAAATCAGGGCGAAACGTCATGGAAGAACCAGAACAGCCGTCTGAAAATGACTTGAAGCAGATGAGGCGCGAGAAGCTAGCGAAGCTCATCAAGATGGGCATCGATCCGTATCAGTACAGGTTCTCCGTCAAGGATGACATTTCCGCCGTGAAGAAGAAGTACGCGGACATAGGGCTTGAGAAGAGCCCCGACACCGTCACTATCGCCGGCAGGCTGATGGGCACCCGCCGACATGGGAAGGCGGGTTTCGCTGACATACTGGGCCAAAACGACAGGATCCAGATTTACTTCAGGCTCGACACCCTGGGCGGCGGAAGGTTCGACACATTCAAGCTCCTCGAGACAGGGGACATCCTCGGCATCAAGGGACCGGTCTTCAGGACGAAGATGGGCGAGATCACCATCGCGGTCGAGGATTTCCAGCTGCTCACCAAATGCCTCCTCCCGTTCCCGGAGAAGTACCACGGGCTGAAGGACGTCGAGACGAGGTACCGGCAGAGGTATCTGGACCTGGTCGTCAACCCGGAGGTAAGGAAAACCTTCATCATGCGCAGCAGGATCGTCTCGTACATGCGGGCGTGGCTCGACAAGAGGGGGTACCTCGAGGTCGAGACGCCGACGCTGCAGCCTATCTACGGTGGCGCACTGGCAAGGCCGTTCAAGACTCACCACAACTACCTTGACATCGACCTGTACCTGCGCATCGCACCTGAGCTCTACCTGAAAAGGATCGCCGCCGGAGGGCTTGAGAGGATCTACGAGATCGGCAAGAACTTCAGGAACGAGGACATCGACGCGCAACACAACCCGGAATTCACAACGCTGGAGCTGTACGAGGCGTATTCAGATTACTTCGGCATGATGAGCCTGACGGAGTCGCTGATCTGCGACATAATCAAGGACCTCATCGGCGACTACAAGCTCCCGTTCGGCGAGAAGACGCTCGACTTCACCCCGCAGTGGAAGCGCATCAGCATGGCCGATGCGATCCTCGAGTATGGGAAGGTCGAAGTCAGGAAGAAGGACAGGGATGAGGTGCTCGACATCGCCAACCAGCTCGGCGTGCCTAGGGTCTCCTCGGAGATGTCGAAGGGGGAGCTCATAGGGGCGATCTTCGACTTCACCGCGCAGCCGCATCTCATCAACCCCACTTTCATAATGAACCACCCGTCGGATATCTCGCCGCTCGCGAGGAGACTCAAGGAGGACCCGGACTTCTCGGAGAGGTTCGAGCTGTTCATCAACGGCTGGGAGATGGCGAACGCCTTCACGGAGCTCACGGACCCGCGCCAGCAGCTTGAGAATTTCCAGTCACAGGCGGAGAGCAGGGCGAAGGGTAACGAGGAGGCGCATCCGGTCGACGAGGACTTCGTCAACGCGCTGGAATGCGGACTGCCTCCGACCGGAGGGCTCGGCATAGGGATAGACAGGATAGTGATGGTGCTCACGAACTCGGCGTCGATAAAGGACGTGCTGTTCTTCCCGCAGATGCGGCCGAGAGAGGCGGAGAAGAAGACGGCCGGCGATTGAGCCCTATCAATGACCGATTTGATATGCCAAACTTTATCGTGTAATAATTATCATTCCATTGCGTTTGGGCGCATTATTTGATTGCTAGAGATGATGTAATGAAAGAATATTCCCATGGAGTGCCGATAGAGATCAAGAGACGGCAGAAAAGAGGTCGCACCATCGAAAGACATGCCACTGCGGTCGCCATCATTGTCTTAATCGTTTCAATGATCGTCATCGGCGCAGCGACGGTTTCCATTTCTTCCCCTCTGGGGCAGCAAGAAGAGCAGAAGGCGCGGATCAGTTGGACCACCCAGGTCGTCGATTCCAACGGAGATGTCGGCCAATACAGCTCCCTCGTCATAACCGGTGGCGGCGATCCGGAGATTGCCTATTACAACGCAACCGGCGGCGATCTGAAGATCGCCGGTTGGACAGGATCGAGCTGGAATCTGAACTCCTTACCTTTCGCCGACGATGTCGGAAGTTATGTTTCGCAGACAAGAAGCAGCGCCACTACCGTGAAATTTGCCTGTATGTATGATGCAACCAATCACGATCTCATCTACGTGAATTCCGTGGGAGACTATGGTGTCGTCGACTCCTCGGGAGACGTCGGCCAATACGCATCGATTGCGGTAAGCTCCGTGACTGGCGCACTAGCAATCTCATATTACAATGCATCGAGCGGTGACCTAAAGGTCGCCGTAAATGCCTCCGGTTCAGGGTGGGTCGTCAAAACCGTCGATTCCACTGACGATGTGGGCCTCTATACTAACATAGTGTTCCAGGGAGCCAACGACACAATAAGCGTGCTCTATTACGACGCGACGAACCACTCCTTGAAGACCGCATATCAATGGGGAGGCACCGTCCCATGGTTCAACATGACCATGGATGAAGACCCGCCGCTCGGCGATCTGGGTAAATGGTCGTCTCAGACCACAAACGGATGGGATTGGTATGCGTCGTACTACGACCAGACGAATGGCGCCCTCAGAGTCATGTACTGGACCGACCTCGGTGCCAGCAGTGGACTAGTAGTACCGGACAGCGTCGGAGATGTGGGACAATACACATCCATCGGCGTCAATTCGACAGGGCGCGTGTTCGTCAGCTACTATGACAACACCTCCAAAGACCTGAAGCTTGCGTGGAACGAGAGCACCACCTGGTACAACATGACGCTCGATTCAACCGGCAATGTCGGGCTCTACACCTCCCTCAAGATCGATTCGACTGATGCGATCCACATCAGCTATTATGACCTGACCAATAAAGACCTGAAGTACGTGAAAGTCTTGCAGACTGAAATCCCGATTCCAGAGTTCGGCGATGTCGTGATCCCGATCGTCGGCTTGATGGCGATCATGGCAGTCCTGTCGGTCCGCAGGAACCGGAAAGAGAAGTAGGTCGGACTGCCGCCGATCTCATGCCAGAAGGCCGGCTAATTTGCACGGGCTTATCTCATATGCTCCCGCCTCGCTTGAGCCTTTGTGCACCAATATTTATCTCCTGGCGAGGAGATGAGTGGGAGCGGAGGAGGAATGAAACTAATGAAACCCGGATGGCGATTAATATCGGAGAAATTGGATGCGTGGATACGAGAGAGGAGGGTAGAAAGATGTGGCAAAGCAATCACCAAAATGAATCTCCTGGACGTAACCACCGTCGGTATCTACGTTGAGAATCACAAATCGTTCCTAGTGGATTCAGAATGGGGCGGGGGACATTGATCGAGGACTAGAAGGTGTTCGCCGGCATCTTCCCAGACCGGATATTGGTCAATTTTCCTCGTGCCCCTTCCACCATGGAAGCTTATTCAAGGAACCACGATCAAGCCGATATCCCCCAACAGCCCTACCGCTCCCTGTGCGAAGATCTGCACCGCGAACGCCGCGAGGATCAGCCCCATGAGCCTCATCACGGCCATGGAGCCGACGCGCCCGATTCTTGAGAAGATTCTGTCCGCGAACAAGAGGGAAACGTAAACGCCGATCATAGTGAGGACGACGGCAACCAGCACGACAATCTGGTTCGTGAGGTCGCTGCTGAAGTCGGACATGTAAATCATCACGGCGGAGATCGCGCCGGGACCCGCCAGCAACGGGACCCCGAGCGGGAACAACGCAATCGCCTCTTGCTCATATGCCTCGTCCTTGTCCTCCTTCGTCATCTTGCTCTTCGCGATCTCTCCTTGCAGCATGTCAAACCCGATCTTGAAGACCAGGATCCCGCCGGCGACTTTGAACGCGTTGATCGTGATACCGAAGAACTCGAAGATGAAATATCCGAATATCGCGAAGACCAGCAAAATAATCAGGGCGAAAATCACGCTCTTCTTGATGATCGCCTTGCGCTCCTCAGGAGTGTATTGGAAAGTGAGCCCTTTGAATATCGGGATGATGCCGATCGGGTCGACTATTGAGAATATCGTCGCGAAGGCTGCGATGAAGAGCTCGATTGCCATCTGGGTTTCAATGATTTTTAGGGTATTTAATGAGTGGTGATAAGAGAAAACACCGCGGAATCAGGAGTTATCTTAGTCCAATCGATTTGCGCGCTTCCGAGTCTATCATATTCAACAGCCGTTGAAGGCGCCGACCCTTGCTATTTATCTCGTCATGAGTCAGTGAGTCAGCCTCGGGGCAAAGTCTGTCGACGATGATCCCACCCTCCGACGACAAGATGACCGGATAGATGTCGCAGCCGCGCGGCCGAGAGGCGTATTCCTTGCATAGTTTCAGTTCATGGTCGTAAAAGAAGCAGTAACCTCCAGAGTTCCGAAGCCTCGATATCCCGTCAGCGCCAACGTGGGAGAAATCGTCTTTCTCGTAGCCGCGCCTCTCCAGCTGCGCGATGTCCGCTCGACAGAGCTCCATCTCCGTATCCTGGCAGCACTTCTCGCAATGGGAACAGTGCATCGGGATACCGAGGTCAGGAAGACAATTAAACCTTGGGGTAAAGATTGAGTGGCCTCATTGAAAGCCCCCTGTGTAGGAAGGAGAGCCTTATACCCTGAGTCTGACTAGGTGTGGGCATGGTACATTGTCCGACATGCAACGCGCTGAATTATGATAAAAGGGTCTTGTGTGCAGCGTGTGGAAGAAAGCTTAAGAAACCGATGAAGGTCGCGATTTCGGAAAAGCCCATTGATGGGAGCTACCACGGCCCTTTCACCTCTTGATGGAATCGTCATCTCGACTTGCTGCTAATTCACGATCTGAATTTATTCTCTCGAGTGTCGGGAATCAAATGTAGGCATCGGCCACTATCAAACGATCAGCATCGTTTAATGAAGTGAGCGCGGAATTCTAAGCGGCTTCTTCCTTAGGCTTCTCCGCCTCAGGCTTCGGATACAGCTCCTGGTAGAGCTTCGCCAGCGCCTCGTCCCTCTTCCACTTGTCGTTCACCCACTTCTGGTGCTCCTCGACCTGGACGTCGGTGAAGTGCCGGAATCTCCCCTGAGCCATCAAGTAGTCCTTGACGGGCGTCATCTTCGGCTTCTTCGTGATGACCATCCGCCCGTACTCAGCCTCGAATAGTGTGTACATTCCGCAGTCGACCGCCTGCTTCGCCAGCTCGATCGATTTTGCTGTGTCGCTCCTCCAGCCGGTCGGGCAGGGGGTGAAGACCTGGATGTACCTGAATCCTTTGATGCTCTTCGCCTTCTCGACCTTGTTGAGGAAGTCCTGCATGTATCCCACTGAAGCGACGGCGACATACGGGACGTTGTGCGCGAGCATGATCATCGGCATGTCCTTCTTGTGCTCAGTCTTGCCTGCTTTCACCTTTCCGACGGGTGTGGTCGTCGTCCAAGCGCCCTTCGGAGTGCAGCTGCTCCTCTGGATACCGGTGTTCATGTATGCTTCGTTGTCGTACATCACGTAGAGGATGTCCTCGTTCCTCTCTGCGGCACCAGAGAGCGCTTGAATCCCGATATCGGCGGTCCCGCCGTCTCCTGCGATCGCGACGACCTGGACATCGTCCTTCCCGGTCATCTTGAACGCCCTCTTGACGCCCGTGACGCATGCGGCGCTGTTCTCGAACGCCACGTGGTGGTACGGGACCTTGAAGCCGATGCTCGGATACATCGCCGTGAAGATCATTAGGCAGCAAGCGGGGTTGTAGACGACGGTGTTCTTGCCGAGCACCTTCATCATGTTCCTAATCGCGGTAGCAACGCCGCAGCCGGCGCAGGCCGTGTGCCCAGGAGTCATGATAGCCTCGTCCGTGAGATCCTTAATCCTCACCATTCGCTCACGCCCCTCGTGCCGATCCAGACAACCTCTTTCTTTGCCTTCCCGGTCTTCGCGACGTCGAGCAGCGCGTCGAACATCTTCCCGATGTCGCCCGTCGTGACGTCCCTGCCCCCAAGGCCGGCGATGAAATTGACCAGCGGAGTGTTGAGTCCGTAGAGCGCGTTCCTCGCCTCGATGAACTGCGGGCCGCTGATCCCGAACGCGACAGCCCTGTCGTAGACACCGAACGCTTTCATCTTGGAGACCGCCTTCCTCAATTCCTCCTTTGGATATGGCCGTAGATAACGGAGTTTAATCAGACCTACTTTCTTCCCCTGCTCGCGGTAGGAATCGACGACTTCACGAGCGGTACCAGTGACCGTCCCGACCGTCATCAATACAACGTCGGCGTCCTCGGTCCTGTACTCCTCGATGAGGCCTTTGTAGTCCCTGCCGAACTTCTCGGCGAACGACTTGTTGACTTCCAGGACGACCTCCCTTGATTTTTCGAGGGCGTCGTGCAGCTGCCACCTCGTCTCGGACATGTAGTCCGGCGGGGCCGCGTGGCCTATCGCCATTGGATTCTTTGGATCGAGTACGGAAGACTTAGGAATATAACTCCCCAGGTATTCCTCGACCGGCCCTTTCTCGGCGAGGTCGACCGGCTCGACCGAGTGTGAAAGGATGAACGCGTCTAGATTGACGGCGAAGGGAAGCTGGACGCGCTTGTCCTCAGCGATCTTGAACCCCTGGATAACCATGTCGTGGACCTCCTGGTTGTTCTCGCAGAACATGATCAGCCATCCGCTGTCCCTTGACGCCATGATGTCGCTGTGCTCGCACCAGATGTTGAGCGGCGCGGACAACGTCCTGTTGACGACCGCCATCACCGGTGGGACTCTGAGCCCACTTGCTGTGAAAAGTATCTCGTGCATCAGCGCGAGTCCCTGCGACGACGTCGCGGTGAATGCCCTTGCTCCGGCGGCACTGGCTGAGACAGTCGCGCTCATCGCTGTGTGCTCGCTCTCGACCTCGATGAACTGCGCGTCCATTATCCCGTCGTTCACGAATTCAGAGATGTGCTCGACGATGAATGTCTGAGGAGTAATCGGATACGCTGCGACCACTTGAACCTTCGACGCCATCGCCGCCCAGGCTGCCGCGTAGTTACCAGTCACGACGCGCTTCGTCATTGCCCCTCACCCCTCCCCATCTCGATCGCGTCGACAGGGCACTCGTTCGCGCATATCCCGCAACCCTTGCAATAGCTCATGTCGAACTCGAGCTTGTCCTTGGTCCTGTATATGCAACCTTCGGGGCATGCCCACCAGCATGTGAGGCACATCGTGCAGATCTCCTTATCGTACTTCGGCTGGAAGACCTTCCACGAGCCGGTCTTGTTCTCGGACATAGAACCCATTCCGACCTTCCCTGCCGGAGTGTCCTGGATGCCGATTGCCGCGCCAGGCAGCATCTCCTGGGCGGTCGGCAGCCATTTCGCCGTACCCTTCTTCTTCGCTTTACCCTTGGTCTTGGATTCGCCGATGACGGTCCTGTCGTAGGCGGCCTGTGCTGCCTTCGCGTTGATCAATCCGACCTTCTCTCCGAGCCTGCCTCCGAAAATGTTTACGATCCCTTTCTCGATGCCTTTCATCGAGACGATTCCGGTGGCCTTGGCGACCGCGCCTAGTATCGCGCTGTTCGTCACCGGTCTCTTCAGGACCTCTAGTGCAACACCGGTCGCATCGACTGTTGCGACCTTCAGGTCGATGCCGAAGTCAATCTCTTCCGGCTTCCTCGTCGTGTTGACTATCGCCATGCCGCCCTTCTTCAGGCCGGCGGCGACGTCGATCGAATCTATCAGGCCCTCGTCGAGGATGACTATGAAATCCGGTTCGTAGACCTGCGTCTTGATCCGGATCGGCTTCTTGTCGATCCTGGTGAACGCCAGCACCGGCGCCCCTCTGCGTTCAGACCCGAAAAACGGAAAAGCGACGGCATATCCGCCTTCCTCAAAAGCCGCACTTGCAAGCGCTTGGGCGGCCATGACTGCTCCTTGACCGCCTCTACCGTGAAACCTCACCTCATACATGAGCATCCCACTCTGAATCGGAATACGGAATAAGCGATAGACTGAATGCAATTAAGCCTTTCTAGCTTACACTTCGGCATTCGCTGGAATGTCATTTTTCAATACAAATCACGAAACTCGTTTTTAAAGCGATAGAATGTTCGGGTTCCGATATTCTAGCAGAGATGGCATAGATGGAGATGCTCCCAAAAGAGATAATCAGACCTTAGACGACTGGGTCAAAGTTTATCTGCCCTGCCCATCATTTAAGCACGAAAAGGGCGGAGAGAAGGCTTTCCGCGCCCCTGGAATCCTCCGGAGGATGACGATTTGCCCATTATCAAGTCAGGCGATGACAAGAAGGACGATGGTCTGGAGCTGAAGGTAGCCCGGGCGCACCACCAGTCCGAAGTCGGCCTGGGGAGGGCGAGGATCGATACCTTGACCAGGAGGCAGCTTGCCGTGGATGTCGGCGAGATAATCGAGATCGTCGGCCCGAAGAGGACCGCCGCGAAGGTGTTCAGGGCGGCCCACGAGGACGAGGCGAAGGGGATCATCAGGATCGACGGTATGATCAGGGGGAACGCCGGCGTCTCGATCGGGGAGAAGGTCGTCATAAGGAAGGCGGAGGTCGTCCCGGCATCGAAGCTCATGGTGGCCCCGAAGATACCAGAGGGGAAGAAGGTCAAGTTCGGCCAGGGGGTCGAGGACCTGTTCAAGCGGGGGCTGCTCAACAGGGCGGTCGTCAAGGGCGACGAGATCATAATCCCCAACATCGCGCTCATGGGAGGGTTCCTTCCGTTCGTCGTCGTGTCGACGGCGCCGCAGGGGATCGTCCAGGTCACAGAACTCACTCAGCTCTCGGTCAAGACCGAGCCAGTTGAGATCTCGGAGATACTCCGCCCGTCAGTCACCTACGATGACATCGGAGGGCTGGACGAAGAGCTGCAGAGGGTCAGGGAGATGATCGAACTCCCGCTGAAGCACCCGGAGCTCTTCGACAGGCTTGGCATAGATCCGCCTAAAGGGGTGCTGCTGTTCGGAGCTCCTGGAACTGGCAAGACTCTCATTGCGAGAGCGGTCGCGAACGAGGCGGGCGCCAACTTCTTTTCAATCCAGGGGCCGGAAATAATGTCCAAGTTCTACGGCCAGAGCGAGGAGAGGCTCAGGGAGATATTCGCCGAGGCTGAGAAGAACGCCCCCTCGGTCATATTCATCGACGAGATCGATTCGATCGCCCCGAAGAGGGACGAGGTGCAGGGGGAGGTCGAGAGGCGCGTCGTCGCGCAGCTACTCACCCTGATGGACGGGATGAACACGCGCGGGAACGTCATCGTGATCGCGGCGACCAACCGCATCGAGGCCATCGACCCGGCGCTCAGGCGGCCAGGAAGGTTCGACAGGGAGATAGACATCGGGGTCCCGAACAAGAAGGGGAGAGAGGAGATACTTCAGATCCACACGCGAGGGATGCCGATGGAGGAGGACGTCAAGATCGAGCAACTCGCGCGCATAACGCATGGGTTCGCAGGGGCGGACCTCGCCGCGCTCGCAAGGGAGGCGGCGATGAAGGCGCTCAGAAGATACCTGCCGGACATAGACCTGGACCAGGCCATACCGACCGAGATCCTCGAGAAGATGAGAGTGACATCGGCGGACTTCCAGGGTGCGCTCCGCGAGATAGAACCTAGCGCGATGAGGGAGGTCCTGATAGAGGTCCCGAACGTCAAGTGGGAGGATGTCGGCGGGCTCGAGGAGGTCAAGCGCCAGCTCAAGGAGGTAATCGAGATGCCCCTGGAGGACCCGGAATCGTTCACCAGGATGGGCATTCGGCCGCCGAGGGGCGTGCTGCTGTTCGGGGCTCCTGGAACTGGTAAGACGCTCATAGCGAAGGCGATCGCCACGGAATCCGAAGCGAACTTCATCTCGATCAAGGGCCCGGAGGTCATGTCCAAATGGGTCGGGGAGAGCGAGAAGGCGATCAGGATGATCTTCAAGAAGGCCAAGCAGGTCTCCCCGGCGATAATCTTCCTGGATGAGATAGATGCGATAGCACCGAGGAGGGGCGCCTACTCCGATTCCGGCGTCTCAGAGCGCATGGTCAACCAGCTCCTCACATCGATGGACGGGCTCGAGGGATTGGACAGCGTCGTCATCATCGGCGCGACCAACCGTCCGGACATCATCGATCCCGCACTGCTGAGGCCGGGAAGGTTCGACAGGATACTCCTCGTGACGGCTCCGGACGAGCAGGCCAGGCTGAAGATACTCCAGGTGCACACCAAGAGCATGCCGATAGCAGGGGTCGACCTCGAATCGCTTGCGAAAAGGCTCGACGGGTTCGTCGGCGCCGACATCGAGAACCTCTGCAGGGAGGCGGCTATGGTCGCGCTGAGGCAGAACAGGAAGGCCTCGGAGGTCACCCAGGAGCACTTCGAGGAGGCTCTGTCGACGATCAAACCCTCGACGGACGACACGACCGCTAAATACTACGAGAATATGGCCAAGGAGCTCTCGACCGCAACGGCTAAGAGGAAGAAGGAAGATTTCCTGCTAGGTTACTATAGGTAGCTTAAGGCTTGTCACAAGGAGATGGGAGACGATGAAGAAATTCATTAGCGAACTCAAGGGAAAGACAGTCATGACCAACGACGGCCAGATTCTCGGCGTCATCGAGAACTTCATAATGGAGACCGCGACCGGGGACCTCGAGCATGTCCTGGTCATCCCCGCAGAGGAGATCGACCCGCGGATGTACAAGACCGACGCACAGGGACGGTTAATCCTTCCTTTCAGCGAGATGAAGGCTGTAAAAGACGTCGTCGTGATGAGCGTCGAGTGAGCCCGACCTGGGCTGAAAATGCCCTTGCCGTCATTTTTCAGGGCCTACGTTATGAGCCATGCTGAGATTTTCCCTCGTCCAGCTCCTCATCGAGCTTGTGGCCGAGGTAGGCCGACAGAATCCTGTCCACGAGTTCCTTCTTTATCCCTTCGGGCGATAGCCCGAGCGCCTCGCAGATCTCGCTGAGCTCCGGCTTCTTCTTCTTGTTGAGGACATGCTCGTCGAGAGGGCCCAGCTCCTTCCAGATCTTGTCGGTCGTGCCGAACGGGAGTTCGATCGCTCTCCCGGCCTTCCGCTCCTTCCCCTTCTTTCCCTTCGCGATCATCGGCTCATAGCGGTCCAGGTTCTCCTGGGCATCTTCGAATTTCGGGGAGATGCGCAGCGCCTTCTTGAAGTTCTCGACAGCGTCGTTGAAACGCTTCATCCTGGCTAGGGCGATGCCTTTGTCGTTGTATCCCTCCGCTGTCTGCTTGATCGCCAAAGACGCGTCGAACGCTTGCATCGCGTCATCGAGGGCATCGGTCGACAGCAGTGCGAACCCTCTGTTCAGCAGGACTTGCGGGCTCTTCTCGAGCATCAGCGCCTGGTCGAAGCATGCGAGCGCCTCCTTCTGCCTGTCCTGCGAGGCTAGGAGCACGCCGCGGTTCGTCCAGGCGATCCAGTTGCGCGGGTGCGTGGATATTGCCTGGTCATACCAGCTGCTAGAGTCGTCGATCGACCCGAGCTTGAAGTAGGCGACTCCGGTGTTGTTGCTCGGGTCTGAGAACACCTCTTCGAGCTCCTTCGCCCTCTCGAACGCATGGATGGCCTTCTCGAAATCCCCCTGGTCGAGGTCCAGGAGCCCTTTGAAGTTCCAGGCCATTGCAGAAGGTGTGAGCGAGATCGCCACTTCCATGTGCTCCTCGACTCTCTTCATCTTGCCTGCGGCGGCGCTGTCCATCGCCGCGAGGATCTCCGGCGCCCAACGGTTGCCGCCCAGCAACGGTTCCAGCGCCTCCTCGGCATCGATGTACCTGCCGTCCGAGCTCAGAATGTACTCGATTGAATAGATGCCTTCCTCGTTTCCCTGGTCGAGCTCGGTGGCGCGCACGAAAGCCTTCATGGCATCGTCTTTCTTGTTGACCTGGTAGAGAGCGACCCCTTTGAGAAGCATCATGCGAATCGAGAGTGGCTCGAGCCTCAGCCCTTTCTCGATCTCGTCGAGGGCCATCTCCGGCCTCTTCATCAGGAGCATCAGTTCGGCTGCGTCGCCGAACACCTCTTCCGCCACCCCGACGAGCGGTTCGCCGATGCCCTCTGGTTCGAGGATCAGTTCCGCCTCCGGCGCTGCCGGCAATCCAGCGGGGGCCTCCTCGGACCCGGGTTCTGGTCCCGCGACTTCTGGAGGCGCCTCGGCCGATTCGATCGCTGCCTCCACGACCGGTTCGGCCGGGACAGGTTTTTCCTCCCTTGCGACGGCTTTCCGGATCTCCTCCTTCGGCTCTTCCCAGGCGATTGGCTCCGGCTTCACCTTCACGCCTGCGCCGCTGAACAGCGAGGATATCTTCGTGCGGAGGTCTGCCTGCTCCGCGTGGATCCTCGCCTTCTCGGCTTCGATCGTCTTGAGGAGTTCAGAGTCCGTCGGATCCAGCTCCAGCGCTCTCTCGAAGCTCGCAATCGCCTCAGGTCGCTTCCCGAGCCTGCTCTCCAGCTCCCCCTTTGTCTTCCAGGCCTGACCCATCTCCGGGCGGAGAACGACCAGATGAGCAAAGCATATCAGCGCCTCGCTGAGCTTGCCGGCCTGGATTAGGAGCGAGCCTTTGTTCGACCAGGCCTCGGCGAAATCCATGTCGAGGCTGATGGCGGCGTCGAAAGCGCTGAGCGCGTCCTGCGTTCTGTTGATGTTCTTGAGCGCCAGCCCCCTGTTCGTGTGCGCCTTGACGAGCCGAGGATTGATCTTGAGAAGCTTGTCGAAGGAGCTGAGGGCATCAGGGTATCTGCGCAGCTTCAGGAGCGTCGCCCCCCTCCCGGCCCATGCCTTCTCCAGGTTCGGGTCGAACTGCAGCGCCTTGTCGTACGCCTGGACCTCGTCCTCGTATCGGCCGACGGAATACATCGCGGCGCCGATGGCGTACCAGAGCTCCGCGCTCTTCGGATTGATCTCCAATGCCCTGGCGAAACATTCCAGAGCCTTCGCGTGATGCCCGAGCTGCTCCAGCACGCTGCCCTTCAGCCGCCATGCCGCCTCGGAACCCGGGTCCGCGGCGATCGCTCTGTCGAAGTGCTCCAGCGCCCGGACAAGGTCCCCGGCCTGCATCAGCTCCTCCCCGGTCAGAGTCTGCCGTTCTATTGAGATGGCTGGTCCGACTGGCTGCGCCGCGACAACATTCCGTGCGAACTCCTTCAGGACCAGGTCCTCGAGGCCGCTCTTCCTGATGAGCGCTGCCAGCTCGGTCCCCCTTATCAGGTGGACGCTGCGCCTCCGCCCCTCCTTGTCTGCGTCGCTAGATATGTCGCCGAGGTTGATCAGCGTGCTCCTGGGCGCGCGTATCTTCTCGGAATAAGTGGCGAGCTTCTCGACGTCGGCCTGACCAATCATGCCGGTGCCCTTGTTCACGAACATAATCTCCCGGTTCTGGTCCTTCGTTGAGACGACCTCTGCGAAATAGTATGTCGACTTGTTGCGGACCTTCCTGGGCTCGACCCTGAGCTCGATCATCAGCTGCTTCATCACCTCGTCGAACTGCGCGTCAGTGAGGTGCATCAGCTCGTCGAGGAGGAGGGTGTCGGCGTCCTTGGCTAGGCGGTCCTTCAGCTCAACCACCCGACCCACCTCCGGAGACCTGCCTCAGCCATTTCTTGGCCTGCACATTCTTCGGATCCAGTTCTATGCATTTCTTGAAGCTCTTGATCGCGTCTTCCGATAGCCCGATCGCCTGCATCACGATGCCGTGGTCGCACCAGGCCTTCGGGTCGTTCGGCTCCATCTCGAGGTACTTCGCAAAAGCCTGCTCGGCATCCTGGTGCTTCCCCTTCTCAAGCAGGAGTTCGGCCTTGAAGAACCAGCCCTCCCTGCTGTCTGGGATCAATTCGAGGAACTTGTTGATGCACTGTATCGAGGCGCCCCACCTCTCCAGCTTGGCGATCGCCTTCGCGCGCCCTAGCCACGCTCGGGCATTGTTCTTGTCGTGCTCGAGCGCCTTCGAGAAGGCGTCGTCCGCCTCCTGATAGCGCTGGTTGGCGAAGTAGATCAGGCCTTTCTCCGCATGAGCGTCAACGAACGACGGGAGGATCCTCGTCGCTTTGTCCAGATGCTGGATCGCGACCCCCCACTTGCCCTCAGCGTTCTCGATCTTCGCCCTCCAGTACCATCCTGAGGAGTTCTCCTTCTCCTTCTTGAGCAGCTCGCTGATGACCCTCTTGGCCTGCTCGAACTCCCCGTTGTAGAGATAGGCTCTGGACAGGAGGATCATCGATGCTGGATCCTTTCCGCTCTTCTCTGCAAGATGCATCCTGAGTATCTCGACGGCGAGGTCGAAATCCCCGGAGTTCAGCGCCTGGTTGGCGGATTTCACCGGGTCCGTAATCTCTTCCCTCCTGATCTTCGGCCTCCTCGGCGTGATCAGCGGCTCGCGCCTTGCGCGGACGGCGGCCTCCTCGGAAGGCATCATCGTGTCTGCCTGCATCAGCTCTTCAAGCTTGGCGGCCGCTCCTGGCTCCATTGCGAGCTTGAGGTCGGCCTCACGCCGAATGGCTTCATCCTCCTTCCCCATCTGCCGTAGCAGGTAGATCAGCCCCTTGTAGGCGCGGATGAAGTTGCGGTCGATCGATATCGCTTCCTCGTATGCGGCGGTCGCCTCGTCGAACCTCTCGCCCTTCCGGAGGTATTCACCCTTTTCCAGCCAGACCTCCGCGGTCTCGTTCGCTGCGATGGCCTGGTCAAGCAGGCTGATCGCCTCGTCTATGTTGCCGAGGTTGAAGTGCGCTCTTGACAGAGCTCTTACCAGAAACATGTCCTCGGGGAAGCTCTTGCGCGCGGAGGAGAGCTTCTCCTCGGCGTCCGGATACGCGCCTGCGTCCAGCAGGACCATCCCGGACATCTTGAGCGCGAGAGAATAGAGGTCGTTGTTCTTCGGGATCTTGCCGAGGTACTCGAGTGATTTCATCAGCGTGTATTTCCGCTTGTCCCTGCACCATTTTACCGGTCCGGCCCGCAGCAGGACGCTCCGCGAGGCGCTCCAATATATCAGCCCCGTCCGGAGGAAGACGTCGCTCAGGGCGGCGTCGGGGAACCGGGCAGAAAGGGAGTTGATCTTCTGCGCGATGGCCGCCACGACCTTCGAGGATTCTTCCGTCAGCAGAAGCTTAGGTTGGTCGGCGTAGAGGGGGACGCCGTACTGGCTGAGGACGAAGTTGGCGGTCCTGTAATATTCCAAGGTCTCCTTCTCGGTGGCTTTCTTGACGTCAATGGAGGTGACCGCATCGAAGAACGATTGGCCGGGAACCCTTTCGATGTCTCCATGGGCGGTGGGGTCGAGCCTTATCAGCGCCGCCGACTGGTGTCTCAGCCTCTCGACGAGGCTCTCGCCGATCATGTTGGGGGCGAAGAAGAAGATGGGGTCCTGGTAGCAGGTCTCGGCGCAGACCTCGCAAAGATAGGCGGACTCCTCAGTGGCATCACCGCATCTGATGCAAGACAATTCGTATCCCTTCGGCTGGTATCAGGATTGTCGATTAAAAATCTACCGACCTTGCTATGCTATCTGGAATCGCGTTTCTTGACCATGTAGCAGCCGTCGAGCCGGTACCCGAATTTCCGGTAATACCCGCGTGCGCCGACCCCGCTAGTGACGAGCATCTCCTCAGCACCTTTCTCCCAGGACAGCTCTTCGCATCTGTCGAGCAGCTGCCGTCCGTAACCCCGATGCTGGAGTCCTTCCGGAAGGAGATCATCGATGGGGACCTGTTGGCCGTATACTCGGAGCTCTCGCAGTCTGGCAACGGGCCTTCCGCCATCGATGTCCACTCGGAGTCTCGCGAATCCGATCAGAGCCTTGGTGCACGGATCTTGGACCTGGATGAAGTGCTCGGTGCCGTGAGATGCCGCGTATTCCATCTCGGACATCTCCGCCTTCTCCGGCAGCGATTCGAATTCGACATGCCCGATCTCTCGGCAGCGGATGCAGTTGCATTTCTCGCCCTTTTCCGCGAGCTTGGCGGCGATCAGCTGCCGGGCGTTGCTCTTGCGGGCGCCAGCGTCGATCAACGGGATCGGGATGTCACGCTGGATCCTCTGGATGCGGACCCACTCCGGGATGGAACTCTTGACATCGACCATCAAGTCTACGATGTAGTCGGTGTCAGGCGGCTCGTACTCGCCCC